>Ga0065711_1032189_pt1 | contig 27819 bp, 26 predicted proteins | sample Hoacrofraction12_FD_59098 | JGI IMG/M metagenome (GOLD analysis project Ga0065711, IMG submission 59098) | Hoatzin crop microbial communities from Cojedes, Venezuela - Epithelial fraction 12 v2 (version 2) | ecosystem: Host-associated > Birds > Digestive system > Esophagus > Crop | place...
GAACCCAGCGTGACGTCACATGGTATGGAATACCGGGCTCTGTTTGGCCAGGTGGGGTCAGCCCCCACCCCCTGGCTGTGCTCCTTCCTGGAGTCCGGTGAAAATTAACCCTGTCCTGGCCAAACCCAGGACAGCCTGGACTTACTGTCCGGGTTAAGATAATGGTAAATCTGGCAAACGAGCACCCAAAACGGCTGATGGGTGCTGTCAAAAGAGCTTGTGAGTGTTCAGCTCACTGCCCAATGGGGGGTGGCTGATACAGATTCTCAGGGCAGGTTGTCCCCCCCCGGACATGCTATCTCCTTGGGGACAGACCTTCCATAGTGCTGTTCCCCCTCTTCCACAGTGTTAGTGGGAAGGAAGCTCTGCCTGCTCCAACAGCGAGGTCCTGGCTTCAAAGTCTCTGCTTTGTGCTGGGGCCACTGCAGGGGCACTTGGGTCCTTGCTGGACACTTGCTTGTTGTCGAGCTGTAGTATCAGCAAATGTTAGGGACTTGGAGCAGCTTGTCCAAACAGCAGGTCAGCAGGTAAGGCACAGGAGTCTTGTCGCAACAGGCTTGGAGAAGGACGTGGCCTTACCTGAAAGAGATGCTGGGAAAATTTGGCGATAATGCTTCTAGATGCACAGTTTGGACTCAGTCATTTTTCACAGATTTGTCTTGCAATTCTGCTGCTTGTTTGAGTCTTGAGGGGTCTTAACTTCTGTCAGGAACATAGCAAGCATCCCTCCTGGTTTCTGTAAGTAAAGAGCTGCTACCGTGATTTGTTCTGAATTTGGAGTGGTCACTGTGGGCTAAGGTGTGTTCAGGTAACATGATGCTGTATGTGAGGCAGGGCATAGGAAGTCTCAGCTTTCTGCACTTCTACTGCCATTCATGAGATCATGATGGTCAGAAAACTATTCTTTAAACTAACAATGTCCTCATGTTTTCTCTTTGTTCTCTGAACAGCCTCCCCTCTCCACTCCCTCCCAAGAAAACCTTACCTTTCTCCTTCTTATTGTCAAATGGTGCCTTCTGGGCAGCCCACACACAGGCATTGCCAGTATGAGCTACACTTCCCCAACGCTTTGGCTTAGTCTAATAATTGGATTAATTTAATCTTCTTTTGTCGTCATTCTTTTTGACTGTATCCCAGTTCTCTTTGGAACAGATTTGAAAGATAGGCAGGGATCAGAGGCTGCCAGCAAGTACAGAGTGAACCGGGCAAGGGAACAAGGCATGGCATGGTGCGCCTTCTAAGGGAAAGGAGCTAGAGACAAAAATGAGGGGAAAAAGCAGATTGGAAACGGGCTGTGCTTTCTTACTCGCAATACGTGGTGTTCTGGGTAGAACTCAGAGGAAGGGAGACAGCGTGCATCCTGATAGAGGTGGAATCCAGAGGGAAGCAGCAAAACCAGATGATTAATACATTCAGAACTGACCAAAATCCCAGGGCTCCAGATCCATCCTGAAAGCGCTAAGAGTAACGAAATGGACACGAAGTCTGTATTTGCAGACATCTGTCTGTGGCATGCTTTTAGCTTCATTGCAGGGCTTGATTAATCGATCTGCTGGAACTATTCCACACTTCAGTACAGTCAAAATTCTATTTTCTGAGCCACAGTTAATTGAGGCTCTCGGTTACCTGAAGGATAAATATCTCCTCAGAGTTATGACTTCAGCACATAAGTACCGCTAAGACTTTACTGCATAAATCTTTAAACACTGATGAACTAATGTCTTGGGGCCAAATCCAGCACCAGTGTTCTGTAAATCTTTACTTCTAATGGTCTATGTGAGATTAATATGAAAATGTTGAAGCCAGATTTGCAGTACATTCACTGAATGTTGTCCCAGGTTGCAGAGGCATGCTTATTTGGTGTTTATTCACGGGGAAAATTCAAAGTAAGAGAGGAAGAATTACATTTAAAAAAGTATTGCCCAAAAATGCATGTCAGTTTTCATCGACACATCCTTGTATCTACTCTGTCTGCTTTTCTGCTTTAATAAAGAGTACACACCTGATTCTCACAGTCTTAAGGAAGAACACAGTAGCTACAATGATGTGCCAATGAAAGTAATTCAAAAAGTCATGAAGAACAGTTGCTTACATAAGTACTGTTTGGGTAAGAAGGGTATGAGGAAAAAGAATATCATAAGCAGTAGAGCTTATGGTCAGGGAGTGGGCTCTCCTTCAGAGCTTCTCACAGTCCTGTTGTTTGGAGGGACTGAAGTATCCTACTACATATGTGCCTCCTCTGTCTGCTGTCACTCTTTCAAATTAAAAAGTAGTTATGACATGTAACAGGGCTATAGATGTATCTAAGGCATTTCTTAGAAATATGAACATGCATGTTATAAGACTAAATATTAGTAAATATATTCATATTCAAACATGAATTTGTAGAATAACACTGTGCCCTAATTTTTTAACTGGCAGAAACAACTGGGCACTAGGAATAAGGAACTTCCTGCAGTAGTTCAAGTTCACCTGTGGTGAATCAAGTAGCTGACAGAATTCATAGCCTCAGGCCATCATTAATCAGGGGAATTGTCTCATGGAGGTTTATTGTTTGTGTTTTTCTTCTATTAGCACTTCAGAGATAATTCAGAGTATCTTGACAAGGTCTCATTATACCCATCCAGAGGCTGTGAGTCTAAATAATTCTGTTGGAGTAGGGGGAATAGAGACAATCTGAGAGAGTCTTTTTGAAGCATAGTTTGGCTTGGTAGCAGGGAAACAGGCAGAAAGCCACTGCAAAGGAGAGCTTTGAAAAAAACGAAACAGGCAGTGCTCAAGAATTTAATCAGGCATGAATATGACATGCACTGATGTCTCCCCTGCAGTACCTGTGTGTGACAAATCTGCCATTATTTCTTGGTCTCCCATCAGCCCATTTTCCAGTTGCTTGCCTCTTGCTTGCCCGGGCTGCATCACCTGCAAAACTGGATGTGAATATGGAAGTGCGTCCCCTGTGCAGAAGGGTCTCGCATGTGGAGCCGGGCAGCCTGGGCTTTATGTCCTTTCTTCTTACTTGGCCTGGTGCATCAGTTTTATCTGTATCTTATGTAAACCTAGGGGATGATTAGTATCCATTTCAGAGTCGATATTCTAAAATAGAAAATTATGATCTTTGTGTTGTTACGATATTTTCTTGCAGGCCTAACTTGGCGTCCTGCCCTGATCCTCTGAACCATGTTCTTGTAGAGAAATTCAGTCCTTCATACACTTTCCCCTGTTAGGGCTGTGTTTGTTCACAGTAGGTGGAGGGGCTCTTGGCCCTTGTGTTGTCAGCAGTGTTACCCACACAGGCAGCGCTGTCGGGGAAGGGACTGCATGGTTTCCATAGGCTTGCATTTTTTTCTGCTATCAGCAAGCTGGAAAGGAAGGTCCTGCTGGAGAAAGAAGGAAAATTTCTGTGCTGGCTTAGCTCAGGCTTCCTAGTAACATTGTAGTAGAGGAACTATTTCTACTTTAGCTGCTTGAAATATAATTTGATGATCATGAAAAGTATTTTCATAGCTTTGAATTTAGAAGCTCCCTGTTTTCCACAAAACAACACAGCATGAGCAGCTTCAGTGCAAACATGGCCGGCCATGCATGTACAGCCTCCAGGACTTGTTTACTCTCTGCTTAGACAATTGTGTAGGTGGCAGTTGTGTTTCTGGTTTTCAGGAAGCCACTGCCCATCCCACTGTAACTACCTCGAGTGATGAACGTCCTTTGTTTTCCTCAGAAGACTGAATAGCTATCATACGTTTAGAGCTTTTGGGTCTGTATTACTGTCACTCCGTTAAAAGTCTTGCATCACTGTCAGTTCAATTATCTACTTGAGGCTTTTCACAAATCTGCATCTTTTACCGAATCCAGTCTTGGCCTTCTGTTTGGCTGCTTCTCCCACTAATGTCCTGCAACTACTTTTCAGCCTGATCCTTTTATCATGAATTGCGGCCCGATAAAACAGCACTTTTGTCCTCCATTTCCCTCTTGAAACCTTTTTGTGCTGTATGGCCTATGAGGCACCAGCCAATTTGGTATGGCTGGGAAATAAGATGCTTGGGAACAGCTGCAATTTTAATTTTTTTGTAAATGCTCAAGTGACTTGTAACCATTACATTGTGCTATCCCCAGCTTGTGCAGTGACGTGCTGTAGCTTGTTATAGTCTCCCTAGGTATCGTCCATTCCCTTCTATGTCTTCCTGTGTACTTTTTGTTTTATTTTGAATGAAATATTTTACAGGAGGAGCTGTGATTTATGGATTTGCTTAGTGCCTAGCACAGTGGAACCAGTTTTATGTTTGGATAACCGCAGTTCAGCATCTGTCCTGTCTTGGGATGCTTTTAATCAGCAGGCAGCCTGGAAGGACTCTTCCAAGCATACTGTATGAAAGAAGTTCCCATCAAGGCTGGACTGACTGGACACGTGGCGGTAGAAGGCAAATATTGAGACAGTGTCAGCGCATTGGTGTTTGTCTCCTTGCAGTTGTGGTGAAAGGCTCAGCCTTCAGGCTTCTTTTCTTTCTGAAAAGAAGTCAACAGTGGTCTCTGCAGTGGGTTAACTTATATTGTAGACATTGTCCCAGACCTGGTCTAGACTCAGTTACTAGACTTCTAGTGTAGTGACTAGGTATTCTGCAAAGTGTAAAAAAGAAGTAGAGACTAAATAGATAATTATGAAGTATGTGATATAGAACCAGGAAAGAGAAATCCTCATTGCACAGAGGAAATAGTGTGGGGTAGAATAGTGCATGGCCTGTTGGATATATGTGTGTGAGTCTTCTTTGGCTTTGGTCAGCAGGTGTAAGGCAACGGAAATAATTCGTGAGGGGATCCTTGGCATAAGAAGGCAGGGACTGAGAGGGAAGGACCTTCTGTGCATTTGATCCAAGTTTGTGAAGAGACTTTCAAAATTACAAGGAAAACCTTACAGATAGTATTGCGTGCTGTGGACGCTCCCAGTCAACAGTTCAAATACATTTCATGTAAAGCTGTAGAAGGAAGTGCAAGGACTAAGAACCACAAGTGGTAAAGCTTAGAAAGCCTTACTGAAAAGAGAGGAAAACTATACAATCCTTTGGCAGCTTAGTAAAAACTTTACAATCATTTTCTTCCCTGGAGGATGACGTTCCATATTTCCTCAGTGCCTTACTTAGCAATAGGTATGACTTTTAAGGCCTCTGCATCTTTTGATGTCTGTCTCCTCAGATATAAAAAAATTCTCCCTTCCTGCTGCAGCCATGTATCCTCATTCTGACAAAACATACCTACAGTCCGTTTCCTTCTTACTGCTTTCCCTTACTCCTGTACCTCTGACTACTGATTTGTTCTTGAAATTACACGAGAATGGAGGAATGGCACGAGGATTCAAACTCCTAAGCTGATGGACTCTGCTGGGAAACTAACCAAGTAACATTACATTGACAAACTCTCACTCTCCTCAGAGAGAAAGTTTGTAGTGCCCTTGCATACCAGCTGCTTGTGGACTGTGTGGAGATACACCCCCTGCATATTCCTCCTGTTCCACCTCCACTGCTGTCTTTCAGGGTTTCTTAGGACTGAACTGTTAGAAGACGTAAGGTAATTCCTGGCGACTCCTTAGTCTTTCACCCATGAGGTCACAGTGTGTTGTTGACCCAGATCTGTGGCATCTGATGATAGTTCAGTGTCCTGTGCAAAGTAGGCTGTGCCATTAGGAGATTAGGGTCTTTGTTCAAGCACATTTAAGAGAAGAGTGAATAGGTCATGGATACAGCTCTGTCCTTTCTGCTTTCAGTATTCCCCTGTGAATATTCTGCATATCTTCTTTATGTCCATTATTATAGTTCCTTTTTCCATGTAAACATTTCCTCTTTTGTTGTCTCCTATCAGAATTTCAGTCATAACTGTGTGTTAGTACTTTATTCAGAGGGGGACCGTGTTTACAGAGCAGGGCAGAAACAGTCTCTTTCCAGGTGGCATTGGAAGGACTGCACGAACATTAGTGCGGTCCTTTTGTAGCACCTCCTGCCACAGAACTGGCAAGTGCAGAGCAAAGAAGTTAAACAGCGTGTGATGAAGAGTCAAGAGAAACCCAACTTGAAAGCGTTTCTAAGAATGAAAGAGGTCAAATTCACCCTGTGGTGTAAATCTGTAAGGCTTCAGTAAAATTATGCTCAAAATCAGCTTGGGCCAGGGACTGTAGTGTGGCAGAGCAATGCTTAGGACCTTGTACATGTCTACAAAAAGCGTAAAAAAAAAAAGCGGAAACAGTTCAGTGATAAGCAAATTGTGCCCTTTCAAAACCTCTTCACCGTTTCTTCCTGTAGAGACTATAAGAGTTTGTTCTCATTTCCTATTTGTCATGACTAACCAGCTCTCTCTAGGCTCAGCTGTTCCTTTTTATTCTCCTCCTTCGTGTTTTGCTGTCCTGAAGCAAAATCTGAATGGATTGCAATGACTCTCTCGTACTTTTTGACTTGGTGTCAGGCAGTCTGACACCATAAGAAAACTATCTTCCAAATGCTAGCTATACAACGCATGAGTTCTTTAACAGAAGAAATAACTGTTCAGCGGAATAATGGGTGCAAGGTGTGGTGTCTGGAAGTACAAAACCTCTGAAACTTCCAGTTCCCTTTATGTAGCTCCCATCAAAGCTCAGTTTTCCACTACAGTAAACATTTTCGGTATAGAGATAGTAGGTGACAGCTGGAAGGGCCCAGGTTTTCAATGCTGTGTTCATCTCATCTATTCCATGTTAGAATCAGAAACATAGGGGACAGTGCTGTTTCTTGAGAAGAGCAAAAAGGTGATGTGAGCTGCGTGTGAGATGACTGTTTTTCTACTGAGATGCAATCAGTAAGTTCTTCGCCAGCCTCACCCTGGCAAAGCCTTTGTGCCTGTCAGCTCCCTCCTTATCACCAGTGGGATACCAGCTGCAGCCCGCTTCTCAGGCAGAGCCGTATACATTATCCGGGCCCATTCCAAGACTCGGAGCAGGGGAAGGTCCCACCTTTCCCCAGGACTTAAAATTTGCTGTGGTAAAAACGAGACGATTTCAGTTCTTTCTCAGGTTTGTCCTTTGCGGATGTTAGGAGTTTGTGTGTGTTGCCATGTGGGGGGTAAGGACCTGTGACATCCTCGTTGACTCCTCTCTCTCTCTCTCTCTCTCTCTTTCTCTCCTCATTCCAGAGTGCCTGCTGGGGTGTGTGCAGAAGAATGGCTGCGGCAGAACCTCTGACCGCTTTCTCCCGATGGTACCTCTACGCCATTCACGGTTATTTCTGTGAGGTGATGTTCACAGCTGCCTGGGAGTTTGTGGTCAACTTTAACTGGAAGTTCCCAGGTGTTACCAGTGTGTGGGCACTCTTCATCTATGGCACCTCCATCCTCATTGTGGAGAAGATGTACCTATATCTCAAAGACAAGTGTAACATTTTAGTGCGCTGCTTCATTTACACACTTTGGACATACCTCTGGGAGTTCACCACCGGCCTCATCCTGCGCCAGTTCAATGCCTGCCCATGGGACTACTCCCAGTTTGATTTTGACTTCATGGGCCTGATCACCCTGGAGTATGCCATCCCGTGGTTTTGTGCTTCTTTCATCATGGAGCAGCTGGTGATCAGAAACACCCTGCGCTTACGATTTGATGAGACTGCTGAGCCAGGGGCCCCCACTGTCCCCGTTGCCTTGGCCAACGGCCATGTGAAGACTGATTGAGCAGTGACTCAGAACTACACTTAGCAGTCTGAAAGAGCCCAGAACTCTACCACGGACTGTCAGCTCTGGCTCTGAGGTACTGCTCCTTGCTGTATGATAAGATTTATAAACCCCATTTTTCTAATGGGGGTGTGCATGGGATATACCAGAAAAAAAACGGAACCAATAGATTTTCTATGGATTTTACTCTTTGGGCTCCAAGGACCGATATCAGTTATTTGTTAGTTAGGTCAATTCTGATTTTAACTTATTACAGATGAAAGCAGTCCTTTTGCTTACTCTTTATGTGGAGAAAGAAGAAGAAGAAACGCTGCGGCGGAAATGCATACAAAAAGAAAAAACGTAATTAGCAGATGGCCATTGACATGCCAGCTAAGTTAGCGATTGGCTTACTCCATTAGGCAATATTCAGGTGCTTGCTTGCAACCAATACCTCCTGTGGGACCTGAGATGCTGCAGGAACAAGGAAAATCCATCTGCTGTTGAGAAGAACCTAGAGTGGCAGTCTGCTGGGGAGGTAGATGGTGTTCCCCTCATGAGGTCCCACTGGCCTCTCCCCAGGTTCTTTGTTGCACCACGAAATAATCTGGTGCTGGACATCTTGCTGAGTTTATACAGATCTTGTACTTTTTGAAATCTCAGTCCTGATACTCATTAGAAATTGTTTTTTTTCTTTTTTTTTTTTTAATAAAGGCCTTTTTTGCCGAGTGAATTTTACCGTAATCTGTGCAATCTGAATCTTGGCAAAAGGCACAAGAAATAGTGTAAGTCTTCCCATCTCCTCTCTCCCCTCAAAGCAGACCTTGCCTGAACGGCTGCTGCAGATTGCAGCTCCCGTCTCAGCTGTGCAAACCTTGTAGAGACTGTACAGGCCACAAGAGTTTTCTGCCTTCCTTCCCAGGGATTCCTCTGTTGCTGGTGATGTTGATGACTTAGTCTGGCTGCAACTCACTGTATATGAAGGTCAAAACCTTAACGTGGGTAACGTGATGTCCTCTGGCACTGACTCTCGCCTTCCTTCAGCACTGGCAGGTCTTGGCTCAGTTCTGCCCAGTGTTCTCAGTGTATCAAGAGAATTTGCTTTTTCTTCCCAAATTCTCCTTTAAATAACCACAGCCATATTGTCATGACAATAATTGGAGGCAGCAAGAGATATGCCATGCTGCCTGATACATTATTAAAAAAAAACGAAAAGCAAAAAATCCCTCTCTGAAGAGCACTTCTTCATGGTCTGCTTGAGTGAGGTTTGGAGTTAGGGTGCTAGAGCAGTAGAGAGGTGGAGCAGGAGGGAGTGTTGTAGCTCCACTGTAGAACTACCTGCACTGGGGGCAATTTGACATTTAACGTGTTGGGGACATTTGAGGAGTGTAGGAAAAGTTGTAGTGCAGGGAGAATGCTTGATAATGGCAGCCACGGGTTTGTAGTTCATTCTAGCAAGTCTTGACTTTTGAAGTTAGCAACAAACATGGAGCTTCCAGCTGTCAGATGTATCTCACTCCTAACTGGGTTACGGGGGAGGTTTGCTGTAGTTGCCCTGTAGACCGAGATTAATTTTAGGTGTTCTTCCACCATAGTCAACAGAGCTGCACCAGGGATCAATTTGGCTTGAAATGCAAACATGTTGGTGTGATTGTGGGATTCCACTCGTTTTGGAAATGGTCAGGCTATTTCTTTGTGGGGTGCCCTGTCTCTGGTAGGGAGTGCTCAGCTGTGAACCTGCTCCTTGCCGTAGGGTGTCCATTCCTGAGGGGGGAGAGCACTCCTGGCCCTGTGAGGAGAATTGCTTGTTGGTTCTGCTCTTAGGAAGGCAGTGTTAATCCTTTTTGTGTCACACAGAGTGCAATTACTTTATTCCTCCCTTCCCGCTTCTCACCTGGCATCCGTTGCTGGCAATGGACACACGAAAACACCGGTGGCAAGGAGTTAATCAGATCTGTCCTGAGGTACGCAATGCCTCCTGAAGCACCCAGAGTACTTAGGTGGGTATTTAGAGTTTCCTTCTTGTAGTTCATTAAATTAAAAGAGGACAAACACTGAACAGATTTTTTTTTTCCATGCTGTGATGCCAGTATTATGAAATCAGAGGAACAGTACGTAGTTTATCAGCCTTGATGGTCTTGGGTGTGTAGACCCAGGCAAAATAGTTACCTGACACTGCACATGGGGGGAAAAAGAGAGATGAGATTTGTATGTGGGAGGATGCAGATGAGCTGTACTGGATCAGAACAAGAATTGCAAGGTGCAGTTGAGAGTTGGGATCTCCCCGTTTTGGCCCTGGTTCTGTCAGGGTCATTAAAACACTGTGTCTGAAGCTGGGCTGCCCTCTCACAGCATAGCTTACATGTAGTGGTGTGCTGCCTACACCGCTCTGCGTCATCTGAAACCCTGAGCTTCATAGAAACCTCCTTAGGATCCCTGCTTTCTCCTTAGCTGTTACAAAACTCTTTAAAAAGCCTACAAGGAGTTAGCAACGTGGTTTGGTGACTCCCAGCTGGGACTGGGGGAGGAGTGTCTGTTTGCAGAGCTAACCCGGTGCACAGTCACAGTCGTGTGTCTTGGCTTCAGAAGCTCCCCACTAAATGACACTGGTTTTGCTCAGTGAGGTAACATTTAGATGCTCAGAGTATGGAGGGGTTTCCCAGCAGCATCTAGTATCCTATTTCATTATCCTTATTGCCTGTGCCATTGTAACAGCTATTGTTGCCTGCTTTCCGCTGATGTCTGCCAGGTACAACCCAGCTATTGCATCCTCACAGTGGTAATCTACACCCAGAATTGCACTTTACTTGTAGCTTGCACACCAGAAACAGAAAGGGAGCCGGCAAATTCTTAAATCAATTAAAATGATCATACATAATACCATGTACCTAATGCAGCAGGATTAGCCAGGCTTCTCCTTTCTGAGCAACATTGCTACAGTCAGAGCTTTGTCTTTTCTGCAAAATCTCCCTTTTTAATACATGTGATGCTTCTTATAATGTCTTACAGAAGTGCCCAGAGCATGTTACTGGGGTCTCAGTGGCAGCTCAGCAAGAGCTTGGGGGCTGGACTGAAGTTGCAGAGACATTTACAGTAAGAAGAAAAAAACGCACAAGGCCTAACATTTGTTTGTATGTGTATCTTCCTCAGTAGATTAAAGTTGCCTGTTTTTGAGTTCACCAGCAATAAAATAACCTTGTGATTTATCTACCTTGTCCTAACTGCAGCAAAGAGGGAATGGCCCATCGCTGCTTTTCCTTTCCGGTGGGTGGTGGGATATGGACTCCAATTACCCCGAGGTTCCAGTTTTGCCTCCCTTCTCATGCTTATCTCTTGTGTGGTTCACCCTAAAGGATCTCGAAGTACACGATGAAATACAGAGTATGGTGTCCTGCGGCACAAGAGGCAGTTCAAGCATTACTGTGATGTCTGTTTAACACACTCCAAAGATCTTGCCAGAGGGAAATGGTTGATTTACAGCAGGACCAGACTGCCTTTTGGTCTTTGGTGCTACAACTGAGAGAAATGTGTACCTATGTACCAGGTACTACTGCGCCTCTGGTCTGAGTGCATTTTGTAATTAAAGCAGAATAACCCAGTCAAAGTTTTGCTTGACTAGTCCTGTGACTATAAAAGGTAAAAAAAAAGACTGCAGGGCTCTAACTGCTTTGAGAATTAGGAAGCGGGTGACAAGTCTTCCTGAGTTCAACAGCGTTGCTCTGCTGCTGACTGGTTTTCTGAAACCTGTGCAGAAAGAAAGGGGACTTTGTGCAAAGGAACTTCTGCCCTTTCTGTACTATGAATAAAACATGAGCCACCAATAAGATAGGAACTGAAACCAAATGTTTTTCTGATTTAGTTTATCCTGGGCGCTGAATACATGCAGTATGCCCTATATTGAAGGAGGAGGCTTGCAGACCTGAGTGCTGTGCTTCAGCTCTTCTGCCTGCCTTCCGCCCGAGAAGGAAACTACTCTCTTGCCCTTCCTTCCTGCACATCAGCAGCTACCAAATCCCTCTGCAATCCATCCCATGTTGTAGAAGGAAATCTCTCTTCTGGTACGGCCCCTGCTAAACCAAAAGCTGTTCCCACTGTGCATCCTCTCACTGAGCTGCTTTGGCCCCTAATGACTGGGTAGGGTCACAGAGCTGGTGAGAGAGACCTCAGGAGCATTGTCTTTGTTTGGCAAGTGGCCTCCACTTGTTCTTGTCTTCCCTTACTCCCCTCAGAGTGTCCTGAGCCAGCCCCTGGGGAAGGGACCTTCCCTTCCTTCCACCTCCCGCCCCAGGGAATGGAGCAAGCTCTTCTGCTGACCAGGGGCCTCGGTGATGCTCAAGGCTTTTAAGTTAACAGGGGTCAGTCCCGGCTTGGGCAGGGGAACTTTGATTTAAAAAGCTGTAAGGCTCTGGGCTTCAGGCTCATTACTAGCAAGTCACGCACAGGCATGACAGTGAACATCATGTACCACACGGAATGGTTTATTTCTTCTAGGATGGCAAGGGTTTGCTCCATCAAGGGTTTGGCCACTTGGTTCACTGCTTTGTGACAAAGAGGGAAGTTACAGAAGCAGGTGGTGTGGTGCCCCCAGTACCTGCTCTGCTTTTGGCCCCTGGGCAGCTAGCACAGATGCCAAGGGAAAAAGTGCAGTCTCCACAGAGGTCCTAAGGAGGGGTGGGGATGCACTGGTTAGTTCGTGTCCAAAGGCACCACTGCTTCAAGTACAAAGCTGCGCTTTCCCACCGAGATCTTGACTACCTGCAGCAGTGCAAAAGCTGTGTGCTTGCCCCAAAGTATACAATTGCCTCAGCTTACTCTGACATAGAGGGCATGTTCAAAATCTCTAGTCCTCTTTAGGTGGTTCGCGACTTAGGTCTTTGTGGAAAAATACATCACCTACAGATACGCAAGCTAGTGCTCTTTAAGCCAGTATAGGTACTAACAGCCATACAGCGCTGTGCTCCGTCCTGATGAGTTAATCATGCTGAGAAGCAGAGTACCTTGGCCCACAGAGCATGCTGCCATGTGGCTATGCCACTTCCAGCACCTGAATTACTACAAGCACCTACTCAGGAATGCATTTTGCCTTATAAAGTGACTCATAATTCCATGAGTTCCAGTGGAAATGTTTGTCAGGCTGAAGAGGGAGAAAGACTGAGTTATTATATAAGTTTCATCACTACTTATGTTCTTACTTGAGAGCATCTTGTTTAAAGTCTCAGTTACTTAACTGAGACCCTGGAGACCAAATGTGGAAGGTGACTTGTTACAGAGTTGGAGCAGGTCACTAGCATCACACAGCCGCAGACGGCATTGCACAGGGTGGGCTGTGCAGCTCCAGTGTGCAGCCAGGACAAGCTGCCACCATACAAGAACCGTGGTGCGTGGCAGGGGGGTATGTGTGATACCAAGGCTTCTGGTAACGGTGGCAGAGCGAGGACTGGTCATGACACCTACATGCCCAAATCTTCAAGAGCTGGACAGGCTGGGAGCAGCTCTTACGTGTTCTCCGTGTTTGGGACTTCTCGCAGGTCTAAAGCAAGCTGGCAGGTTTTTCATTCTGAGAGAAGCAGACCATTTCCTTGACTCCTTACTCTGGAGCCTGGGCTGCTCACTCCTCCTTTTGCAGCCACTGGATTTTCTGATGTGATTGGCCTTCATTAGCATCAGAAATAGCGATTTTAAAATGGTAATCCCAAATGCTTGACGTCAGTTTGTATTTATGCTTTAGTCATTTTAGGAGCTAAAGACCCTTAAGTATCTGGTGATGCTGTTTGCTTATACTGTTGTGTGGCATGCTGTCCTGCTTTGATGCTATAATGAAGAAGAAAGAGAAGGAAATACAAGCAATTTGCTCTTTAATAAAAATAAGTAAACATATGCAGTTGGGACAATATTTATTAAATATGTCAGTTGAGATATGCATAGTGCTTGTAGATCTCTGGCCTTTCAAACATGGGACACTTTCCAGTGCAGAATTTTTCTCTCCTTGGTAGTTATCTATATTGCTACTTCAGTATGGTTCTTTACCTAGTATTTTGGGGGTGAGAATAATAGTATTTGCCTTTCTTTTTTGGTTTTCACTAAAGAATCTCTAAGTGCTTTTCACACATTAGTTAAATAATTCTCACTTCAGGCCTTGAAGTAGATCAGGATTAACCCCAAATAGCACAGATCAGGAGCTGATGGAAATGTCCTGACGGCTCCCAGAAGGTCATTTCAGACCTGGGAAAGGGAGTTTAACATTTTACCTGTTCACAAAGTTTCCATATTTGAGGAGTCAGTTAATAAAGTTCCAAGAAAGTTGGAGAACTGGGAAAGTGCTACCCAGTTTCTGCCATCTGAAGCTGTCCTAGAAATGGTTTTGTACATCATCACATCGCTCCATCTGCCCAAGTCAAAGCCAGCACATGAAGGGACTGTCAGAGCTGATAGGCAGCATGGTTCTATCTTGTACAAAACAGGACTGATTTCCCTCTGTTTGCTGCCTAATCCCGTCTCCCATCAGTAGAGTACTATTGGGTAAATACCGCTAGGGGCAACAAGCCATGTTAGAGGCTGAACTGAGGTGACCATCTGCTCTATCAGCTCATGTTGTTGCAGTTACTGCAGAGTGTGTCTGTGTTGCTGCTTCTGTTGTCAGACCACTCATCTGATGCCACAGCTCTTCCTATTGCTCCTGTTTCTCCACCAGCTTCTTTGGCAGCCTGTCCCCTCCGCTGCCAGTCCATGCTGCAGTCACAGGTACCCTAAGCCTCCTGGCGATTTAACACAAATGGGCTGATTGTTGGTGAGCTGCAGCTTCCATTAAAGCCCGCAACAGCTGCAGTTGCCAGTGCTTTGGAAGCTCAGGGTAGAAAACATTTTACACATGTGCCTTCAGGCACAAGTACAGCAGCAAGTTTGCAGTTATTGTTCAGTGCCTTTGCTATAACATCCACACAATACTACTGAATAGGCTTTTGGGGCTAAATTCAGCAAAAAGCTTCTCCGGTCAATCTCTCTGAGCTTCAATGTATGTGGAGTAACATGTAATTTTAACTGATCCTTCGTATAAATGCATATACCCATAGGGAGTGTGTGTGTTTAGATGCATAAACATAGCTGATGGCCTCCACGCCGCACCACTGATTGCATCGTAACTTCTACTGGCAAAGAAGAGCTGTCACCTGTTTAGCTGCCAACAGCAGTCTGGGCCCACTCACTGCCACTTTCTTGAGCGTATGAGATGCTGAGAAGATCCAAAATGAAGCTCCGCATACCCGTGAAGCAGTCTAAGACCCGAGCTGACAGCTCTCGACCTTGCAAGCTGTGTGTCTGCGTGCGTTGGTACGTGGGAAGGCCTCAGTTTGATCTGGCAGTGGGTTAAAGCGTCTTACCGATGAGTGCTCAGCTCAGAGCGGGGGGCTAGGCCCATATTTTTCAAACGGGTTTTACATGAAGTTTTTAAATCAGATTAATGTCTAAGGCACACGTGCTATACCATCCTGCTTCGTCTTTAAAAAAAAGGGGAGTTACCGCCTTGGGGACCTTCTGAAGTCTTCACTAGGGTTTGCCTTCCCCTCTGTCTGCACCCTCTTATTGCTAACGAGAGCAGTGTGTACCCAGCCTGAGTCAGACCCATCCGCTCCTCTTCCTCAGTGAAGGCATTGACTGAAACTACTCCCTCCCACCCAGGCTGCCGTGCTGATCCTAGGTGTCCTTCTGTTCTGCTGCTGCTCCATCTGTTGGCCACTGGTGCCTATCTGCCATCTTTAATCTCAGTCACATCGCAAATTCTCCAGGCCAGGACTTGTCTTTTTTTTGTATCACTGAGGTGAGCCTGTCCCCAGCAGAATCTGCAAGTGCTGTGATAACACAGTAAGCATGAAAAAAAAAATTTCTCTTGAAGTCTTTAAGGGTAAAAGCAAACTTCCCAGCTCCGCTCCACTAATAAAACAGCTTGGCCAAAATGGCCACTGGGTACCTCTGTTGCTCCTTTCCATCCAGCCTTGTCTCCTAGCCTCACAGGGGAAGGCGAATCCCCGCCGATGACACGAGCATGCCAGTGGCGCCAGCGGAGCGGAGCACGGCTGGTGGCACGCTGGGAGCCTCCTCCCTGGGACTCCTCTGCAGGTGGCACACGGGCGTCCACGTTAGCTGGATGCTGGCATGCTCTAATAAAACAGGTTTTTAACATTACTGGACAGTCATCTGGCTCTTCAGCAGAGACTGATAGGAGTTTGCACGGTAATTATATTTTGGTTGACAAATGTGCCGACAAAGCACAGCTGCCCTTTGATCTCGCCCTAAAGGCAGCATGGCCCCCAGCACCGTGCTTACGGCGGGGCTTTGTGCTGTGTGACTGCTGAAAGCAGCACGAACATCTCCAAGCGCCCAGCGTAGCCTGCAGTTATCCCAGCCACTGGTCTCCGAGCAAGAGCCAGGCACGCACCCAGCATGACACTGGTGATGTTGCCACTATGTTGTGTCCCAGCAAGGGTGCCTGTGACCTTACGGCTGCCCGCAAAGCCAGCTGGAAGCCTTGGCTGCTGCCATGCATGGTCCATTAACCCCTATTTCTCTGCTTTAGCTTCCATTGCCTCAGTCCTGTCCTTCCTCTCCGCCTCACCAACTGCCTCCTGGCAAGGTCCTATTGCATATTATGGCTTTGGTGTTTGTCTTGGCTTCCTGCATCTGAGGACTTAATCCTTGCCACTTCATAACTCTTCCTTGGCTGGGGCTTCACAGCACTGTCATCTCCAGTCCTTTATTGTTACCTTCTCACGGCCTCTCTGTTGCCTCTCCTCCTCGGGAATCCCTGCTCAGCTCAGCTGTGTTCCCTGCCTGGGTGCCCCCATCCAGTTACACAGCTTTTACTGCCATCTCCTCCTCACGTCTCAGACCTCTGCCTCCCTCCTAGCTTGCCACCATCTCTCCACACCTGCATTTTTCTCGGTTCCTCTGGCATCACTTCCCAAATGAGCTCCCAGCAACTCAAACCGCCTGTAGCCAGAGCGGACTTCTGCTCCCCTTTTGCTTCTCACATTCCCCGCTCTCATCCTTTCTCCCTGACAGACATACAACAAACAGGGGAGGCAGAGACATCTTCGACCTTCTCTTCTGCTCTTCCTTATTTGCCTGGCCTTTATGTCTTACCACCTTGTCCCCACCCCTTGGGGTCTCCCTGCTGGGCTGGTGCTGGTGTCCAGTTACTCATCCCATACACAAGATGTTTTCTTCAGCTGACCTGCCAGAACATACCCTTCTCCCCATGTCAGTCTGTCTTGCCAGGCTGAGAAAACCCAGCAAATTAAATCATCTGCATATCTATTTCACATATTTATGAGTGAGGTACTAATCCATACATAGTGAAAGGGTCATATGTACAACAGGGGAAATCAGCACACCACCATTCAAAGGACAAGTGGGGGAAGGGAGACCAAGTGCAAGGGTAGGGCACATGTCGAGGAGGTGAGTTGACAGTGTTGAAAAAAACTGCAGAAAATTGGAACAACAGCAGATCAGAGTATCACTGACAAGCCACACTGATGCTCTTTCCTTGCTAGTTCTCCGTTTAAGCTCTCACTGTTTCCTGCTCCCTGCACCTAACGTCTTCAGAGCAGAGATCAAGCCCTCCAACTGGCTCAAAAAAATGTATAAAGAAATTTAAAAACCAGCAGACACCCCTTTTCTCTGTGCCTTCTGTGATAACAGGCACCTCTCCTTCCCTTTCACCCTGGTGGGAAAGCTGATCAGTCTGACTGATGTGTTTGCACAGGCAGCCCTCCCAGGCCTCCTCGCCGGATGCTCCGTCTGATCTTCTGCCCCTGTGTGAGCAGGAAAGCCCTTCCCGGCTTCCCCAGCACAGCTTGCGCGCCATGCAGGTCCCAGCAGGTGGAAGATTTGCATGGGATGCCGTTACGGTGACCTCCCAAAACTTGGCTCCATTTCCCATCTGTCGTGTGCTGTTACTTTCCCAGGATGCAAAAGCAGGTGAAATGTCTGTTGGATGCCACAGAAACCTCTCAGGCTGCAGCCGTGGTAAAATCACCCTCCTTAAAGCAACACAGAGGGATCCTTTTGTGTGCAAAAGCTCCTTTCACGTTGGGTTGGGGTTTTTTATTGCCCTTTAAAGGATCCTGCAGTGAGTGACCTGGAGATTTGACAGTTGCGTTCCAGTCTTAACACAATGCAGACAGCAGATGCTTCAAGAAGATTATATTTCTTCACGAACATTGGCCTCCAGGGAGATGACACATTTGGGGTCAAGGGCTTTAGGGGGCTGGCTCTACGGCCCCGCAGGAGGATTTTTCTGTTTCCAGCAAAAAGTATCTGTAAAGCACAGGGCGTTCTGCCAAGCCTTCCATATGGAGTCAGCAGGAAATGCTGCTCCCACGAGAGATTTTACCTACAGCTCTGTCAGGGATAGCTTTTATTATAATAATAGCAGTTGATCAAATATCCCTCAGTGCTGCATCACCTTGCAGCTTGAGTATCTGGGCTGAGCCTGAGCAGAGGAGCAGCGCTTACTCGTTGGACTGCAAAAAGGTTATTCATGTGGGGGAAAACTGCCTCTGTAAAGGCAGGCAGACACGGGCACTTTGTAACAGTGTGGTGTTTTTGAAATGCACGTATCTCTGCCAAGGTGATCATCAGCTGGCCAGCACAGAAGCTCTTGCAAGGGAGAGAATTATGTCCAAAGATGCAACAAAAGCCCGCACGGGGTGCGCACTGTACACACTGACAAGCCAGAAATTACCCAAGTTTTAAAGAGGTTTGTACAAAGAAGTTGCCTCCTCCTGCCCCAGGCCTGTACGGCCGTTAATTTATCTGCTTTGGATATTGAACGATGAAGACCTCAAAGGCTGAGGGAGCTGGGGCTGTTCAGCCTGGAGGAGAGAAGGCTCCAGGGAGACCTGACTGCAGCCTTTCAGTACCAGAAGGGGCCTGCAAGAAAGCTCGAGAGGGACTTGTTACAAGGGCGTGTAGTGATGGGACACTGGGTAATGGCTTTAAATGGAAAGAGGGCAGATTTAGATTAGATATAAGAAAGAAATTCTTTACTGTGAGGGTGGTGAGGCACTGGCACAGGTTGCCCAGAGAAGCTGTGGCTGCCCCCTCCCTGGCAGTGTTCAAGGCCAGGCTGGATGAGGCTTTGAGCACCCTGGTCTAGTGGAAGGTGTCCCTGCCCACGGCAGGGCGTTGGAACTCGATCTATAAGGTCCCTTCCAACTCAAACCATTCTATGATTCTATGAAGACTGAGCGAGCCCTGCTAGGATGGGAGTTTCCAATTCCACAAGAGTTAGGAATCCAAGCCTTGATACCAGCCCCTCATAAATCCAGTCCTGAGAATATCGGTAAAATGCACCGCAGGGTGCCAGCACATGGCTGTGGTGCTCAGAAGCCATGGAAGCCCCTCCAGCACCAGCCTGGCCCAGCCTCCAGCTGGTGGTGAAGCTGGACTATCGCAACAGGCAGTGCCGGTCCAGCCCAGCCGCTTGCAAGGCGGGAGCACACACCAGCACCGACACTGTCCTTCCCAGACCAGTTCCTGAAAAAAAGGAAAAGGTAGTGCCCTTGGTCCGGACAAATTTCTCTGTTGTTTTGTGTCTCACGCAGTCACTCATAGCTCACAGGCTCAGTGTAAAATGCTGCTAAATCACAAGGGGAATGTTTTAGGCTTTCTGGATGCTGAAATGAGTAACAGCACTGGATGAGAACCAAGGGGAACACGGACTTCTGTTATTACTAAATCCTACCTCAGACAAAGCTGCTTCTATTTGCATGATTGTTTTCCTAAGGAAGGAGCAAACATTAACCAAGGAAACTACGATTTACCTGAAGTGCTGAAATCTGCATGAGAGGAAGGAGCTGGTTTTCACAGATGCCCTCCAAAGCCTGCAGAGCCACCTGGGGCATCAGCTGGGCTTCGCACTGCAGCTGGCCTTCAGACATGAACTGCCCCACCATGTTCTCCCCACCCTCATGCTCTGAGTTTAATGGTGCCAGAAACGGTAAATGTCAGGACGCATCTGTGCGGTGGAACGTGGAAACTATGGTTAGATGAAGCAGTGATCACAAGCGGGGCTGTGTATATACCAAAGAGCCCCTAAATAGATGTCACAAATAGCCCTGATTACTCTCTGTACCCTGCAAACAGCTGCCATGTGCCACAGTCCCCTTGTAGAAGAGTAAATTTAGCAATGATAAAAGAATGGTCCAGGATGCCTGTCAGGATGTGCTTTCCTGGCACCTAGCCCACCGCCTTGCTAGGGATCAGCAGCACTGCAGTAGCCAGCCTCGGGGGCCGGGGGGGCCGGGACATGCCTGTGACATCTCCAAAAGCAATAAGGAGTCTGCGGTAATTCTCTGAGCTCCCCCAGTCAGCAAACCAGACAGAAACACCACGTTTGGCCGTGACGTTTGGATCTGGATCTAGCCTTTTTCAGGTTTGGGAGTAAATGAGCCTCTGAGGGGCATGCCTGGAGCACAGTTATTCAGAAGCAATGCAATAATAAATTTCATTTTGCTCAAGTCATCAGTCCTCCTGCCTTGGTGTATATGAGCAATGTCTGCTCTTCTTGGGCACCCTCAATATCCAAAGTTTTGTGGCTGAAGTGGTGGCAGCAATTTCCTTTTTCCTCTCCTCATTTTGAAGAGGCAGGAGGAGGAATGGAAGCACCGGTAAGCAGGGGAAGTTAGCAGTGGGTAGGAGAGACTGAGGGAACTCATGCCCATCCCAACCTATTTTTTCCATTTCTTTTAAAATATGTAGTTTTGATGTTATGCGTTGACTTCAGTTGTTGACAGACTGCATGAAAAGAGCCAATGTGTTACTCTAGGCATTTTTGGCAGATATGCAGAAAAGCTATCCAGTTAAGATCAGCAGCTAACCCACAACAAAGCTTCATCTTCAGCCAAAAGCTTAATCCAACAGAAACCGAACATCTGCCCTCCTCAGGCACTCTGCGATGGAGACAGAGGTCTTGGCTCCTGGGGTGGCTCCAGAATTGTTTTTCTGACTCCTCCCTGACAGCAAAGCAAGACATGTGCGCTCATGTGGGGTGGCAGATGCCAGGCTCTCAGAATTACAGCTACAAAACCTCAGATTGAACCACACGTCGATCTAGTACAAACAACAGTATCTCTCCCTTGCCCTGTAAAACCTTCTGCTATTTCTGGCCTTTCTCTCCCAGCGTCTCTTTTCATACACAGCAGATTGAGACAATTATCCCTGGAATAAGAGTGTGCATGCTGCTTTTTTTCACTGTATCTCATTCCTGACCTCTGCTGCTTTTTTACTATTCTAGTCCCGGTTTATAATAGGAAATTGAAAGCCCAGAGATTTGCTTCACATCTGACATTCATTCATCCTCCCAGCTTCTTTTTTTCCCTGTCAGATTAAAGGCAGAGAGAAAGAAACAGCCAAAACTGTGTGTTTGTGGTCCATATTTTTAATACCCAGAACCTTGATTCTGTTCGTAGTCTTGCTTTGTGTAACTTTATTCATTTCCCTGACCTTATTCTGGATCCTCACCAATTTAAGGAAGTCGGGTGATATATTTAAAGAGCATTTGTTTTAAACATAACATTGAGAGTTAAGACAAACAAGTCTCATGTTCATCTGCCCATTTCCCAGACCCAATGACTTGTCTACATTCCTGATCTTATCATTCAAGCTCAGATATTTGAAAAGTGATCACAGATTTAGAGTGACTCAAGTTTTACCAGTTTGGGACACCTCTATCCTGATTTTCTTCAGATGGCTCCAGTTTAAACTGTGGCAGCTGTGCACCCCTGGGGCTGAAAGTATTTCAAGCTAGAAGCCCTAAAATCAAGCCAGCACAAATCAGAGGCTTTTAAAAATCATTTGGCTTTTGTACACGAATTGGTGGGTCCCCGCTGAGAGGTGATGGAAACACTCAGCTCCCAGTGGAAGCTGAATGAGAGCCAGCTGAATTACACCTTTGGTACCATCAGGCTGTGGAGTCACACAGCCCAGGATACACCTGCCCCGCTGATGCCATGAAAGCACAGCGATGATGAAAGTCAGTGACGAACGCAGGATGGCTCCATCTTCTGTCAGCTCAGAGGCACCTTTCCTTATGGTGTGCTTTATTTTGTAAGGCTGGGAGCATTCTCATTTCATGTCCTTTCTCTCCTGGGTGTAAAAAATCCTGAAGTTTGGGAAAATATGCCTTCAATGGCTGGATTGGACTGTGATGCTTCCTGCAGATCTATGAGCCTATATCCTAAAGACCACTGAAACAGAAGTTCAGTTATCGGACAATTAATAGGACCCCGGTTCAGCAAAACAGCTAATCATGCATTCAGCTTCTTGCTGTACAAATGTCCCATTTTACTTTAATTAAGTATAGGCTTAATTTTCTGCATAGTTCATTTAATATAATTTGCTGTAGTGATTTAAAAAATAGCTATGACTCTGTAAAATCAATTTGTCATGGGTAGTCAACGTAAGGTGAGGATAATGTGATCGTAGCTATGGCGTCGTGCCCAAACACTGAATGGCAAACATGCTTGCCGGGATACTCTCTATAGTAATTGAGTTTGCAGTAGTGGAGTGCTGGGCTGATATTTGAATATATTATTGCTGTGCGCTCCTCTCAGTATAATGGATAAGAAGAACCATGCTTCAAGGTAAAAAATAATCACCACAGAATTAATTTGATGTCTTCTTTCCTCTGTGGGTAAATTCTTCTCTAATTATCCACTAAGAGGTCTCTTGCATCTGTTCGCCATCACCGCTAAGACACAGGACACTGGGTCTCTGGTTTGGTCTTGTTTGAGATTGCCGAGTTCCTTGTAGGTGGTGTGTGGGAGTGAGTAATATTCAACTGCAGGGCATGAAGATGTCTCATTCTTTCAGGGCCAGGCAGAAAACTGGAAGGCACAAACACTGTGGAAGTGGAGACCTTCCTCTGCTTTCTCTGCCCAGGTTTGGGGGTTTCTTCTCTCTTCCATGCCACTCAGCCACCTTTGAAAACAGTTTGGCAACATCTTCTGGGGAGGATGGTGAGGACATCTGGAGCAGTCTCCTTTGTAGTCCCAACAATAGGGATCTCATTCACCACTTTAAAAAGAAGTAGAATGAAAAGCATGCCAGAGCCAAAGGCCCCAGACTGAAATGATCCATGGAATGATATGTTCCAGGCTTTGTTTGCTTGCTGGTTTGTGTGTTTGTTGTTTGAAATGAGAGCTATTGGGTTTGGTTCAGCTGCTGGGTTATCAGAGACATTAATCTGTATCATCACAAAGTGAAGACTTCTTTCCCAAAAAACAAGGCACTTTCACTGCCACTGCTGATTTGGAACATGCTGCTCGGGTGGTGAGCTGAACAAAAATAGTCACGTCAGGGGTTTATTGACATTGTGCGTGAATGAGTCTGTCTTTTTTTAAGGTGCACCCCCATTTCTGGCAACGCCACGGAGGTGAGCGTCTGGGATCTACCCTTCTCTGCTGGTGGTGTCCAAGCAAAAAAGCTCATCTCCCGGTAAAGTCCACTGGCTCCCTTTGTTTCTTTTCTCCACTGAAGAACTGCAGATGGAGCGAGGGCTGTACCTGAAAGCAACAGATGTCCTACCATAACTGCTAAAACCAGGCACCACCAGTACCAATTTCCTGGTGTCTGGCGCTGTGTGTGATGACAAGGGGCACGCAGTGCACTTTCTCACTGGTTGCTGCGAGGTGCATGCATTTTTCTAGTCTGACTGCGGCTTCTCGAGAGAGGCTGGCCGCTGTGAAGGATCACAGGGTGACACGCTGCACGCACGCGTCCCCAGAGAACTGCGCTGATCACAGAGGAACCACTGAGTTTGCTTCCATAGCTGCTCACAGTGAAACTGATCTGCTTCACAGGACAAAAGTCTAAATATAACTCAAGTGTCTGAGTAATAGGGTATGTTGCAGTTTTTCCATGTGTTAGCAACAAAAAGCTGCAGTGGGCACCTAAGGATTCCCTCAGTCAGATATTATCTGCTTCGTGCAATGCTCCTAAAGACCTACTGCTGTGATATTTGTCATTTCTCGGTCTACCTCAGCATCCCAGGGAAAGCTGCATGAAATGTTGTGGCAAGAGTGGCATGGCCTGGTGATTGCAGACATCATCTCAGGGACAACCCCAGCACCTCCGTAAACAGAAAACTCAAGACAAGGCAGTAAAAAAGGGGTGCTGGTAGGGCACTGGCAAAAGGCAGGAGGAGGTCAAGTTTGTTTCATGGAGGATAAACTGGGTTTAGCATATACGGGTAAAGATCTGCTCTGGATACAACTCCACATCGATTATTATGCTGCCGCTCCGCCAGTTTGTGGCCTTCTCATCCAACAGAACATTAACAGGGAAATACCAAAAGCCCAAAGACTTGAATGGCTCCTGCTGTCCCTTTAACCAGAAAAAGCTACATGAAGTAGGAAGCTGATCTTGGAAGGCAATCTGCTTAGATGTGTACAGGCTAAAAGTGGAATAATCCCTGAGGTCTTTTTTTGTTTGCTGTTTTTTTTTGTTTGCTGTAATTTGGGCAGAAAGCAAAAGCAGCTGAATTTTTCAAAGCTGTAATGTGCAGGTGGGTCTGTCCTTCTGCCTGCAATAGCAGCGAAGGTGGCTAGCCTGCTTTTCTGTAAAAAGGGTAGGAGGTACAGATGCTCTCTTTCAAAAACTCTACATTGCTGCTGAATATTTCTGAAGTGGTTTTGCGGGTGATGGATAGTTCTGAATCCACAGTGCCATGTGTGAAGAGGTAGAAACAGAGAAATGCCTTCTGCTTCTCCTGAGAGAAAAGTTGCTTTTTCCTGGGTGTAAATATGTGTGGTCAGACAGGTCCTCACCAATACCTGAGGAGGATTCATTATGATTGGTTTTAATCCTTCCTGAGCAGGAGGAAAAAGGTTAATTTCCTGGGTAGAAGCATTTGTCTGGTCCACAGACTGCTCAGAGGACTGGGGGAGGCGGAGAATCACTCAAGAATGAGAAGATGGGCTAAGTTTTCACAGGTCTGTTGTTCTTTATCTATTTATTATAGCCGATGATAGCAGTGAGGTTGTGCTGAGTGGCTTGTAGAAACAACTGAACGATGGTTTCCTTTCCCTCTACCCCGTCCCTGGAGCAGGTGCAGCTGGGAAAGTCTCAAGTGAAGCCGATTTGCTAAAGCTGTACTGGTATGGATGGCATGGAAAATAAAGCATTTTTAACCAGGGTGCAAACCTCCTTGTGAGATCCTTTAAATTCCTTTTTTTGAGATGGGGGGAACCTCAAACGGCCGGAAGTGAATCTCCATCTCCTTTGGGGAGACAGCAGTGGAGGTTCTTCATTGGAGGTTCTTTTGTGTACTGCTATTGAGCAACCACTTGGGAACCTTAATCCCAGGAAAGCATGAGCTGGTCTATAATCGCTTTCTAGTCTCAGGAGCACATGGGTGGGTTTTTTTAAAAAATGCGGTAGGCATCAAGTAGATAACCCCAAGGATTAAGAATATATTAGACTATTTAGACTCTAGTCAGCAAGCATAAAGTGGGGAATTGCTCTGAGTATCTGGATTACCCTCGTGAGTCAGAGTTGTTGCTGTGTTCTCATAGAGTGAACTCTTTTGGGGAGACACTTTCCTTTCGCAGGGGTAGGGGAACACTGCTAATTTTAAGGCAAGAACTGATAGCTGGGAAATGGTAATAAACCTGAGGACTGTAGTCAGTATCAGTGAGCTGAAGCTGCATTAGTAATTAAGTGCATTATCTGCAGTGTTCCAGAACGCGAAACTATTATCTGAACGTACTCACAAAAGGCCGTCTTGCGTTTGAGGAAGAAACTTTTCTGTGGATTCTGTTCTGTTGCAGAAAGGAAAAATTTTGCCATTATCTTTTCAATTCTGGAGGCTTGCAGAGTTACTTAACTGCTGAGTATTTATTTGGATAAGAACTGGTAAGTATTTCATCCTGTGCCCTTGAAATCAGACTCTGTCCCTTTTGGCCTGCCCCTTAGCAAGCTAATCACCATTCTCTTTTTTATTGCAATTGGTGTGTTTGATGTTAGAGCACTCTGCTTCTATGAGACTTCATTTGTTGTTGCTGTTATGCTTCGCCTCTCTGTAAGTCTTGCTCTAGTGCTGCCAGTTTAAAGGACCTTCTTAAATTAATGTGGTGAATCTCAGTTCTTATAAAGTAATCATCTCTTAGCTTTATTAATCCCTTCTTATTATGAGTCCAGGGGCAGCTAAAGGCTTAGACTAGAGCAGCTCTCTGCTGCGTCATGCCCGACCCGTAAGTCTATTGAGCCAGCACTGCTTTCTCTGTTTACAGTCTAAATAGGAAAAACCAAAACTGAGAAGGAAAACAGATACCCTGTCATTAAGGGGCTTGACCGAGGCCACAGAGCAGAGCTGTTTGCAGAGCACCCTGATTCCCTGGTGACTGCTGTCCTTGTCAAACTTATGGAAGCCATGGAGCTGCCTGCTGCGTTGCTGCATGGGAACATTGAAGGTAATTAGGTGTACATGAACATTTCTCTGATTATCCTCTGGATATATAATATTAACTTTCCCAAGTTACACAGAGAAGATGATGCACAATTATTTGCCAGCCTGCATATCTGAGAAGTAGCAAATGGAACAGTCCTGACTCCACTGAGAAATGAGATGCAAAGAACTTGCACCGGTAGAGGCACCGGGGTATATTGGTTTTGCTCATAAATCTTCTAAAGTACCTGGCTGGTAAGATTTGCTTGCCTCGCTCAACATCCCAAAACAGTTCTCTGGTTTAATACAGGTGTTCTGTTTTTGTAGAAGATGGGAAGGAAGCCTGTTGGCCTGGAGGTGAAGCCCTGCTGCATTTTTTGGAGCGGAAAAAGCCATCAAGGCAGTCTTACTTTTTCCTGCACCTCTGGTGGGAAGGTAGGGCTCCTGCTACTCCTGTACCAAGCAGGAAATAGTCATCCACGGCAGAGTGATACTACGGTCATGCCCTCCTGTTGCCACTGAAACTAAACTGCGGCGACAGCCATCCTCTCCCTTCCCTTAGACAGCTTTTCTCAATTCTTACCTTTTCCAAGTCAACTTTTAAAGGCCAACTACACTAGGAGGAGCTCTTCCTCCTTCATCTCCTCTCTCCCTGCTCAGCTAGCTATTCGCCAAAGCTCCGAGTTGCTTTCGTGTGGGCTGCTTACTCCCTGCCCAGCTCCTTAAATCCTCCGGGCTCCTCTGGGCATGTAAGCTCCCCTTGGGGTACGAACGAAACACTAGTTCCACCGACCCTTTTCCATACTGTGCTTGCTGGGCGTTTCACGACAGTCAGCCTCTCACTACGCTTCTCCTGTTGGCTCGTTTGCAGAAGTGGCTGAGGCGCTCTGCATTTCGCGGCTTCGCTGTCGTTATTCCTTTGTCAGTACAGACACAACCCCAGGCACGCCGCTGCCAACACGCAGGCCGGCAGCCAACGTCCCAGCTAACATCGGTCCGGTTTTTTCCTTCGGTTTGGTTCACTCCGAGAGCCGCAAAGATCAGGCAGGCCACGCGCACAGAACGCTTGCTTCCGTAGCTCCTGGCGCCAGGCGGGGTGAGCTGGAGCGCTGACCCCGCGGGCACACGACTGAAGCCACGCCAGCCCCGCGCCTGGCCACCCCTGCCCCCCGTCACGCTCCCGTTACGGGCAGTGGCTCCCCCGGCCAGACGGCGTTTCTCCCGGAGCCGGCAGCCGACCGGGCCCTCGCAAGCCCTCGACGTGGCGGGAGCCGTCACCACCCCAGCGCCCCCCGCCAGCAACCCAGCGCCCGCGCACGGTTCCTCGTGCTGGAGACCTTCCGGTCCCGCCGCGGCCTCACGGGCAGGGGACGGCACGCAGAGGCCGCTTACTCTGCTGGCGGGGCGGGCGCGGGGCGCTCACTAGGCCGCGGCCCCCACGGCCGAGCTCTGCCGCCGCTATCACGACGGGCGGGGCGGCACCGCCCGCGGGAACCACCGCTCCCGGCATACCGTGCGCGCCACCGGCCCTCACAGGTGCGGGGGATTGGTGGGAGCGGGGCCAATCGCGAGTGCGGACCTTGCCCGGCGGTCCCGCCTCCTCGCCGCCTCCGCGGGGAGGTTTTGAAAAAGTTCTCAGGTGCGCGGGGGCGCTTCCCTCCCCGGGCGGGCGGGTCCGGCCCGGCGGGGGCTGGGCTGGTGTTCGGGGGGAGCGGGGT
>Ga0065711_1004495_pt1 | contig 27818 bp, 17 predicted proteins | sample Hoacrofraction12_FD_59098 | JGI IMG/M metagenome (GOLD analysis project Ga0065711, IMG submission 59098) | Hoatzin crop microbial communities from Cojedes, Venezuela - Epithelial fraction 12 v2 (version 2) | ecosystem: Host-associated > Birds > Digestive system > Esophagus > Crop | place...
CACACACACACACAATTTTCTGCTTACTCGCCATAACAGCAGATATGAATCACACCATCAGAAATGAACAGTACAGGGAAATTATTACTTCTATATTTAGTAGAGGTAGTAGTTCCCACTCTTCAATGGAGATACTTCACAAGTGGTATGTCTTCGTGTCATAGATGATTTTTCTTACACTGTATCAAATTGCTGACTCGTGGTCACATTAGGAAAGTCAGGCCTCTTTGCTTGTTAATGAGGTGTCCCCTGTTAAATAAATTCTCATACTTTATCTTATATTTAAGCTGTGAAATTTTATCCCATCAACATTCTTTTTCACATAGTTCTCCTACAGTACATTCTGATACCCCTGTATAAATAATATGAGAATATAAGTACGTACAGCATACAACATCAAGGAAAAAAAAGAGGAGGCATTAAAAAAAAACAAAGGGAGTTAAAACTGGGGCCTTTCTTCAAACAATTGCACTATTAGTACAACTTGTAGCTGGTTCCTTAGCAGTAGATCTTACACTCACCCTTTCGTCTTCCAGCTGAATTAAGAATTTCTCAAATGGAATTGTATCAAGTATTGTACTCTTAAAAAAGCCTTACATAATTTTCTTGGTTGAAAAGTCAAAAACTATCAGATGGTTCTGATATAATCTTTCTTTGATACGTGGGCAGTGCAACAGTTTACAACATTTCCAATTTACTACTTCTCAGATTGACGAAGTAATCAGAAACCTATTACTTTAATTATTAATCTTTCAGTCTACCTATTAAATCTCATTTCATGGATGGAGCACCTCTCCTATGAAGAAAAGGTGAGTGTTGGGGTTGTTCATCCTGGAGAAAAGGTGGCTCTGGAGAGACCTTATAGCAGCCTTCCAGTATCTGAAGGGGCCTAGAAGAATGTTGGAGAGGGACTTTTTACAAGGGCATGTAGCAAAAGGACAAGGTGTAAAGGTTTTAAACTAAAAGAGGGTACATTTAGACTTGATATCAGGAAGAAAGTCTTTACTATGAGGGTGGTGAGGCACTGGAACAGGTTGCCCAGAGAAGTTGTGACTACTCCCTCCCTGGAAGTGTTCAAGGCCAGGTTGGAATGGGCTTTGAGCAACCCGGTCCAGTGGAAGGTGTCCCTGCCCATGGCAGGGGGGTTGGAACTAGATGATCTTTAAGGTTCTTTCCAACCCAAACTGTTCTATGATTCTATGACTGGACTTTCATACACATGAGAAACTGGTTAAAAATTTATCTCATTCTTTGGCAAAACAGCATAGAAAATTCTTTCTTTATACTTCCGGTTTTTTACTGGTCATTCATTATCTGCTAAAGCCGTCATACAGATTTTTGTTTTCAGAGATTTCTTAATTCCAAAATGACAACAAAAAGGTTAAAAGACACTCCAGAGCTTTGCTGCTTGTTTTCTGTACTTAGGATGTGACATTTCTCCATCTAATATTATATACTCTTGTTTTCATCCAGCACACACAGGTGTTCCATTATGTTTAGCATAAATTAAATCAGGTTTACTCAAGAGAAATGCAAAAGAGCTAACATTAAAGGGCTGTTTTATATTCAGAGAAGAATGAAGTCATTTGAAAAAACAATGTTTTTTCCTGGAACCATATTCAAAACATTTACATTCACCTGTTTCTGGAAGAGGAACTCCAGTGAAATATGGTTTCCAATGACTCTTAAACATACAAATTAATTTCAAAAGACTACAGACACAAATAATGAGCCCCCCCGAGTTACAGAGAAGCAGAGATCTTAAAACATGAGATTTTACATGCTGATGCAAGAGATCTGGCAAGAGCATAAGGGTGAAAAAAAGGTTAGGAAGATGTTGTTGGAAAAAAGAAGCTGGGAACACTTTGTAGACTCTGCGGCACACCAAGCCTGTCCCAGAGTCCTTTGCCTACTCACTGCCAAGCTAACAGAAACGCAACTTTGAAATTTAGTAGTTCTATTTAAATACTAATACCAAAAAAAAAGCAATTTTTTTCTGACCTTTTGGTGGTAAAGGCTTTAGTTCATAAATCTACTGGTCTAAAACATATCAATTCTGCATGATGAGTGTTATCTTTGTTAATCTGATTGTTTGGAATACAGCATTCCAAAGAATTCCGATACCTCACATAACAGAAATCTAACAACAGAAAAACCGAAACGGTTGACATGCCCTTACATTCTTGTCAGTTCAGAATGTTACATAAAAATAAGAAAACAAAAGGAATCCAACCTGCAAAGCAGTATTATTTTAGGAAAGGACTTCTTCTGTCTTAGATCAATACACGTGAAAATAATCTACTATTAAAAAAACAAACAAACAAACAAAAAATCCCACCAAAACCTGAAACCCCATTCTTTTCCACAAAACTGGAATAAATCTGATTTTGAAATACATGTTCCTTTAAATATAGTCTTTCTGAAGATAATCTGAAAACCAACTAAAATTAAGTGTTTGATCGCATTATTACAGAAGGAATTTATTGTCTGGCTATTTTGGCCAACACTATGAACATACAGTATTGGCCAACATTCATCAGAAATCCAGGCATCCATGGCAGTACAGAGCTATTTTCTTCCAAGAAAATTTCTGTGAACAAATGTCAAAGAAGGCTTTCAAATCTAAAATCTGCTAGGTAACTTGTTTGGGCTTAGGTGTTAGCTACAGACAAGTTTACAATGTTAAATAACAGTTCAAAACTGGATTTTTTTCATGTTCACAATGCATGTGGACATGAGGTTCTTCTGTCATGAGAATAGTTTCTTACTAATGCTCAAACACAAATTTATCCCCAGGCTACCCAGCTTACTCACACTAGGTAAAACCTCAAGCACCAGAATCTGATGTCATAGAAATAATTACTTTGTCAGAAACTCAAGTATAGTGGAGATTTCCCTCCAGAGATAAATAGCTACTCAGAGTTAAAAAAATTCCATTACTATACAAGTTGCCAAGATTTAAAGGAATTAATAGAAAAGTTTAACCCTAGATGAGTGAATCAAAAAGACTTCTTTTATCGTGTAAGAAGGTGCGTTTTGACTGAAAAGTTAAGGCAAAAATCAAGAAGCTGAATCTTTCTCACAGAGTCAGCAGGAGTTTAGGAATAAGTATTATCCAGCTCTAAAAAACAAACTTTCATAGCAAAAACACAACAGAGCTTGCAGGGCGGTGCAATAGGTCAGCTGGATGGGTAGCAGAGCAGGTCCTTTAACTTTGCACAGAATTCCAGGTCTGGAAAGTCTGTTTTTGTGAAAGAAAACAGGCCTGAACAAAAAGTGCTAAGGTAACAAAAAAACCTAGCAATAATCTTCCAACTGGCGTGAGCCTGTAAGCACGAACTGAAATTGCTCCAGCAGAAAGGGTGAACTACCTGCACAGTGAAGCAATGCAGGAGAGTCCCAGAGGAATCAAAGTCCAGAGACGTGCTCTTCTCAGGCAATCATAATATTTTTCTCCCACAGCCAGATCTACCCTACACAAAACTTTGAATATCCTTTAAGAACTCTTTGGCACTGTTATTGAGCGTGTCTGCTTTGGTGGCACTCATTCGCTATTCTGACAGGTTAGGTCTGGGTATGTGGTGGCAGGACCATAACCTTTCTGTCTTCTTCCCTTTCAAGGTCAGCAACATCATTTCCCTCTGAAATTCAAAGTCTCTAAGAGGTAGAAATTGAAATATATGATAAATGTTTCCTTTTTCCTTGTTATTTCGTTAGTGCCACCTTCCCAGATATGACTGAAACAGACATAAGTTCATCTGAATCCTTAAAATTAAAAAAATACATCTCAGGAATTTTGTCTACACAAATTTTATGGAGAGAAATATTAAATATAGTTATCAGTTCAATTATCTTCAACAAATTATTTTTCTCAGTGGGGAAGAAGAGAGAAATGGCACTGATTCAGTGCCAATACCCCTGTAAAACCTTTCCATGTCTTCCATTCCATGGTGGAACATAACTTTCCTGGTCAATGGAAAATCACCGCAGTGACTTTTTTTCTCTCAAGAATCACTAGTAAGAATACCTGGCAGAGGGAAGTAATGCTACCTGTAACTTCAGATTCAAACCACCTGAATTAGCGACTCTACTTGAACAGTAATGTTATTAGTTAAGAATAAGTAGGCTAGACAAACAGTTAATGCAATGTACTGCAAGTCCATGAAAGAGGAGGGGAAAAAAGGCAGTAAAAGAAGGGAAGTAAAATTTGTCTGTATTTGCCACATGGTCAAAAAATTAATCTATCATCAACTTATTTAATCACCTAGATAAAAATTTACAGTGTGCTAGAAGAATAGCACCTTAGGTAAAATTAAAACCATATATCCAAGAATAAAATCTGATTCAGGTCCATTCATATTAAACCTTACTTCTGAAGAACTATGCAAAATTGAAATCATTATTCCTGTGTCTGTGTTCTTTTACTATTGTGTATTTTCACCTGTAATACTGATTTTATGTTATTCTCCTATGGGCCAAAATCAAAAATTCCTGAGAGATTTANAGCTGTCGTTTTTTCTCCCCCTCAACATCTCCAACAGAACTGTTTCCATTTACCAACCAACAACAGAAGGTATGTTTTGCACAGGGATGTAAATGTGTTTTTAAAAAGTTGCGAGTTGTACCCAGGGAGATGACAAGAACACAAGAAGAAACAGTGTAATATTTTAAAGGTAGAAGGACCAGCTAAAGCTACACAACAGGCAAAAGCAAAAACAAAACAAAACAAAACAAAACAAAACAAAAAAAGTAAATGGAGCCTACCACAAAAAAGTCGTGGTTCTTGGAATGAGAAAAGAACTTTAAAGCACTTACCTCACACTGGTTTTGTTTTTTTCTATATCTCAGTCTTTCTTAAAAATGAAACTCGTTCGTGGGTATTTACCAGTATTTATGAGGCTTGCTTATTTTTTAGAAACTTTGCTACCAATTTGTATGCATAGGGAACGAAGAGGAGGGGAACAGAGAGGCAAGGAAATCAGTTGAGCCTTTCCAGGCAATTTGTTATGCATCAGGTAAGTTGTTTTCTACAGCTGCAGAACTTAACTTCTTTTTTGATTTGGGATTCAAATTGACTCATAAATATTGAAATTATAAGCTTAAGGAAATGGCACTATTTGATGCATGGCCTATTTCTGAGAATTAGTCTAATGGAGAAATCATGGCTAAAGTGTTAACATTTTAGCACGGCAGTACTACTATTCTACTAACTCTTCGCTGACCCTTTTAATGAAAAGCCCGTGTACTGATTAAGGTGCTACTATTCTCTTCATCCTACTACTACACAGTTCTCAGCAGTTTGTTAGGTTGTATTTTCATTCAGAAGTGCTTTCCTCACTGTTAACTGTTGCCAGTCTGTTTCACAGACCACTTATACAGAATCTACAGTGCTTGTTCCTATACCAGTTTCTAGTATTTTAGCTTTCTTACCTTCCAGGATACAAAACTAGTTGTGTCTTCTCTTCCTCCTACAGTCCACTTTTCTTTTTACCTCTGCAGCTGCATGGACACTCCTTTTCTGTACATCATAATTAACATTCCTCTTTCTGAGAGCAGGGTACAGTGATTATAGCTTTAGAAGGAAACAGAACTGTTTCAGCAGCCACAGTTCACACCCAAGCCACCGCAGAGACAAGTGAGTTACACAGAGGCCAACCACAACTGACTCCTTCCAGCCGCAGACTGCAAGTTTCGGTGCTTTGACTCTTCAAGTGTATGACTGTCATAATAAGAATAATCAAAATGATTAATCTATTTCCTGACAGCTTGTGGAAATTTGAAATTTGTTTTCCTTTTGTTTTGGAACAAATCCAATTCCATGATTTTAATAAAATTAATACCAAAATTCAGTTTTTTCCATTAAAGGGAGATGGAAAGCAGGGTTGAGTAGCCTTCTTTAGGACACTGCAATCTAAAGGCCAAATCTCTTCCCCATCTCATTCCCAGGATTGCTTTCCGTGATATATTAAAAAAAGAGCAAGGACTTGAATTTCTGTCTGTCATTCAAATCCCAAGCCAGGTGTCATGATGTCAAATCTCTGCATACCCTTACTACATCCAACCAAAAACTTTTAACCAGTAAGATCACTGTGAAAATCCACATAGAAACACACTAACTTGTTTGTTTTGGTCTTTTTTTTCTAACAGGTAAGTATTCCTCACACTTCTGCTGGGCTGCTTTGCCAACCAGATTCACAGTTTTATGTCATTCATATGTAATTCCCTATCTTCTGTGTAGAGTCTTATTCAAAGTGGATGATTTACGTGCTTTCAAGCTACCAAACTATCTCATAGATGGTATTCATGTCATAATTACCTGTTGTAAAGCCCTTCACTAGCATTTCGCCAAGCCTCTAGAATTCTAGAGCCATGATCTATCCTGTGCACTAAACTGAAGTGTGGGTCAGACCACAATAAGGAGTAGCTCTGCTTTTCAATGACCTACTTTTAACAACCCTTGATTTCTCAGTTCTTCCATATGAGATTGCTTCTGTCTCTTGACCCTGAGAATGCAGGACTCTGATAAGGATTTTCTGAACATCTTTCTAACATTTCTTCTATCAGCTGTTTTAATATCTGGTTGGTTCGTTTGAGCATACTGAATTTTTTGCCCACAGCATGCAAGTCTAACTGCCAATGTTTCTATCTAATGGATAAAGTGTCTTGGCTATCAAGATTTTAAAACTCCCACCACTCTCGAGCATCCAGTTCTTGGGCACATTCATTCTTCTAATTGATCTTCGCATATCCTTTGCTCTGTGCTGTCACCCTGCCTCAGTGAAGCCTGCTTAGGAAGATGTTTCACAAATTATAACATAGTTAACAACAGAATTTGTGTAAGGGGGCCATAATTTCCCCAACTGATCTCTTTGTTCAAACCTGACTGATCTTTCTCCCTATGTTAAAAGTTTGACTGTTTCTTTGACTCCTTCTTTTGATTATATTTGCTCTTTAGCAAGTGTTTTATTTCCCCACTCTAGATAGCTAATATCAACATTGCACTGTAGCAGATGGGGGGGGCTTCTTAAAATACATGCCTTACAATGTTCCTGAAAAAATAATTTTTAGTATATTACCACTTGTAGTAAATATGACTGCTAAAAGCATTATAACAAAACTAATTCTGTACATTCCTTCCTACCCAGAGAATATTAAACACCAACATGCTGTTAATCAACTGTTAAAAATATTACTTTAATGACTTATAAAACAGTCTCTGTGCTGGGAACAGTATCTCAGCTGTCATACGTGATCATAAAAGTCAGTTGCATGAAGGTATATCATCAAATGTAGGTTGTTCCCTGCAATACTTTGTTGGAAGCTTGTTGGGAGTCTGATAATTACAGGGAAATTTTAGACTACCAAGAGTCTGATTATAACACTGAGGGACGGGTAATCAACCAAACACTCTAGTTTAAGTTCCTCCCCATGTTGAAATCACTTCCAGCAGCAGCCTGTTTTCCTCAGTAATCTGTCGTCTAAATCTAAATTAGGCATAGCCTCAGGCTGACTGAATACTCCCGAGGCTCACACCTGCTAGTATTAGGAGATTGTGTCACATCACAATGCAATGAGGGATGAATACAGTTTACATTGGTATCAGCTATGTTAAAAGCATTACAGTCTTCAGCAATTAATTTCAGTTTTAGCTGTACTGTTTTTTTCTCTAATAGTTTCTAATACATTTCTGAAAGCAATATTAGATAAGCATGGAGGAGAGAATTTGCAAAGACAAGAAAAACGACATGTCTAAGAATGATCTTCACACTACAAAGTGATATTTTTAGATTATGTGCTCTGGAAGTCTGACCATTTTAGAAATCAATGCGTAGTCAATCAGGCATGCACTAAAGTTACAAACTAAAATGAACCAGCTGGACATAGGAATTAGACACAGGGATACAGACAATTGAATGAAAACACAACTCTACAGTCAAATGCAGCCTTCTTACAGAATTCCTCAGCTCAGAACAAATTCTTAGTTACTGAGTTCAGTAAACGCAATCCTGCTGCTAAAAGATTTCTCAGAGATCCTAGGGACAAAAAGGTACTTTAATCCAAAATAGTTTAAATTTGCTTTGGATCAAAAATAGAGGAGAATTCTATAGCAAGCTGGGTTTGGAATGACTTAGCAGTGCCATTAAGGTTGAGCAAAAATAAAATGCGTTTTGAAATGAGAAGATGTGAACATGGATTGAGACACAAATGCTGCACAGGCATAGTTAATATAATTGTAAATAACAAAAAGGAAGTAGGAAGAAAACTCAAAAATGTGCCTGATATAAAAAACAGGTTGCATTTGGGAGTAGAAGAATGAAAAATTTAAAAATAACTTTTCTGTACTTCTTGAGGCTGAGGGTCTAAATATCAGACCAGTTCGAACCAGTCTTCCCACTTCTAAGAAAACGTGATGTTATTTCAGTAAAACTTCTTTTTATATCTTAAGATTCACAGTATTTCACATGTGCTAACCATTGTCTTACTATTGTAAGAAATGAAGCTTAAATATGTTCTGATTATAGTTTAAGTCTAGCAACTAACATGCTGTTTTCACCAAGGAATGGTTTTGACACTGAAAGAATCCATAAAAAATAATATATAAATGTGATTTTCTCTAAAGTATTTTTATATGGTACAGCTAGAACCTTTGAAAATAAAGGATTGTAGAGCTGGCATAATGAGTTACGTTTTCATCAGTGGACCACAGGAAATGCTTCTCACAGATACACGAGTGGATATGCACTTCTCTGAAAGACAAGAAGAAACTCTCCAAAACTAAACAGAACATTTCTCCCAACAAATTATTCTGGCTGGACCTATGTAAGTTAGTTTATTCAGAGTTTAAAGATGAGATAGGCTGCACAGAATTTTTCTTTTGTTTCAACAGGCTTTTTTCCTGTGTCCAAAAAAATCTTTGACAAATCTAGATTTAACACAGCTTCTGTAACAGAAAATTTTCAGCAATTCCATGCAGACTTCAAAGGAAGGAGAAAGCACTGGTAATGGTTACAGAACAGAGACAGGTGTGTAATACGTGCCTATCATCCTCAGGCAAAAGGGTAAAGTAATAAAATGGCTTCTGCTAAAGTCTTCTTGCTGCCTGAGAAATGTCTAATGTTCAAGGAAGAGAAGCAGGTTCCTGAAATGGCCCTCCCAAATGGGTTACCATTCATTTCCAGATCCATTAGCAGAAAATTGGAAAATGGACTCTATTTTCCTGGCCAGAGTGCTGGCTGACTCATGTCTACTCTGTTCAAGTCTCCAAGCCTGTAGACATAGGCACTGTCTGCAGCAAATTTCTCCACGTTTGGAGCACTTTTGTGTCCCGTCAATAACATACATGAATCCGTCTATCTCATTTACCTAACACATAACATGTGATCCTATCAGCATGCCTTTATTAGGCTTTATAAGTCTTTAGATTTGATAAAAATCCCTGAGGAAGGGAAAGGAACAGCGAGGAGTGGAATGTTCAGGAAAGCTTCCCCTGACTCAAGGCACTGTGTCCCACCTAGCTCCCGGCCATGGTATCAGCTCACATACTCTACAGCCAACTTGTCTTCCTGCTTCACCTCCCCTGCTGTCACTGCCAACATGTAAATTCACATTAAGACATAGTCCTTGCAAGTGATGACCACAGCAGAGTCTACTTTTCTGAGCAAGTATTCTAACTTCATAAGGACACATGCAAATGAAATGGATCATATAGCAACATACCATAGTGCGATGCCCAGACACAGTGGACTGAGAGCTTTGGGTCAGGGAAGAATATGCAAAGCCATGAGACTTTGTCAAACATCCTCTGTGTGGACTACTTGGGCCAGAAAACCCAGGTATAGCATAAGCCTTATTTATACTGTAAGCAGGGGTGAGAGCGTGTGCTTTGGCACTTAGTCCATGCCTAGATTTCCCTTGGCTAATGACCTACTTAGTTCACCCCAGAATATACACTAGTATAAATTCATTACGGACGATCAGGAGCCATAGCACCCACCAAGAGATACACCAGCATAAACTTCCCCATTAACGGGAAGTAATAGAACTTCCCAGATTTTTGCTTGACAGTCATCTCCTTAGAACCTGTCTGGATTTCCAAGCCAAGATAGGCAGACATTAGAAAATGAGTGAAGGAGTTTTTATCTAGTTACTACTACGCGCCCACTTTCCCGTAACAGAAGGAAAGAGAACAGTCATACAGAACATTAGCCACATCAGGTTAGAATCATAGAATCATAGAATCATAGAATGGTTTGGGTTGGAAGGGACCTTAAAGATCATCTGGTTCCAACCCCCCTGTCATGAGCAGGGACATCTTCCACTAGACCAGGTTGCTCAGAGCTAGAAAGAATATGAAATAGTTCAGCAATCATTTTGAAATGTAGGCTGGAAAGGATTAGGTTTTCAGAAAAGGCTGTTGAAACTAAAATGTCTGAATTCTTTAATGTGAATCTGAGTGCTTTCAAGCCTGCACGTCTGCATCATAATCTTTTGATAATGGTTCATAACAGCAATAATACCAGAGAGATTTACCGTTACTGCAGTTCCTCCTTGCTTTAGAAGAATGTTCTCTACTCTTAGTCTTCCCTCAGGCCACTAAATAATAAACCAATAATTACCAGAAAATTCCTTGGGAACCATTGCTTCATTATTAAGGCAGGATATGGTTAAAAGAAAAAAGAAAAAGGTGGAAATTGCAGAAATTACTTCTCATAAAAAATAAACAAAAGCTGATTTCTTTCCAATGCAAATTTTGGGCTTGTAACTTAATTCAAGCGCTATAAAGGCAAAATAACCTAAAACATAATGGGCAATATTAAGGCGAGGTTTGCAGTGTCATGAAAAGAAACGTCGGTTGGAACCAGCTTTCTAAATAAATCAGGGATTACAGTGTGGACAAAGCATACAGCGGGCAGCCTCCAAATGGAGGTCCACTGTTGCTAGGTTTCAGCTAAGTACCACCTGACAGAGTCTCTTTCCCATTTGTCCCTGCAGCTGCCCATTTACTCGCTATGCCACAAACTCTCTCACTGTGCATTTCAGGAAGAGATGTTGTATGGGACTCCGCCACCCCAGATCAGTGAGCAGAGCCATCTGAGGCACAGGGGTGTGCTCTGCTAGGCACCCGCAAAGGTGCAGGTGTCCACTACTCCTCTGCCTGCCTGTCCTTGCAGATTTCTTGGCTGTCCTGAGCATCTTCAAAATGCTCAGACACAAAATGTCTCTGTTTAGGCCTCTGAACCCTGCCCAAGGTGTCTGATCCTCAGTTGCTCAGTGAGGCGAGAGGCCCCAAAAGCAAATCAGCCAGCCAGGTAGCTGAAAAGCAGTCTGAACTGTACTGGCACCAGGTGATGAAAAACAAGGTGCTTTGGGATGACGGTTCCCCATATTACAGGCGATCTCAGGAGCACTCCTGAAATGGCTGTTTGACCATTCCAAACACAGCGTGTTTCTAAATTTCTTTTAACCACTCTGAATATTCTTAATCATAGAAAACATACAAAGACCTGCTAGATCAGTCAAAATACAACTGAAGACCTGAATGTATGAGCACTTTGATACACAGGGAAGCCTGTTGTAGATAAGTCTCCAGTGCAATTTTGCGAATTAGGTAAGTTCTTGAAGTTTAAGGTACAAATTACTTACTGACTCGGAGTAATTGGAAGCCAGATAAAGGTAAATAAAGTTGGCTGGCCAAAAGTAGCACGGGAACATTTTCTTTCAAAGGCTGCAAATGAATTAAAAAGAAAAATGAAAGTTTTTCCACAGGGCTGCATGAAAGCCCAGCTCTCTACTTTCCTGAATTCTGTGTGAGTCTTACTGTTTACTTGGTGCAAACAGTGTGCTCAGAGCTATTTTTCGGGGATCACAATTTGTTTCAAACTAAATGTAGTGTGAAGTAAAATACTAATGATCTCTAATTGTATTTCTGCATTAGGATTGATCAGTAACAAAATAAACAATTCTTTGACTTCCTCCTCATTAAGTTCATAGCTTAGAACATACGGCATAAAGTGGTGCCAGTATAATAATCTAGACTTCATTGAGGATAACCACATTAAATGAGCCACAGTAGAATTACAAAAGCTAACCACCTACTGATGTTGAATTCTACAACATTTTCTTCATGCCTGTGTGTATTTATAAACCTACTGTAAGTAAGGAAAAATGAAGTTACTAGAATCTTTTCAGTATACATACAAAAATACCATTGGTCTCCTTCTCATACTTAACCTGATGAAAATGCTCCTGAAAATATTGTAGCTAAGGAATATTGCCCCTGCACAAAATCTGTCCAGAAATAGCTTATTAAACAAATTACCATATTCATCTGTTTGCTCAAGAATACTCACCCATGTAAGAAATCGTTCTAATGTGTTCTGTAGTTTATGAATGAGCTCTCTATATAGCATTGCATTGCACAATTAAAGCTATTACTGTAAAATGCAGGAAATTGCATTCATGGTTAGTTGCATAATTCATGAACTCAGGCAAAGTGTGAGCTTGGTAAATACATAAAACTTTTCAATCAGCTCAAGTAGAATGAAAGAGGAAACTGCATTATTGCTGAAGCTTTTTATAGCAAATAAATGTTGAGTGGAAGAATGCATTTTATTTTACATTCTCATTTTATATTACAGAGGAAAAAGTCATGAGCACTATGAAAACAAACTGGAATTACCTTGATATTTTTGTTTTCTTCTTATGGTGGAGATAGAAAGATTCAAAGATTTCAACTAGTTATTCAATCTAGTGTTGATTATCTTGACTTACAAAGCGTCTAACTCAAAACGTTGATAGCACTGTACACTTATTTACATTTTTATTACTTTTGATAGGAGCAAAGGGTGAAGCAGGAGGAGATAACTATCTCTGAGGTACAAATATCTTTGAAAGTTTAGAATTGAATATTAAATGGAATATACAAGTCTGAGCCTCTAAACTGTTTTTGTAACAATCCCTGTTTCTTTTACGTTTAAAGCCAGTTTATACATAAACATAGAAAAAAATTCTTCATTCAAAAGAAAGATCATCAACATATTGCTAAAATAAATTTTTCTCTTTTGAATAAAGACGTATTTTAGCAATCTATTAGTGATCTTTCCAATTTTGGTCATTCCAGCACTGTGGCATAAGTATATGACTCTTACTAATTTAGCGCTTACCGGTACTCATTGACCCTACTTAAAACTTTTATTATATACGATGTTCTCTTTTTTAACTTTCCAGAGGGCAACTGAATAACACTACCATTCTTTACAACAGGATTTTGAATCCAAGCAAACAAAAATGTTCAGACTAAGCGAATGCTCTGCCTGTATTCACATTTTGTTCATACTTCTGCTGTCCTTGCTCTTTCACATCTGGATTTATCAGGAATGCTTTAGTAACCAGTCAAAATAAAGCATGCCCATGACTATTTTAAGGGGCTGGCCTCATGCTAGTGCCAGAGCTCAGCCAACATACTACAAGTATGAATGCCTGGAAACAACAGAACATCTGCAGTACAGTTGGAGGAAAGCCCTAGTGCTCATCCATCACTCTATAACCACCTCCAGTTCCTGTTCTGGGCTTATAGGCATTGGCTGTTTTGATATATCTTTATCCAGTCATATAAAATGCAGATAGACATCAAGGCCTTAAAAGTAGTGTATAATCCTCTTTGAAACAGAAAGATTCTTGCTTCAGATGAAGTTGGAGAAACTATAGGAATAACCTAAGACCCAAAGAAGCTGCCCCTCAGGTTAGATATCTACATCAACACTTTATTTCTGTAAAAGTTGCTGATGCCTATTGCCTTGAAATATCAGACCATAGAGGGAGGTGATTACATATGGAGTCAAGAGTTTACCTTGAGAATGGATCCCATAATCTCTGCAGAAAATCATGATCTAGGAAAGAAAGGACATGCAAGTTAAATGCTGTGGCATTGCTAGTAGACTGCAAATTTTTGTGTTTTGCAGCAGATTATTCTCTGTCAAAACATTACACAGGAAAGCATCCTACGGGGAGTCACTGGTAGAGCACAGTTTTTACAGCTGAGAAGAGTTTGCCTTCTCTTGCTGAAGTGAGAATAAGGAATTAACACAGAAAAACATTGACAGCTATGAGCGAATATGCCATAGTTAATATTCAATCTCAGTACTTTTACACAGAATCTGAATTTACTATAAACAAGAAATCAAGAGTCAAAGATTTAAGTTTTTCAAACCCCTACACTTATTTGCCCTATGCTTGAAACTTATAAAAATCAAGCTCTGATGAAGAACATAGAAAATTGTAGCAATCCACTGTTAAGCCACATATTAAATGTGAATTACAAGTCCTGTTATCTGTGACAGACCTGCCACACAAGGAACATTGTAGTGTTTATTACTGTTAGTGGTTCCAAGAATGTGTTCTATGGATAGTGCAATATTCTGTAGCAGATGTGAAGAAATTAGTATTAACAAATTAATCAAAGACTTTCTTACCTAACAGTTTCCTAGTCTGAAAATACCAGGTTCTGGCTGATATCAATATAGCACAGCAAACAGCAGAATAGTTGGTTTTAACAGCTGTTCTGATCAACTCTCAGATTTTTAATGGTTTTGTAACGCTTAGCAGATCTCTTGTAGGAGCTGCAAACTGAAAACTTGACAAATATAGTAGCGGAATATCTAGTACAATAAAATAAAAATGCAAAATACTGAAAACAGCAGAACAAGAAAAAACTTCTACTATACAAATCACTATTCAGTAATAATGAAGTCCAGGCCTTTCAACAACACCCTGACTCTCCTCACTCCTAAACTAATCCAGGTTCTGTCACGGTTTGTTAAAATGTAGAGCTAAAGAGCTTGCCAGGACGTATACAGAATGATACCACTGAAAGAATTATTTGCCACATCAACTGATGATGCCATCCTACCGTGCATCAGAGTAGTCTCCTGTTCTTACCAATGATCAAATTATTTTGTTGCTTTGTTTAGATCGCTGCATAAGAGCAGAGCAATTTACAGCAGAGCTTTGAGACCAAAAATGTCTGAAAGAAATAATCCTATGTGTAGATTTTTCTTCATTAAAAGCTGCTGCACTGGCAAAAAAGGAATAATAGAGTCAGTGACAGAATAGAGGAGAGATGTGCATTTATTACGCAGGGCAATACGTAAGCAGAGCAGAAGGTCATAGTAGGCTACTACGTCTCATTAAGTGACCAAGATCTATGTGCATTCTGTGAAAGAACAAATTTCCCTAAAAGTATATTGATGTTACTCTTCCAGTACTCCAGAAATCATTGTGTTTTCTGTGTCCAGCAAATGGCAAAAATATGAACTGGTTACTGCTGATTTTACAATTAGGAATCCTGCTTATTTAGGGGAATTTTTAAGAGTTGGCTTTAATCATTTGTGTCTCTAGATAAGGATTCCAAGTTAAAGCCAAAAATTTTCACTTTTAAAACAGACTTTACTAGATTACTTCTGTTTTTTGAGATGGACATGAAAATGTAATAAAATGAAAGCTCCAATAAAATAAATCAAGATTTTAATGTCTACCATGAGAGTTATTTTTTTGAAAGCTCCAATGTAATAAGCAGAATTTTTCAACAATAAAAGTAGTTACTGTGAAAGAAGAGAGTAGTAGTTTTAAATAACATTACAGCACCCATTAATAAATTGACACACATCTAAGGAATTTGGAAAACTGAGTAGAAAAGAAAATAATTTAATATTCCAAGTAAGTACCCATATAAAATGATTTATCTCAAATGCCTATTGACTGGTTAAACATGTTACAGAATCCTTCCATTCAGTCTGAACTGAAGGTTTTGTCACACAATACCCTTATCTGGACAAGAGAAAAATATTAATTTACCCTGCCTGGGGAAAAAAATATAAAAATCTCACAGCAGAAGCTAGGAGGGAAAGTTTTCTGCTTCTTGAAATTTGCTTACCTGGACTTCTAGTGCTAAGGTTTGAAGTAATTTTTCCAGTTGATCTTTGACCACACAAGGGCTTATGTTCTTTTCCTAATAGCAGTTGCAGTAGCTACTCTTTGCACGAAGTTATACTCAGCTTGGGTTACAACAAACATTTGTTGTTTTCTTGTGTATCCTTACTCTTTACCGAAATGACCACCTGGTCAGTGCTACTGAAGACGTAAATGAAAACTGCCCTAATGTAAAGATATTTCAGTCTAAAATTGTTAATGCAGTTCCAATACAGAATTACTCTGTAAATAATACAACAGCCTGGTAGGGACCTCCAACTGTTCAATGAACCTTAGGTATTCTACAAAATATGTATTTATTTATAGGCAATCTAATCAGAAATTTAGAGTTGGCACTGGCCTTTCTGCATAAATGTATTCTTCCACAGAGAAAGGACTAACAGCCTTCAGCTTCACTGATTTGTAACAATACAGAATAGAATAAGGCACGATGGAAACAAGATATTGGAAATACGATTTAAGGTAAATGGAAGAGATGAGATATTGGGAGGTGAGAGAGGAAACTGTAGTAGCTCAGATGGAGACAACAAAAACTGACAGAGATGTCGCCGGTAAAGTGAAGAACAACTTTTTGAATAATCGTGCTTAGAGACAAAGGGCTTACGGAACTCTAAATGAAGGAGGACTGAATGAGATCAATAGCTGGAGGTAACTTCAGATTAAAGTATGCAGAATATTTGTTGTATTAAATCAGTAGCCTAAAATGTAGTCAATGGGTTTATATTGCTTTTAATGTTCCATTGTGTTATCAAGCTTAATAATTCTTTCAAAACATTTTTTATTTTAACTTTCTCTCTGATTCATATAGCATTGTATACAACCAACGAAAATCTGTACTCCAAAGTTTGAGGGAGTTGCACTGCATATCTCCTTACCCCACCTCACATAAAAACAGATGTAAATAATCTGAATACAATCTACAGACAGATGAACATCTGAAGCTAATGTACTTGAAAGGAATCAACAGTTTGGAAAACAGAACTGTGCCACTTACCAGGACATCAAATGGTAACCTTTCAAATTAAATGCAAATAAAATGTAATTTCAATGCATTTTATACAAATGAAGCAAAGATTAAAGTTTACAGTGTTAATTGCTCAAATCCTGGAAACATTTATGAAGCCAAAGTTCATCATATAAATGACAAGTGCTGCAATTTTTCTTTAACAAGACATAATGAGTTTACATCTGGATGTGCCTCCAGGAATAGAAAACTCATTCTCTTTCTGTGTCTAGTATTTTACTTCTGATTAATCTACAATAATTCCTCCAAAAGTCAACTTTTCAGGGGAACTTTGTACTACACACTACTATGTATCTTTATATTGAATGACTAGCTCACAAATTTTAAAACTGTATATGTTTTGTTGTAGTAAGAATGTATTGTTCTTCTTTATGGAAATTATTGTCAATTTAGCAAGCTGGAAATTATATCATAACCATCTTTTCTGTACGTGTCCTATTACACAACTCAGGATTCATCAGAACTTTTTTTATTAAAAGTTGGTAGAAACAAAACAATGGGGACAATACTCAGAAATAAACCTAAAAAGTCAAAGTCTTTAAATAAAGGGGTTATATGCAAAAACATGCGTAAGATAAACGAGACAGCTTGCTTACATACACATAAAATTTAGTTGAAATATCTAACGGAAACTGGGCCACAGCATATCTGGTAGGGTTATTTTGAGACCAGTCATGACATTCTGGTCAGTGATTCTTTGTATTTTATTGGGATTTGTGTGTGTTTATCAACAGACAGAATTTTACCATTTATGAAAGAAAGGAAAATTCTTATGTCAACAAATGATGCAGTGTCATTACAAACCCAATGGAATCCTTGTACAGGTGATTTGGGAAGTAACTTTTTTCTTTTCTACCATTTATTTTTCCACACAGCATTTAGAATATACAAAGGCCACCTCCAACTCAAAGCAATAGGCCAGCATAGTGCTGGCTGTTAAAGTATTTTTGAAACCCTAAAGCAAGCTCTTGGGAAAAACATGCAAATAAGAGACTGTCAAGAGCAAAGCATCTTGACACTCGATCACGAAAATAAAATGCCTTCTTCCCAGAGCAAACATCCACAATGGAAACTATTGCACCAAGTTATAACAATGGGAAGTATGAAAATTAGAATTCAGGCTAAATTAGTTACAGCCACTATTTATGTGGAAATAGGAGAATATCCAAATGTTTATTTCCAACTGATGTTTGATTTCGGGCAAAACTTCTATAATATGGAATGATCATGACTTTTCTTTCTTTGCAAAGTGAAAATTATGACCCTTGCCATATTTTCATTGTGTTCTACCAACTAATATTCTGAGTTTCCCAAACCACATTGTATGTTCTAAATCAATAAAGAAATTGGCTTGCTACTGTGTTAGTGGGCATCAGTATGCATAGACTCATGCTGATGACATTGTTGTTTCCATAGTAACTAGTGTACTTCAGATGGAAAAGAGCAAAGGAAAATTAGAAAAGAAAAATAGTTAGAAAAGAAAACAGAAAGAAAAATAGATTACATCAGCTTTCCACTCTTATGGTATATTTCTGCAGAATGTTCATTATGTCCCCCGTTCAGCATAAAGCTGCTTCCTTTACTTGTTTAAATGCCTTGAGACAAAACTTGTTATAGAATAGAAAGCTACTGCAGTATGGTCCTGTCTGTTTTCTAGCACAGTGGTGTGACCAAAGTTTGCTAGTTAGTGTCTTCATGGCTGCATTTCCATATCTATATTTTGAGATAAGGAAGGATTCACTACTCTTTTGCAAACGATTTCGTTGTAGATAGATAAACTAGTTTGCTTGAGTACTGTAACCCTCCAGGAGCAAGAAGGGGAAAGGGAAGGAAAAGGAAGGGGGAACAGAAATTAGCATTGTAACACACCCTTTTCTTTTAGTGCCGAGGACTGCGAAGAGAATCTGCAATAGGGATCACACAGACTAGCCTGCCGATGGTGCATTCTTTGTTTAAAGACATACTACGTTGCCTTTAGCTTGCCAATCCTGAGCAGAAATCCGTTTGGGGCAATTCAAAGCAGCAGAAAAAAATGTCAATTCAAGCATCTGGGCAAACATAGCACCAGATTTCTGGATTCCTATCCGGGATCCAAAAACCAAGGCTCCTAAAACTCTAATTTGATGTAGTTCTACATTCCCAACAGCATCTAAAGGTAAATGGTTCCAGGCATGTGTGCATGTGTAATGCACTACTTGAAGAAGGCGTGAAGGAGTCTACTGATGGAAACCTAAGCATTGAAACAGAATCTGAATATTAGACTTAGACATCATGGAGATTATACTACTGTCAGAAATAACTGAAAGGTAGAAGCAAACCTGCAGAGATCCAGTTAAAAGCCAGGTCCCCTTCTCAATTTACCTTCAAAGTTGGTCTTTATTAGAACTCATCTTAATGAGTTGCATTGAGATGAACATCTTTTTAGCATCAGAACTACATCCCTGTTAGAAGCTTTACCACAACAGTTACTAAACCATGCAGTAGTGGCATCACAAAAACTGAGGATAGAGCAGAATTTATGGACTTAGACATTTTACCCAGTGATTTTAGAGGCTTGTGATGAAGGCAAGATAATTTAAAGGTGATTAAGACAGTGTAATGGGGAATGAAAAAAATAAAATTCTAGCGCAAAAGCTGAGAAAAGGAAAAAAGAATTTTTGGCTTAATTCACACTTCAAAAAAACTTTTAAAATCTTATATTTGGACCAGTTTCATCTGTGCCTAATTCTTAATCCATAGAATTTTGATTAAATTTCATACATGTTAAATGAGGTCTAGAAGGGGACCTAGCAAATACAGATGTTATGGGGGAGATATACATAATATACTTCCTCTTAACTAATTTCCGTAAGTCATGTCAACTTTCCTCAGCTAAAATAAATACTGTAAATGTTTCCAGTACTACTATCCGAGTAATAAAAATTGGCTTTATTCTACACTCCAAGAACCTCGGACAGCGGAGTACAGATGATTTACATATTCTTTATTGCCTTTTAGTGATACCCATTCAAAAGGAAAAGGAAACACTTTACTGAGTTGAAAGTGAATGTAAATTACAACGCAGATTTAAGGGAAAAGGAAAAATACTAGAAATGGTTAGAACAGATACGCAATGTTGTTTACTCTCCTGAATCTTCCTGCTAGGCTTCCAATGAAGATGTGATACCTTTGACACAAATATTGCTACCACAGTGACGTCCTGTTTACTGTCAATTTATGTTTTATGTACAAGATAAAATATAAATCACAACAGTACGTGCATACAAATAATAAATATGTTTAAGGACATATATCCTGAGTCTGCCTGTCCTGTGTGGTGAACAGACCCGTGTGTTTCAAGGTGCTTAGTTAGTATTCTGAAAGATCCTGGTCTGGCCTTACGTCATTGAACTTCCTTATCTAGTAGGCCATTTTCATTGAATATGTTCTGTAAAGGAAGATTATAAAAAGATTATAAAAAGACTAATTTCAGAATTATCTGCATTCTTTTGTGTGATGAAATACATACGCATGGATACGTATATGGTTTCATATGCTGATCAGAGACTGTAAATGTCATACACAGTATATATGACAGTGACTTCCGCCAGCATATTTCTTTTTATGGCAACTCTTTCAAGACTGATCAGAAATAGCTCAACAAATAACCTCTCTGCATTTTTTACAGCACATGAATCACATCTTGAACTAACTATGTGAAGTCCAGAAAGATACACGTCAGAAGCCTACCTTGCTTGATGGTTGCTACAGGGCTTCACTGAAAAACAAAGGTGTTAAATGCAAGCATCAGAACTTGTCAAAAATGAGCAAAGAATGAGCACTGGTGCTGTTCATTAAATGTCAATCTGTTATCAAGCAATAATGAGAACAGATCTACTAAGTTTTTTTCATTTTATCTGTCTAGATCCAGATGAGGTAATCAAACAGAGTGCATTGAAGGCAATTTCCTAAAACAGAAAAAATAATATTTTAGGAAATGTACATTAAGTGAAAAAAAAGATAGTCAATAGTTGCAGCTCATTTCCATGTCTAGTTAGTTTTACAGAAGCTGTTATGGAGAATTCTGATGTGGATATTTCTCTGGCCATAATATTATCATGGCTTATGTCAATATCACTAAAATCAGAATTTGGCCTCTGTCACAGGTATTTTTGGGAAGCCTATTCACTGTTGCATCTAAGCCTCAAAGTACCTGAGTACCACTGTTAAGAGGCATAGTACTAAATCTTCAATGGATTTCCTATCAAAGTCCAACTGTTTTGTTAGTAGGTTTATCTGATAATTTTCTCTATTTAAAGAACTATCCTTCCAAAACAACTTGGTTTTCTGAAAAACACACAACTATAGAAATTAACTTGCCATACAGATAAAGTGAACATGTGAAGTACAGTTTCTCAAGTTCTTTCTGAGTGTATAATTAAACTAGTTCTCGATATAATGATTTAATATCTTTAATGTCAGTAATGGAAAACTGCTTCATAAAATTGGAAATGAAAGACTGACTGTTCATGATGAAAATATTACTGCCTCTTTCTGTGCTTCAACAGCTTGATAACTCATGCATACTCTTCAAAAAATCAGTCAGATTACATTAAATATTAGCCTCACCTTTACTCCATTGTATATCTTGACTTTCAAGTAGTTCCATTTGATCATACAGGTCATGATGACTACTAAAAAACTAGAGAGGAATATATTTTGCCAACTTGCACTCTAAATGATTTTTCAAGCTTCAAAGAGAGATCTTATGCTTCAGCAAAATAAATATTTCATTAAATAAACATCAAACATTAGCATGCAAACCAGAAAGTCTATTCCACGTCAAGTACATAAAGTACACAAGTCGATGTATAAACTTTTACTTTGGTTTACACTATTCAGTGTTCTCCGTTATAAATTAAAATTTTTTTGGTATAAAGTACTAGGTTACACAAAAAAGACATTCAGAATGTTGACTGCAACTTAGTTCCAGCAGCTAAGAATTGATGCAACCATTGTAATTATTTTATAAGGACCATGTGACTGCAAAGTGAAGTCATTAGAAGCCAGTGTCTTAAAGACAACTCTCATCTTTTCTGATATTTCTGTTAGGTTTGACTTCTAAATGTGTATACACTTAAACTTCCTTATCTTAATTACTTACTTGTTTCTCCTCTGCATTACATGTCAACGTACCATTCCCAATTTACTATCCCTTTCCTGTAGCAGCATCAATACACATTTAGTAAATTACTTTTTTCCTCCCCCCCTATACTCTGGATAATGGCCAGCACAAAATAATAAATCAGATACATTATTGGAGTGCCCCTCCCAGTCTTGACAGAACTACTCTAAAAACCTACTGTTATTTGCAGGAACACAGAAGGGACATGATCCAGTTTGCAAGGAATCACTGGGGATGTGTTTACTCTAATTTATCAGCTATAATAGAAGCTGAAAGAAGTCAGTTGGCTCCTAGAAGATTTCCCAGGTTATAGTAAATTCTGAAACAAATGAAAATAATTGTCTAACTGTTTCTAACACCATTGCTTTCATGGTCAGTAGATTTTGGTCACTAGGGTCTTGTCTTTTGTCTTAGCTTTCTAAAACTCAGAAAGGATTAAGTCTCTTGACTGCTTGGTATTTTTTTCTAATTTAAAAAAAGAAGAAAGAAAGGAAATACTATGTTGAAAAATACATGTCTAGCTTCACTACAAAGCCAGATATTTTAGAATGAAATATTAAGTACAACTCTAACCTTATTTTCTGTGTAACATAATATAGAATTTAAGTCCAATTTGAAATTAAGATGTGCTGGTATTTAAGTCTACTGTATCTGGATTAAGCTGATTTTGTAATCTACTTCTGAAAGACTTTTCACCTCTATTGTTTCTTGCATAACTTGTTTTAGCACTACACAGAACTCAGAACTTGCTGCATTCAGCACAATTACTACCTACATAGTGTGCATTGCTGAGCTATTAATCTGAAAAAGGGCATTTAAATATGTTCCTTTTTCCCCTACTGTATTTCAACTATAATTATACGATTCACCAGCTTTTACAGTTTGTCTATTTTACAGTAGGATGCAATGATCTGGCACAAATACTGAAATAAAGGTTCATAATTTATCTTCTATGTCAGGAACTGCATTTTTATTGTTCACATAGTTAACTACACAAATGTCAGAATTCAATGTCTTCATGACATTTCAGTCAGAATAATTATGAATACTTTAAGAAACTGAATGAGTGGTGGTTTTTTAACCTACCCTTGTGTAAGATAGTAATAGAAAAATGTGCAAGAAAAATGTTTCAAATAATAAGACTGTAGATAGAAACAAATATTGATGCGGATGTAAAACTGCAGATTTATATCTGATCACCGGGGAAAGGCTGAAGAATACTCCTAGTTATGGTGGTTACCATGCTATTTGATAATGGCTTTAGATGGCAATTTATGCCAAATATTAGTACAGCTGTACCATAAATTATCGCAACTAACGTGTTTAACATTATAGTGAGATGTAGTGGACCGTCACTCATTGATTTTATTATGGTAGCTTATTTCATGACTGTAACACTGGTTTGTCTTTACCTCTAGATGTACCCGGACTAACTTTTACAAATCAGCTTGCTAAACATCTGAGGCTTGGTGCTATACATTCATTAATAACAGTGGAGACAACAGTAGGACCTGAAAGTCCATCAGAAAGGTAGAGAAACCTGGGGATAGAAGGTTTTTAAATAGTGTCAGTATAAAGTGTGTGGAACGTAACAGCTCAGGTCAATAAGTAATTGTGCATCTTTCATCACCTCACTCAGATTTGCCTCCTAGAGATAATCAGGAAAATCAGAGCACAGGAAGAATGTTGCAAAAGCAGTGCAGAAAGCTTCCCTTCCCTTTTCACAGGACAGCAAATTTTAACTGAAAACAAATTAACCCTTCAACAACCCTTTCATCATCAAAATGTTTCTTCCATTTCTATTTTTTGTTGCTTACTGGTTGGTTTACTGTTACAGATTGAAAATAAAAGTCTTTGTTCCAGAGAGATGAGATGTGATTAAATGCTCAACAAAAATTCCAGAATAATATAACCTATAACAGATCTTTGAAACAGTTTTCAGGGAAGATTTGTGTCACAGATACATTACTTTCATAAGACTCTTGCGTGTATTTATATCTGAAAACTGATACAGAAATGAAATGTTAAGACAGACATATAATTTCTGTCCTAATAATAGAGTATTGGTATCTAATATCCAGTATAATTATGGTAATGATTTCTCACTAAGAATCTCCCTATGTCTAGGCTAAAATAGTCCGTCATGGTTACAGATTCTCTGCAGAAGACTCATGGGCTGGAACTGCTGTTCTCTGGTGATGTGATTTACCAAGTTTTCCACTGAAATGGAGAGAGGAAACCTTCTGAAAAGACTACTTCCCTTCTTTCGGCAAACAAATAGTTTATGCTTATTAGTTCTGACTCACAATAACAATACTATTCTCAGTAGACCTTCCTAATAGAATCTGCGTTGGTCATGAACCAACTGTTATGCTGGGTTTCATTTTGTGAACACAGTTGTGTCATCAATGAATACTTTCACCCCAGCTAACCAATTTTAAAAAGTTCTACCCACAAAACTCTTTATTTACCAAATAGTAAATGTAATTAGGATGTACATTCAGTTGTAGGTCATGGTTACCAATCCATAATAGAGCTGAAAAAACATCAGACTAAAGGAACTCATTGGCCAAGGATAAACAGGAGGAACTGACATTGAAAAGAAAAAATTAGAACTGGCCAGATGGTCAAAGTTGGTAAATTATGAGCATTATAAAATATTCATTGGGAACTCAATTATTTTACATTGATAAACTTGATCTTATATTCTGTGACTCTAAGTGTCTCCCAAGAAGTCATGGCAGGTGTAAAAAAAATCCTCCATCCATTAGAACTCACGTAACCATGGTCCTGGATATCAATGAGAATGCAGAAGAGAAGCCAACTGCACACTTGCTGTCTGTGACTAGCATAACATGACTGGCTAGCCAAACAAGTATTTCTATTTTCTATGAAAAACCAAAAAAATCCAGCGCTAGTATTAATGTTACTCATGCTTAAAACTCTTCACAGTTTGTCCAATTTCCCAAACAGATAATTCCATCTACATTTTTAACTCCTGCATACAATTCCATAAATAAGAATGCAGCAAGAATTTTGTTTCTACCTCTAGAGAAAAAAACAAAAAATGCAGCTTTTCATTTGCAGTGTTCTCTTCATTCAGTTAAAAATTAGAAAGGTCTAGCACATTTTAGCAGTAACCTTCAAAGTTTTACAAACATCCCTTTAACACACTCTGCATATCTTAACTTTAAAAGTGTCGACAAGCACATGAACAAATTTTAAGTGAAGAAGTAGCAGCCTACCTGAGGTAAAAATAAAAGAGGAGAACAGAGAGAAGTACCTTTGTAAAGATGTTCCTATGATTCTTCATATCCTAGGTGTAAAAGCAGTTTTTGAAACTATCTGAAAGGAGTAGGAAAAATTAAGAAAACAGATTGCTTAAAAAGAAAATAAAGCTGGGCAAAATGAGGACAGCTTATGTATCATAATAGAAAAGAACAGCAAAATGCCCTAAGTTTCATTTCATCATCCTGGGTTGAAGACATTTCTTTCCTGACTGAAGAGTGCCCAATAAATCAAACTAATTTTCAGCGTAAAACTGAGAACTAGCTCCTTCTAATCAATCTTCTGGAAGAGCTGGACTGAAGATCAGTTACAGGTGCAGTGGTCCAGTGGAATGATGAGAGAAAAGCTTATCTTCTACTGATATGTTGTGCTGCTTTAGTCTACATAATTGCCTTCCTGAATGACAGTAAGTACTCTAGCATTATTATGCCTGCATTTCAATAAGTTATATTTCCTTTGAAAGAATTGCTCTAGGTTGCTTGATGTAAAGATCTGCTGTTATAATAAAAGACAATCCACTAATGTGAATATTTGCAATTATATTCTCAGTATCCTTTAATTAGCACCAATGGTGAATTGCCATCTGATAAATATTTCACCCTTTTTGTCAAAATGATGACAACTACAGCTGGAATTTGTTAGGAGGGAAAAGTTATTTCTAAAACAGACAATGTAGTTATCTTTCCATATGCTGTACTGACACAAAGAGGCAGAGGATTTTACCATCCTGAAGTGTACTTTATATGGCCTGCTTTCTGCAGCAAGGTCTCTAGAGCCAAATAGAAGAGAATAGCACTATCACCACATCAGCTGAGCAGGCAGCATCTCTGTGACACGGAAATGAGAAATTAGTCTGAGCCCTATAATGATGAAATTCAGGATAGGGACTCCTAACCTAATTTTCATTACACCTCTATGTTTTTTAATATAATAATTACTATACATCTTACACATCTTTAATATAATAAATACTATACATCTTAACTAGAGGGCAGGGAAAGAAGCAATCCAAAGAAAACACAAGAAATGAGTGAAAATTCTCTTTCTCTTGCTTTCTTTCTTCTCTTTGACCTTTGTTTGTGTTTTCTGGGGTAGAGAGAGGAGGAGAAGACATAATGGAGGGTCTTTTATTTTATTTCCTTTCCCTGATGCAGAAGGAGACACCTCCTAGATCAGATTTTCTCAGAAAGCAGTTTCTACCATAGGGAAGTTCTTAACTGCAGAAGCGTCAGCCAGAAGGTAAGGAGATTGGGGTACATCTTGTTCTGCTTATTCAAGGCCGATAGACATTCCTTCAGAAATATCTGTTATCACCAGCTTTAGAGCATGTTATCATCAGCTTCAGAGCAAGCATGAAGTATATGTATTTTCCCCCTCGGCATCTGCGCTATGGAGTTCACTTCATTGCAACAGAAAATCCAGTTTTCAGGACATTTGAAGAAATATTCCAAAATACCCGAAGTGTTAAAAATCAAAAAATTGTTGCTGAAAATATTCATTCTGGCTTGTTGGTCACTTTTGATCACTACCCACAGGCAAATGCTAGTGAATAGAACCATCAGAGCTTCTGGTTTCTGCTCACATACCCTAAAGGACGGTCCTCTTTTCAATACACAGAAGACACCTACATTTGCAAATGCTGAAATTGGACAATTCAACTTTGTTGATTAGACGCAACTTCAATGTATTTTTTTGTAGGTAGGAGAGAATGAGTTCTACCTTTTCTTCATAGCAACGGTAGCAGGGAAGGAAGCTACAATATATTATTATCTGTTCGTCCTTAGATTAATGAAAGCATCCTCAGATTAATTAAAGCAACAAAGCCTCTGTGTTGCACACTATTTCTTGTCCCACCCACTGTAGAATACTGACACTGTCTCTGCCAGAGTCTTTGTATAGACCTAATGGGTCAGTGACAGTCTTTGTTCTGACATCAAAAGGAAATATAAACTCTCTCAGGAAGCGAATGCTCATATTTAGTTTGATGAACATTGGGAGTTGTGGTTGTTGCTGTAAGAGAAACCATAAGCAATAACACAGTACCCGTAAACAAGGGGTTGATTCTAAGTTCAGACCCATGAAAAAAATAATATCCTCCTAGGGAAGCTCAGGAAGCGTGGGCTGGATGAGTGGTCGGTGAGGTGGATTGAGAACTGGCCGAATGGCAGAACTCAGAGGGTTGTCATCAGCGGCTCTGAGTCTAGTTGGAGGCTGGTAACTAGAGATGTCCCCCAGGGGTCAGTACTGGGCCCAGCCTTGTTTAACTTCTTCATCAATGACCTGGATGAAGAGTTAGAATGCACCCTCAGCAAGTTTGCTGATGACACCAAACTGGGAGGTGTGGTAGATACACCA
>Ga0065711_1032190_pt1 | contig 27816 bp, 13 predicted proteins | sample Hoacrofraction12_FD_59098 | JGI IMG/M metagenome (GOLD analysis project Ga0065711, IMG submission 59098) | Hoatzin crop microbial communities from Cojedes, Venezuela - Epithelial fraction 12 v2 (version 2) | ecosystem: Host-associated > Birds > Digestive system > Esophagus > Crop | place...
AAAAAAAAAAAAAAAAAAAAAAAAAAAAATCAATGTTTGTACATTACTTAATTCCCTTCATAAATGTTTTGTTGGAACAGGAATGGAATTGATGCACAAGCAACATCGACACCCTCCTAGAAAACTATCACAATGTAAAAGAAAACTATTAGTTGCCTTTTTTCTCTCCTTAAAAAAAGGAGGAATATTTTACAAAATTCAAAAAACAGTACTGCTGACAAACTAAATTCCCTTATGGGCTCCTTTAGAAGGGCAACTGCACATCCCATATGAATATTTCAAGTCAGTCAAACACTACAAATGTCTCCAGGTTTTTCGCTACTTAATTTTCCAGTTCTACGTTACTGACTGATTCCGAATGTGTCTATGTAGTGAACCTACACAACCCTTAAAAAAGGACATTGAAACATCTCATGTATGTGTCATCTTATCTGACTTCGTCAGTGTCTACACCCAAACTACTACCTACAGTAGAAAAAAGTGTGGTTCTAGAGACTGGTTCACCTAAATACAAACTTTGAGATATACTGTACCCAGGAAATGCTTCTTTCACCATCCACTACGAACAGAATCTAAGCAGCTAGCTCAGATGCACAAATCTGCACTGCAAGCATTAAGCAGCTGAGTAAAAAGAAACCTCCCTGTATATCTCATCTTGCTTCAGACTTCAGTGGCAAAAGACAACATCACAGCCAGGAACATCAGGCCAGTACTAAGCTCACCTACCTGTCACATAAATGTAAGAAAGAAGCAAGACTAAAATCCTACACAGGAGCTCGACACAATCTTGCTTTATTTATAACAAGCAATCCAAAGGCCAAGCTTAGCATCTCTAACCTACCTTATCTAAATTCCCAACTTCATTTTGAGGAAATTCTGGAGTTCTATGAATTCTTTTCAGTTTGTCACAATGTTTAGCTCTATTAACAATTATTGAACCTAGAACATAAGTTCATCCATTGACTTTTTTTTTTCTTTTAAATAGAGAATCAGTGTCTGTGACAATGAACATTCTATCCCATTAAACAGACCTGTAAATTCATTGACACTAACCCAAACTCCAGAAAGCTGGTGCACTGAAAACACAATGCACTCTTCAGTAGTTCTGGAATTTCCAACAACTTCCAAGAAAGCAATGCGAAATCAAGAAGAAAGTTTAAGGAATGTAACAAAGATCAGGAAAGGAAGATTAATTTAAGTCACCAAGATCAAGTATAATCCACTTAAGGCTTCTCAAGAAACTTGTACGTGAAATTGAATTCCTGGCCAAGATATGCAGCCTATAAACTTTAACTGGCATTCAGGCCAGAGGACAGACAGGTTGCCACTGTCTTCTACAAAAACGGCTGTAGAAAAGTTCCTATGAACTACACATCGCTAAGTTCAACCTCCATCCCTCCTAAGATTATAAAGTCTGTCTTAAAAAAAAGATATTAGTTAATGGACAAACACAGTCTGCTGAGAATGAATCTGAACATTTTCTGTAAAGGAGAATCTTACTTCACTAACGTGACGGAATGTTATGATAGTGTCAATAAGCATAAACAGAGGATCCACCAAATTTTCAAAAAAAGACTGTGATAAGGTTTCACACTGAAAGTTATTTACAAAGCTGCCCTGGTACAGAGGAAAGGCATTTGTGTGGATTAAAGCTAGGTCAAAGACAGAAAGGCAAAGGTAAGACTTACTGCAGAAGCAAGCAGTGATGACTGATGACTGGTACTGGTTTTCTGCAAAACTATCAGCATACATGAGAAAGGGGTGAAAAGCAAGTTCTTTGCTGAAAATATGAAGCTCTCTGGGTAGTAAACTGCCATGTTGATACTGAGGAACTCCAAAAGAACATCAGAGAACTCGGCAAACAGCCAAAAAGGTGGCAAACAAGCTTCACCAGAGACGTCAGGTAACACACCAAGGGAAAAGTAGCCTAAACCACACTAAGGCTCTACTGATCTGTGAATTGGTTGTTACAGCTATGAGAAGAGATACTGAAGTTACTGGCAAAAGATCTCTGAAACAGTTAGTTTATGATGCACCAGCAACCAAGCACAAAAATTGTGCTGGGCATCACTAGGAAGGGCACTTTAAAAAAAAAAATATACCAAAACCAAAAACACTCCCCCACCCCACACTACACACAAACCACAGAGGACTGCCGTATTAAACTTTGCTTCCCTCACATCACAAGTATGATGCATCCCACCTCTGCATATTAAGGAGGACACAGTTAGAAGGTACACAGAAGTGCAACAGAAATTATCAGAGAAAGGGAGGAATTGCTTTACAAAGTGTAAAAGTCCAAAAACCGCGTGATTTGGAGAGAAGGCTGAGAGAGAGAAGATCAAGTTTTACAATATCACAAAGGCAATGGATAAGGTGAATACAGGTTTTGCTTTCAGCAAGTACTACAATGCTAAGATTAGGGGACACTTGACAGAACTAGCTGGAGATCAGTAACACAAACAAAAGAAAGCACTTTAAAAAACAGCTGGTGAACTTCTGGGGCTTGATGCCACAAAAGACTATTGGGTTGACAGTATCAGCAGATTCAAAACGGATTAAATAAATTCATGGCTGACAGCTCTATGAAAAACTAAAAAGCCTAGACAGGAACATACCCTCAAACATGTATAATGTAACAGATCTAGGTGGTGGGAGAAATACAGAGAAATGAACCGGGAAGGTGGCCTGGTTTACAGTTTCTCCTTGAATTTTACCTCCTATTGCCATTATCTGTGACAAAATACATACTACAAGGACTATTCATCTGAATCAGCAGAGTATTTCTATAATTTATGAAAATGTAGTTGAAATCCTCACAAATAATGGCTAATTATGTTTAATAGAGATGGACATTCTTCCTTACTCTCTGACTTACATTGGCCTAACAAATGAAATAAAATCTATTTGTACAACATTTGTGTTAGCACTAGGGGTGGGGACCACCTGCTTCATAGACAGACCACATGCAAAAGTTGCAGCACGGATGCAAGGCTGGCATATTGAGTTTAAAAGCTTTACCATACCTCACATAGAGAGACAGACCCAGTCCCCAAAGTCCTCAGAACACACCACCTTTGAGAAAACTATCTACTTACTTGCTTCCCTACCTTAGAGAATAAGCATTTTGATGTTGATATAGTAAAAAAATCCGCCCATCAGTATTTATGCTTTATTACAGTTACCCTCAATGTTGTATTTCCAAATGGTTTCTATACGCTTCACAGGCTAATGTGAATATCAGAATTCAGATAGCATGGTCAAATCACAGTACAACAGTTAAGCCACAGTAACTGGCCACATACACAAAGCCTACAGGATAACCCAGATCTGCACTAACTCATTTCAGAGATTTAAAATAACATATGTTACCTTGCACTGGTATGAACAAAGAACAAGTAGGTAACTTAAACTCTTAGCCAGGAATTCAAATAAGCTTATCTCCATCTTATTGGCTCATGAACACTCAGTGGACTTTTCAGCCTTTAAAAGCAGCATGCAATGAAAAAAATTAAACTAACTGTTCACTTCCAATATCCAATATCCAACTGGTTAATCACCTTTTTGATTACAAAGCTCATCTCTGCCATAACATTCAGCAAAACTCTACATTATACATATATTAGACTAACTTATATACAATAAAATACATACACGCCACATTTTACGCATTTCTCACTCATATTTACCTGCATTTCCTCTTTTGTGAAGCTGGCTGCTTCGTCTCCCAGCTCATGTAGATACATACAGTCTGGTTTTGGACACTGCATATTCTTTAGAAAATAACTACAATATTTTGTTGTACCTAATGATGCCTGAAGAAAAGAAAAAAAAATCTTACTTAAGTACGGGAGGTTAACAACGCCTTTTACAGTATAAGGAAAAAAACCAGCTTTATTGGAAAACAAAAAATTCCTTCCCAAAATTTGGAGTTCCATTATAATGCATTTTTTGATGCAGACGGACTAGGAAGTCCATTTCTAAGAAATCTATATACCTGAGGATTATCTAATTAGGATGTATTTCTGTTTTCATCCATTCTAAATAAACGTCAAATTAAGAGCCTTAGTAAATATTTGCATTCATAATCATAGGTAGTCATATAAGTAGTTATGAGTTTGTATTACACGAAACTGGTTAATGTTTTGTAGCAGGGTGAGGAAATCAGTATTAACTAGATGATTTTCTATAGCCACCAATTTGGCCAAGTCAGCCCGAATTTCTGTTTACACAGATACCAAAAGGAAAAAAACTTGTACTTCCCAGGGAGCTTTTGACAGATGTGGTGTTTGGACCACAGAAATGCTCTGTAAAAGTAAATAATCAGGTTTTCCTACTGTGCTATTAAGCTATACAGTAAAAAAGCCACTGTGGGAAGGGAGAGGTGGTGCATCTCTTCCTTTGTCTCAAGATTTTGTTTGAAGACATTATCAGCTAACCCCCTAAAACACTGCCTGTTGGAAACTCACTGAATTTCCATGTTGTGATTAACGCTAGGAAAATAGGTCAAAACCCATTACCCAATAAACTGGACACTTTTGCTCATCAACACAAACTTATCCATACAAACAAAATTTTATACTATGCACTGATACTAGTGTCCTAGCACATACACACAAGAATGAAAAAATGTTACCACCTTAAGTGTTCTGCCGTCTACCACCACATTATTGACGCACTGTATGGCTCTGAGAGCATCTTCTGACCGGATGTAGGTTACATATGCACTGGCACTTGGACCCTAGAAAGAAAACATACCATATTTTATTTTTTTCTCCCCCCCCAGACAGATCTGAACATTAAGTTGCTTTTTTAGCAGCTCGCTTCATAAACTGGTATAGTCATGGCTAGATATTTAACAGGAAAACTGGCAAAAATTGTATAATTCATAAAAATTTACATGTGATGCATAAAGAATGGGGTAAAAATGAAATGCATCAAAACACTGCTTGAAAGTTCTAAAAATACCTGAAGGTATTTTATCCCTGAAATGTAGATTAGTGAATAAATGCCACATTGCTGCTTCTTTGAAGGTTCTCATCCTTTCTCCCATTTTTTAAATCTTTCTGCATTGCATCTTGCATCCAACTTTGAGAATCAGGCTGGACAATGCCTCATTAACGTAACAGAATTTTTTTTTTTTTTTTTTTACTACTTTAACCTATTGCTTAATCAGAAATAGCAAGCCCCAGATTCACTCCGGACACACATATTTTCTTTAAAGGAATTAAAAATAAAAAATCACAAGGGCCTCTAACTTACCTGTGAGCCTGCATATGATGTGCTGTTATTAATGACAACTTTATGTATTTTACCAAACTTCCCAAAATATTCTGGTCGTTTCAAGACCTACAAGAAAAGAAAGTTAGAGTGATATACTGGAAAGTTAATTCATATAGTGCTGTACTTATTTTTCTGTGTAACTGTGCAACTACAGCCTTTAACTAATAAACAACAGGTCTCCTCTGCAAAGATGGGGAGAGCATGCAGATGTAGATTTGCCTTCCAACGTAAAACATGGTTACTTGCAACACAGAGTACGTTGCCACTGCAGTAAATAACTTCAATGAAGGGTATTCCACATTTTATTTTTTATATCTCTTTCGGTACTCAGATTACCCAAACCCTACCCTGGCAAAATACATCTCATTCAGCGTGAAACATTCCTGTATGTATCTATTTTATAATTTGAGGAAAAAATAAAAATCACATTCATTCCAGTTTAAAAAAAAATGACCACCTCAAACTTGTGTTCAGATATATTAACTGCCAGAAACAAAGTGCTGAATCCTGACTCACTTGCCCCACTCCAAAGAGAAAAACAGTAAACGAATTAGCTTGATATAGCCTCAAGTTTTCAGAAGACCAGACTAAGTACAGGAAGACAATATATGACACTTCCCAGAGGCAAGAAAAAGCATTTCAGAATCAGTATCATGCTGAAATGAACAAGTGAATACCACATCCCTGAAGAGAGAAAAAAAAAAAAAAACAAAACAAACTCCTGTCTTGCCTTTCCCTGCATCAGTTAGTAATAACACACCATTCAGGGATCCTGTGCAAAGCAGGAACATCTCTAGCATACTAAGCAACTCAGTTGAATAACTGCTACCTGTGTGCCAATGGAATGGGCAATATATATGACACGTTTTGTACCAAAAGCCTTTATTTCTCTATCCCTGTGATGGAAGGAGGTGCAGAAGTACTGACTATTGAGACTGAAGCTAGATAAGCTAAGTGTATTTCTAGTTCTAAACAATAACCTGAGGGGTTAAAAAGGAAGATTAGTTTCCCCAGCTCTGTCTTCATATTAACACTGGATAGTACAGTTAAACTGTACTGATCCAAGAACTTCTGTATCTAACCACCTCCTCACTCCTCTCAAGGGAGCATCAATGTCTTCAAGATCTAACAGCATTATTCACATTTGGAAGATCCTGCAGAACTACAGGGCATGTTGTATAGACAAGTCACCCACTGGTCTCTTCTGACTGCTCTTCACTTCATCTACACCATCTTAAAAGATCCTACACCCACCCTCAGGCATCATTCCAGAGGAGACTGACAATCCCGAGTAAAGCAGAAGGGTTTCTTCCCATGTCTTGCAGATTATACTCCTGATAGGACATGGCAGCATGACCTTCACAATTTTCACAAGACCACATCAACAGAAGTGGATCCACTGGTACTCCATTATGATCCATAGATCTATTTCCATAAACCGCAAGCAGCAGCGAATCTCCCCTTCCAAATCATCTTTATTTGTGCAGGAGTTTTTTGCCTGCTTAAGTCGACAACTTAAATTGAATAAATGGAATACTTTTTATTATTTAGCCCAGTTCTCTCTCTTTCAGGCTAAGTTTCTTGGAAATCAAGTAATCTTGGTGCTATACGCAATATTCAGTAAGTATACATTATCTTCTGGTATGTTAGTGAGAATACTGCTACCACCAAACCTAGTACACACACACCCCCCAGCAATAAATCCACTTCTAATTACTTCAGGTATTCAGTGTGGAATTATCTGAGGTTAAAAAAAAAAGTTACCTGTACATACTATTGTTTCTCTTACTCACAAAAACTGAATACATTTTTCAGTAACAAATAGCACCAAGCCAGTGTTGACAGTTGCTTGCAAATACTTGTTGCTGTATTCTGGTAGAAACTGAAGTGTTACATACCAGAACAGTTTAACTTTGATTTTTCTCTTCCCTCCATAGCAGCCTCCCCCTTTTTTTTTCCCCCCTCCACTAAAAGCAGCTTTTTACATTTGTTCTTTCCCAGTCTACCAAAATGCAGCCCATAGTCTGCGAGTCCTCAGAAACAGCCACCTCTATTTGAGATATCCCCATACAATTTAGTCAGATCAGGTGAATTTAACTTGGCACAGTAGTTTTGAAGACATCTATCTTATCCTGTAGTACATTCCCTACATATTCTAATTCAAGGTACTTTCATTAGCACTAATGCCATTAGCTACCTGCAGCTGACTGATGATGGAAGTAAATAAAACATTTTAAACACAATCAGTTTTCTCAAATGAACAGCTCCTTTCTGATGATGCAGAGCAGCAAGGCAGCTCTTTCCTGGGCCTTCCCCTCAGTAATTTTCTTCCCCACTCAGTCTCCATCATCCTTATGCTCCTTCCTAGTTACACTTCATGTGTTGGCTTTTTTCTTCTGTTCCTACAGGTTTGCGCTACACTTTATAGTCGTTCTCTATAACCCAATCAATCTCCCATTTTAGAATTGGTGGTGCATGACACAGCTGTCTAGTGCCAGCAGATCCAGCCTAGGAAAATGAGTACCTAAAAAATCCTTACGCTTTTTTTTTTAGCTTAACAAGCGGTTTTAAAACAAATACAGAGAACAATTTCCTTAACAAAAAAACAGAGCATTCATGCTGCTAAAAGCAAAGACATAAACACTTATTGAGGTTATTTTGGAGGAGGAAGCTGCACAGGTTCCCTTAAGCAGATGGGGCCTCATCAGCAGTGAACCTTTTCAATGCTGCTTCATTTTGTACCTATCAGGGAGGCAGACCGGGGTGGGCACAAGGGTATTCCCGTGGTCCCTCAACACTAAGTTAAGAGCAAGATCTGCAAGTATGAACCGCTCACCTCTGGATCTGCTAGGCGCTGAGATAGCCCTACCACGAAGACAAGGTTCTTCTGTACAACCCGTACACTGGCCAAATGTTTGCGATTCTCTGATATCTTCTGTTTCCTCTCATTTTGTTTCTGTTTCTTTTCATTTTTTATCCTTTGCAGTTCTTCCTGGGAGAGTGGTTTGTACACTGCTGGATCTTCTGGATATGGCTAAATACAACAAATATCATTAAAAACAACCCATATAAGAAACAATGCATTTGAAAAATCATTAATCTTGATGTTTTAAATACATAAATTTTTTTCTTCTGTTATACTGTTCTGATTGTTATGGCTAGCCACATTACAGAAGTATCATATTCAGTCCTTTGGGAAATGTGAACATCTTGCACTGCATTTGCATAGAATTCTCGTATTTATAGATATAATACTGATTTAGGCAATAGCCATATTCTAACCCAGCGGCCTAGTCAGTCTGGTAACAGTACAAGCAGCTGCAACATGGTAGCCAAAACATCTTGTTTGGATTTCACTAACGTAGCGTAGTAAGCAGGGTGAAAGCATGCCCTGCATATTCACTTTATATTTAGTTGTCTGACACAGATTTGGATACTTAAGTGTATTAACAAACAAAGTAAAGACTACAGGATAAGAAATCAAAATAGAAATATAGTTTCAGTGGCCCACCAAGTTCAAGACACAGCTCAATCTTTATATGGTTAACTTCTAGTGAAGAGCCAGATTTCAGTACAGTTACTGCATACTGATTTAATAGTATTCTTGCCATGCTTATGTACCAGTTTGAAACCTGGGTTTTGTCTTCCCTGGACAAAGGTGAATTTTTAACCTCAAAAATTATCATCTACAGATAACTCCTCAAACACAGACATAACACTGTAAATTTTAATCTCAAAACAATCTAGAAGTACAAGTGTTACCTAGAAAGATCGCTCTATAGCAATGCTCTGCATCAGTAAAGGCACTATTTTAGCCTGGTCTTGTAGACTACAGTGCATTGTCCTCTGTCCCAGCTTACTCCTCAAAGCAGTCCCATATTCCTTACCTGTCCCAGTTTTCACAGACTGAAAAGTCAGATTTCACGCTTTGTATGCAAAGCGATGCTAAGCACAGAAGTAAGTATATTAAAAAAAAAAAAAATCTCAAAAAAAGTGTTTCTAAACACTGACATGAAGTAAAAAGGAAAAAAGTACAGGAGATGTGCATTAAGGTAAAATACTTTAGATAAAGAAGTTAAGATCACCATTATGTTGAACTAAGTTCTTTGCTTGTACTACTATAACCAAAGGTTTCAGTGTGCAAGTTCAACAAAAATGAATTTAACTTTTTCTTGACTGTCCTCTGTTAATGGCAGAACACAAAGCTAGGTGTCATACTAAATGGCCTGACAAAAATCCACGGCAGCAGATGAAAATAAGGTTTAAGTTAAAAGCATAGACCCCTCATACTTGCACGATGCTACTGAAAGAGACTCCAAGCGCTCAGACCTGACAGTTATCAGAGTACATGCCCAATCAAAACAAGATCCATTTTACAGTTTAAAGAGTTTAAAGTTCAGCATCATTATGCTATAGTTCAGACATCTGAAAATATGCTGCAGTTGACTACAGCAGATGGCATCTCACTGTTACACCATCAAGTCCTCTGGAACATGTTTTTAGTATTACAAAGGAATTTAAACTTGTAAGATACTTCAGCAGTAGCCAAAGGTACACAACTAAGTCCTTAACATGAAAACACAACAAGGACTCATGTTATTCCTGAAGAACAGTTAAAACTGTACTGTTTCTTAGAAAGTTATGCTATTCACAAGTAACACTGAATACCTTATACAGATTTCACAATATACTTGATGAACAGCAATGACCTGTTAGTAAGGTCATTCAAGATTAGCTATAGCCAATGATTATCTTGAGTTTTAACACATGTACAAATGAGGACTTCAGATATGCATAGTAATTCTGCAAGGCATTTCACTTATTTAAAGGGCTTCTTGAAGTCTGCATTAACCAATCATGTAGAATAAAGAACAGATACTGTTTTGTTTTAGGGAAGAGAAAGACTGCTCAGCAAAGAAAGAGTTAATTCAGTTATCACATTCAAGCTGAGTTCAGGTAGGAATAGAAGAAAAACAAGTGCACCAGTATAAGGTAGATAATAGTTCCAAAAATAAAATGGCTTGCCCTGCATCAAGTGGTGTGGTATCATACCCTCATCACTTCACAGATTAATTCCCATACTACACAAGGCAAGGCTTGCAAGTATACTGCGCTCTGGTGCTGTGCAAGAAGTTAATTCATGCTTTCCAGTAGGTTCAGTAAGGCTCCTGAAGGTCCAAGAAAACTACAGCAAACAGTGCCACAGCTCATCAGCTTCTTCCTTGCCAAGTATAGCCACATTTAGAGCAGATTCTCAAATGAGAAGCAAGTCAGACAATATGTTCCTTCTCTGTACAGCCATTTGCTACTGGAGGTTCTGAACATTAGTCAGAACACATCCTGGGTAGCTCAAGCATAACACTGAGCAGAATGTTTATTTCTCTGTAGTAAAACTAGTAGTTTGTATTTGTACAGGAGAGCACAAGAACTGCTGGGAGGCACACAACTAAACAGCAACTTCAGAATCAGGGAAGTGTCTTCATGTCAGCAGAAAGTAAGAGGCTGCCTGAATAAGGATTTCAATCATTAAGAAGTAGCAGCAGTTGATTTGCCAACATGGCTAACAGTAGCACTTGTTTGACCAACAGAATCATCGAAAGTTTTCTCTAGATACTGTAGAGCTGTCTTACATATGAAATATTTCACATGTATGTTTATCACCCTTATGACATGTTAAGTGCTTCTAAGGAATATGAGTAGTTAGATATCCTGACTTGCAGAACCTGTATATGAATCTCCGTGCACCTCCTGAATCCCAAGAACAAATCAGAAACCAAACCCTAAGAAGCAATAGATGATTTTCTTATCTATATATAATGGGTGGCATGATGACAGATACGAGATATTGTGCATTTAAGCAGGGATGAAGGCACGTAAGCACAGCACTGACATTCAGAAGCTCATTCTAAAAAAATAGTATTAGAAATCAATTCCTTTTAAATAACGACATAAAGTCAGTCTACAAATAGGACAATGAATGATTTCGTCTTTCGAGTGATTGCTTCCCACAGTGTTGAAGTTCATGAACCCAGATGACAGTTCAGCCATAGACAGAACACATGCAGGGAAAGCTGGAGGAACATGACTCTGAAAGCCAACCAAGGCGGACTGACTGCTGGTGTGTCTCACAGCACCATTTCATCTGTTGTTTACCCTCTGTTCAACACTATAAAATAGGGGTAGGGGGAAGACCACAGGTACCAGAAACTCCCAGGTCTTGCAAAAGCTAAAGTGGCAGTGCTACTGACATGACCACTTCGCCCTTCCTCCCCTCCCAAGAAGCATAAGATAACTTGTTTAACCCACTAGCACCGATTCATTAGTTGGTAGAGGATTTGACATCCAAGCAAAGTAGCTACATCAAGTGTTACCAGCATTTATGTATTTTCAGAGGCAAGACATTAAGAGATGTCAAAATCACTGATGCACTGAATAAATTTAGCTGACACCCTCCACTTAAGTTACACAAATCCTCTTCAGCAAAAACAATGGAAGCCATCTCAGTGAGAAGTGCCAACATGGAAAATTACCAGACTTTGTTTACACTAATTGCAAGTGCTCGTAGTCCTACAAGAACTTCATCAAAAGTTCGAATGTCTCTTCTGTAGTCTCTTTTCTTTAATCAGAGATAGCCCTTGATGAATTCTCAGTCTTCCTGACTAAGTTTGTCCTGACATTTAAGTTTTGGTTTCTTTCAGACTTTTTCCCTCCTGACATTTTCCCAATTGTTGAAAGCTGAGCTGGGATTTATCAAGCACTTTGCTTTTGTCATTCCCAGATGGGTCACATTCCTTCAACACAATGGATGCACCAACATTTCCCAGTTGTTGCCTTGCTACCAAATAGGTTCTGAAATGAGAAATACAGAGAAAGTCAATAAGGTTTATGCACAGTATACACCATATTACTTATATCAAGAATAAAAAATGGCCATTTCCTATTTATTTCTAAACATCAGTTGTTGCACCAAACTGCTCAGTTGTGGGATTAAAAGCACCAGAGAAAACAAATTGCATTTGGGAGACTGTGCATTAACACCAAGTGTTCTTTTTACGCTGAGGCAGGAATAGGAGAACCAAGGATGTAAATACGCTTAAAACATGTTAGTTTTGTGGTCATAAATTTAGAAGCTCACCATTTCCCTCTACATCTAACACAAGGTGCTAGAAGGAATAAAGCTTTCTAAGTTGAGGAACTGGAAAAAAAGGCAAAGTCACAACAAATACAGCTGTGTATGAAGTTATATTATTTGGTGGGAGGGCAAAGCAATTAAGAAATGTGAAGGAGCTAGATTTTTTTAACTGTTGGATTTAAAAATCACAGTAACTGACATTAGGGTCTGAGTACTATCCTCTATTAAAGCAACCTAAGCAACCGAAACAGTATGTATTATTCATACGAGAAACAGTACATGGGCTGCTGAATTTAAGGAAAAAAAAAAAGAAAAATCACCGCAAAGATAAAAATCACTGGCTCTACAACCAGAACGAGCAAGTCTGCCGACCTGTAAACCGGCTTTTGGCCACAGAATTCTCTTCTGAGGACAGCATATTTTCATTTTAATTTGACTAGTTAGCCGCTATTTCACTCACAGTTCAGAAATCAATTGTCTGAAAACAACAGGAAGGCTTGCTTAGCATCTTACAATTGACTACACCTACAATCCTGAAGGGCACCAGGAACTCAAACAGGTCAGTTCTACTTTTTTTAAGGAAGTACTTTTTGTAGTTTATGAATTAAACAGAAACAATTTCCAAGTCTATTTCAGTAGATTCAGACAAAGTTTAGAAAGCTTTTAATGTGTTAAGTCCAACAAGTGCTAGTTTCCAACCAGCATTCAAGTTAAATGCATTCTAGCACCTTACTCTCACAAATCAACGCAAATGTTTGTCTACTACTGTTACTAACAGGAGGAAACTTAAGACACACTAACTCATTGACTGCAGCCACGTGAACATATACTGCACATGCAAATGTTCAGCCACATAACAGTTCAAGCATGTAGAAGTATTTTCTCCCTGACAGAAAAAAAATGCACGCTAACATCTTTTCAGAGAGAAGCAAATTAGAGAAGCTCAGGAAAGTAACGGTATATATGCAATGCACAGTTACGATCTATCGAACTAATAGCACAGATACCACTATAGTGCATAGCCAAACTATTTTATCACAGACTTTTCCAGAATCTCCCCCAAACCTTTCAACCAAAATTCCTGGATAAGAACTTCATTGCTCCTCTCCACAGACTAGTGATCAAACTACTGGAGAACTCGCACCACGTTCAATACCATCAGCACAAACAGCAGTTCTCTATTATGTAATTGTGCATAGCATACTCGGCCTTGCTTTAACATATGCTTCTTCACAATTCATTTTGCAGTATGTATCCTACACTGGTATACATATTATACACGACATACCTGTTGAAACCATAGTGCCTACTATAAACTCTACTGCAAAATTTTTGTTGCTTTGCATTTTCTATGCTTCAGCATTTTAAGTGGTCATAACCAATGCCCACCACAGTAGACACGAATTAGAAAATTACTTAGATCTTTTCCCCAGAGACCTTACTACAAACACATAGGAACTATTTAGACACACTGCACACAAAAAGACATACCTGGTTCAGAAGGTCCAGATCATTTCAAAAGGTGGCTTCTTCAGACTTATTTAATGCTGCCATCAACGGTGTAGCTTGAAACTTTTTATTCCCAAGATCGTGATAGCATCTCTGCATCACAAAGTCTTTGTCCATGCCACAGAAGGAGTGTACTCCTCAGCCTCCTCCACGCAAATCTCCTACAATCCAGCAACATAGCTTCAACTCTACTCAAGAACATCTTGAAGTCCATGGATGAAAAAAGTATGAAGAACATAATCCTCGTCCATTGTGAAAGAAGAGTTCTCCTTCCTCCCCTGGAACAGTCGGTGTACTTCATTCTGATTGTAGCACTCAGTCTAGCTTTTCCTCCCGAAACTGTTTTTCTGAGCAAACTGTATCCAATTCAGCAAAGTGTTTGCACATCCAATCATACGCCAGATTATTCCACATTCAAAAGTTCAACTGTGGCAGTATCCATATTTCAAAGAATTCAGATACCCAGAGGCAGTGTATAGCATGCTGCTTCTGTGATTTTTCAGATATACTCCACAAACTTCCAGTAATGAACAGGTACAGATGAATCAAATAGTTGTTGGCAAAAAGTAGTGTAATAAATCCAAGTAAACGAAGTGACTTACACAGCGAAGGAAATTCCAGAAATCTCATGTTGTACCAGAAAAGTAGAAATTTGCTTGCACTATGAAAATTACTATACAGCATGTGTCATCTACAGCAAGTATCACACGTGGAGACTAATTTGGCTGAAGACAGATGGATCATCTTGTAGAACATACAGCTCAAATATTGCAGCAAATTTGTGCAATTCGTTAACAAATGTATGTTGCTGTGGGATAGCCTTCAGGCTTGCAGAGGTGTCCAAACACAGGTTAGCAGTGATAGCTCTACTGTAGCCAAAGCCCAAAAGAGCAACAAGAAAATATGACTGAAAGTGCTTATAAAAAGACGTGGCAGTGAATAAAGATAGCGAGACCAAGCAAGATTACTTGGGGTCTGAAAAAGGAGCTGTAATATGAGACAGGAAGCCAACAAAGGCATAAACTGAGGATAGGATCATGATTAAATCGTAAGAGAAAGAAGGGACACAAGTAGCTATGATTACAAAAAGAGGGAGGCCAGGCAAGAAAGTTACAATCAAGGGAAGTCATTAAAGAGAAGAAGATATCGAGACAGAATTTTATTAAACACTGAAGACAAGGAAATAATGAGGTTAAGCAAAACACTAAAAGGAGGAGGAAAATAATAAAAGCAGGCAACTTAGTGAAGCTGAAGTTTATAGTTGTGGCCAACCATAGTATCAGCCAGACATCAATTAAGAGACACGGAAAAAATTAAGCGTGACTCTCAAAGTACTACCTTTAAGCATTTGGCAACAAGATCAGAACACTAGACAAATAAACTTAGCCTAGATTCTGAAATCCTTTAAAGTTTAACACCATTGGATATATTTTCCAAAGGTCTTACACGTTTAGCATCCAGAAGAATTTGGATTAAAAGCTCCAGTGCCACAACCAAACAAGCAGGTGCTTTATAAGCTTGCCTCAGACAACTCTGCTAGTTTAGCTGAACATTGGCCCTCAGCAAATCCCTGATGCTGGAATCCTCACTGTCCTTCCTCAAAAGACTTTGTCAATGTGTTAGCACCCCAGCTGAAAGGATTTTTTTTTTTTTCCAACAGTTCTCCCAGCATCAGCATGCCTTGGTTCTGACCCACAGCTTCCCCTATTAATCCAGTTCTGAATTTAACAAACCAAGACTAGCCATTGCACAACAGCCTTCACACATACGCAGATGGAATCTGAAAGATGCAACATCTCACCCTTGATCTAGGCCATGACTAGACGAATGTTTCCCCGAAGGAAAAGGATGTCTTTTGTACCAACACAATGCAAGAGCCTTGCGATATGTGCAAGACAAGCCGCTGTTCCAGGATATTTACCTTTCTGCAAGCAGGACAGAGTCCATTCTCATCAGTGCGGATACGATGCCAACAGAAACGACAGATTTGGTAGCCACAGGTGCAAGGGAAGAAATTGATGTCATCAATTTCCAGAGGCTCCATGCAAAGGGGGCATTCCACAGGGTCTTCCTTAGCATCAGGGCTGCGAGACATCTTTATATGTTCGCAGAGCAGCAAAAGTTTGTAATAACTTAATAGACCAAGAAGGTCAGCACTTGAAGGTCTGCAAGACAGGTGAGGAAAAAAAAAAGTGTGATTAGTACTTTTGACCTTTCTTTTGCACCTTTTAGTATTTCCGTTCTTCACCGTTTTCCTTCTCCCCACACCAATTAGCTACTAACACACAAGTTACTCTCTATTAAACTTGAGCGTCTCTTCCTACTTCGGAGATCACACAAGTAGTATGAAAGATAGTACTGGTGATGTACCTCCCTACCTGGACAGGCAAGCACTTCTTTGGCAGTTCACCAGCCCATTTAGGTTTCAGACTGTACAGTTGCAAAGAAAGGGTTAACAGTGTACACCACACATCGCTTCTAAGTTCTGCCAGCTCCTTTAACTATCACCTTTCTGAAATCTTCTACAAAGACAAAGTCAAATCCTCGAATGCAGGACTTCATATTTAAGGTAGATTTGCTCCTTTGCTCAGAGACTTGGAACAATCAGAGATTCAGAACAACATTCAGGTCGTCCATTCATAGTTTTCAGCGGAGTAACAGAATTATCAAACAAAACCAAGGTAAGCTGCTTATTCAGGAGGATTAGTTTCTCTGTCTATCTCATTTTTTGGTCCAAAGATTGATCTCTGAGATCAGCCTAAGGTCTATAGCATCAGCCAAGATTTTTCAGGTACACAGCTTTCTACACATGCCAGACAGCTTTCATCAAGTCATTTATGCTTTTCATCACCATTGAACTCACACCAAAACTCAAACATACGCTTGTGGTCAAAAAAAACATAAGTTTTAACTTAGAGTGCAGCCACAGTAAGGTATTTCTGGATCAGAATTTTGAAGAGAACCAAAATCCAGGTCACTATTTTCTCAACTCATTTCTTGAGCTCAGTCATTTGAGTATGCTTCTATTCTGTCAGTTTAAGAACGCAGCACAAGAAAGGTACTTTCAGACTCAAAACAAGCCATATACAGTCATCACCAAGATATTAAATCTGTCTGGGGTTTTCTGCTTTCTTTTTTCACTGAAGTACCACTCTGGCTATTAGAAGTTCTATCTAATCTCAGCAAGCTATCTCGATCTGCTGCATAAGACATGCATGTAGATGGGACAGACCTGAAGGGCAATAGTAGAATTTTTAGGTGGACCTTCTGGAGAGGGTGGAAAAAAACCTGATACACTAGAAACCCACTTAAAAGCACTGAAAAAGATGTGATCAGAACTGGTAGTTGGATGGTCATACTATTGGTAACAAACGACACCACTTCTGTATAAACAAGTGAGCTCAAAAGTTTTTTTAAAGAAATCAAAAATTCTTTTTACAAATATGCCTTTCCCAAAACATCAGTCATGCAATTATAGTTTAACCACACACACAGCCTGGAGTCCACTCTACGTTTCCAAGCAGTTTTCTGTTACATTTCTAACAAAAAACTATTAGATCATGTACTATCCCAGTCTGCCTCCAGGCTTTTAGGAGCAAGTCCATAAACAAATTCTCACATCCACCTACTTGAAGAGTGACATTTACTTCTGTCCATGGAAATAAGGTAACGGAGCGCTTTGAGATCAAATCCATGCTCACAGATTTCTGTATGTTGCAGCGTTAGCCTTATGCATCTTTGGTTTGGTACTTTCACAGCCACAAAAGACACTGTCCTGTTTATGATCTTCACAATCTAAACCATACTTCCTTGCATGAAGTCTATCTTGTAAAGCCTGAGGCTCCAGCTCAAGCTGGGACCTCCCACTTTACAGGACAGGATTCATTTAGCATCAGTCTGCAATATTTGTCCCTGTCCTGCACATCTCTTCAGGGACAGAAATTCCTCCGCAAGCAGCCAGGAGAGAACCCTGAAGAGGAACAACATACACACATGCAACGAAAGCGCCATCCAAATACACAGCAGAGTATATAGCTTTGTATGCGAATGGTCATGTTGTAGTTAGCCGAACCTGTGTTCACAGGCTGATACGAGAAGCCTAAGCTAACAGCAATTTTGACTAGTTTGGTAGGAAGTATAGCCTCTAGGCATGAAGTGCAGTACTGGTAAACATACACCACTGCCCCAGAAAGAAAAAGTTCCACTGGATGCTCACACAACAGTAAGGATCAGAAAACGGATTTTAGATGTGGTCAGCATGATTTCTCTATATGGCATACACTAGGAACACCACAGTCCTCTTTCTGACCTTCACAATGATTAAAATAAAGAGTTAAACTCCTATAAGAATACAGCAGCTTTTATTTAATTCTCTGTTTTTATTAGTGCTATATTTACAATTATTTTGACAGGCTGAAAACTAGGTTCTGGGACCTAACCACTGTTTTCTGCAGAGAACACTAGCAGAATCTGACCTGAAGGAACAGATTAGTTTGTTTGGGAGCTGTGTCTCATTTTTAATAACACATTCCCTCCTACTGGCTAAAGAGTGGAAAGGACTCTTAAAAGGCCACAGCACATTATTTAATTGCTTATTATGCAGATAACGCACATTTCTACAGCAATCCTTACATTTCCTGTAAACTTCTCACACTTGTACAGCAGCAAAACCATTACAATATGAAACTGATTTTAAACTGAAACACAACATAAACTGAATGGATTTTGTTCAGCTTAGATTTGGCTTTCACTTTGTTACAGATCTTCAAACAACAGGTCAGCAAGCAAACAGCGTATTTCCTTCGACTCTGTGCTCATTCCACCGCATGCTCAGCAGCTTTGATCCAACTGAAACACATCCAGATATACCTATACTAGCACTAGCAAAGCTGTAGTTAAAAGTGCAGTTTTGAAGAAACTTCAGCCACCACAGTAAAACTACTGAATTATGAAGTCACTGTTTGGAACCTCTGCTAAGAAATGTCATCAGTTCATGTGAAAAAAAGTGTGACATATTAGCTAGTGCCTCTGGGATATGCAGACAAGCTCTAACAAAACTGCAACATGATTAATATTTATGAGTTAAGTTAACACTAAGAGTTCAGCAGCTGCTAGCAACAATGCCAATAGCTTGCTTCAGTCAGCAAATGGCCCGTTATTTTACAAACATGGAGCAAAGAGCAGCTGTGTGCCATGTTTCTTGAAACTAAGTAAGACACAATATTTACTTGGGAAAAGACCATTCAAGCATCCCACTTACGAGATTCTCCACTGAAGTATCTCCCCATTACAGGACGGTTTATATACCGGGTCTATGTCTCAACTCCGCATCAGAACAATGCTTGTTTTTTCAAAACTGGAATAACATGCATAGTAAGGCATCACTAATGCACTGTTCATACAGCGCTACCAAGAAGTGCAGAGTAACTAGTCAGCTCTAAGGCTATTCCAAACAATTCAAGATGAATGTCTCAGGGAAAGTAATGTAGCGATGAAAAAAAAAAACCAAAAGGCAATATTATATGCTGTGTTTAATCTACAGTATTTGGTCTTTGGGATTGAGTTCAAAGAGATTAAATTAATAGCATCTCAGGAGAGAAAAGGGGCAAGGTTGCACACGTGTACACACGCGATACAAGCAGCTAGAATTTGTCCATACACTTTCCAAAACACCAACAACTGTGGTCAAACAGGGTTCTGACAGCTCCACATCCTGTTTACAGGAGGCTCTGCCAAAACATTCATGCACACAGGGATGGAGCAGAGGTGGACAACATCCAGCAGCATCTTTTCGATTTAGTGAATTTTTAATAGGTAATAACCAAAATACAGAAATATATAGTTGAGTGTCTTATCGCTTCCACCACAGCAACTAATAAGTTCCTTTCTTTTCCAAACACACACAAAATGAAAGAGATAATTTTTCATTAACTTTTAAAAGTGCTTACTTAGTGGATTTGACAGCTGTGCCTAATCAGCTTCACTGTACAATTGCTCCTCTTGATGAAATCCTCCAGATTTTGCAGTCAGGAAAATGAGATCCTCCTATTTGAGGGTACTCACCTAAACACAATTTTACTTCTAATATAGCTAGTGATTTCAGTTCATTTAGGATGTAGACATCACCTTTCCCTTTTTCACTTCAGGTAAGCAAGTCTAGCTTCCCTATTTAATTTTAAAAGAAGGGGGCAGGGGAAAGACAACTAGCTTGTTATCCATTCTTTTTCCTCAAGTGCACCAATTTAAGACTTGACACACACTCCCCCTCATCTCCCCACAGTAGACACCAGAACACCTCCACGTGCTAGCAGTTCATTTTAGTAAATGTGTCCCTTAAAGTTTAAGTTCTCCCTGAGGCAGGCAGCTAGCTCCAGGGAATACGGACACGCCCTCCGCCTCACACGATGGGCTGAATCCAGCCTTGCTACTTGCCTGAGACACTAAAAGTGTCACATCCAAAAGTTGTCACAACCTAGTCCTGAAACACTCGAGTAAAGGACTCGCATCCCAGAAAAAAATCTGGAGACTCAGCGGCCTCCTTAAGGAAAAAATCCAGACATGCATTAGCTAATATTTCACTTAAAATTCAAACATGCCTGACACTTAAAGTGAAACAGGTCAGAGTCTACGCACCAAACCTTTAGTAAGGGCTCATTAAACTTAAGCAAACAGAAACTCACACTTTTTTTTTTGTGACCTTGTATCTTCTGAAACTCACCAGCCCTGGGAAGCCTGAAAAATAGACTGCTGACGCTGCCCGCGTAACGCCGCAGCGAAGGCAGCCCCCGAGAATGCTGCTCTCACCCTGCCGAAGGATCCGGTCCCCTTCCACCCTTCACCTCCACGGTGATCCCACAAACAAGCTGGTGGCAGGAAGGCCAGCAGACCCTCAGCAGCAGCTACAACGGGTTATCCCTTCCTCAAACCCGGGAAGGGACAGCAGTTCTGTCAGCACAGTGCTCTCCTCCAGGCCAGCACTGGGACGCAGCAGCCCAAGGCCCACGCCTGGGCTACCTCCTCCCGCCAGCAGCTCTGACAACAGGGGAGCAACCTTGATCTCCCCCAGTCTCTGAATGTAAGACTGGCTACCACTTCATTGCACCACAGGGACCACTGGAAGGTTTACATCAAAACTTATCACAGACACGCTGCAGAAAAAAGCCCATTTTTACTTTTCTAAGCACACAGAACTGAGGGAGATCCAGTGAGCTAGTTGCTCAGGGTCCCACAGAGAACCCACATGGGGGAAAGCTGACATATGCACGTGAAAATGATGGACAGATAGATGGTCTAGTCATTAAAACATCTAGTCTTGTGTCTTGAGTCATTCACACAATTCAGAAGAAAACTGGGGAACTTCCCCAGGCCAACTTTTTGACATGCTACCCTCTACTTGCATGTCATTTTATGGAGCACTACACAAAGAGAGCGATCCCTTTCTCCCACCAGCCATTCATTCACATCAAAATGCAGTGATATTTTACAATCACCTGGTTAGGAGATCTCCTAATACAGGAGACAGCAGGAATGCCGAGAACAGGCGATGCTTTTCTCAAGTTTTGTGCCACTGTTACTGACCGAGAACAAAGGCACCTCAGTGGCAAGCAAGCAGGCTCCTGAATTCACCCAAGTTAATTTTCATTTGAGACAGAGAGAAGGTTCGCTTGCTACTTCTTTTTCCTGACCATGCTGAACATTTAAAGCAAACTGTACTACTAATTGCAAAATCATGCCGAGTGACTACACAGTCCTTTCTCTCAAGTCCTCTCTCTGGAATAATGTTTATTATTCACGCTGTGGTCTGCAGCAACATTTTGATCGCAGTACAAGCAGCACATTAGAGAAGTACAAGTTCGGCCAAGTCCCAAATGTTTAGAAAGTATGACCAGGAATCAGGTAGCCATCTCAGTATTTCTAAAAACAGTGTTACACTGACTAGGATTATCCCCAAGCTAGTTAGCTCAAAGAGGTCAAAACTGAAGTCTCTAAAGACTCCTCTGCTCTAAGCCTCCCTGCAAGGGCTTACGGAGCTTGCTCTCATCGTTTCAGACTTTGAATTCTGCCAGCGTAAGTGGTTCTACTGTCACCTGACCAGCAAGACAAAAAAATAACTGGTTTTGCTGGGTTGTATTTTACCTAAATCGATCCTCCATTCAGTCTGTCACACAGCCATGCAGAAGCTTGCACCAGTACGGTGAAGACGTAGAAATGAGCACCTAGGAGTGCTCCAACAGCATATTCAGCAACAGTGCAAAAAAAAGCCAAAGAAATCACTACATAAATTTCAACCTAATGCCGTCAAGGCACCCTGATAACAAAAATAGAAGAGTCAGATGCCACCTGCTAAACAGAAAGGGAACTAATCATTCTTTATAAACTAAGTGTGAATACAAACTATTTCAAGGCAGTTATGCAGAAAAAAAAAAAAAGGTTATGTACCACAAAAAAAAATGCTTTTCTCTCATTTAAACTGAACTAAGAATTGGTCACTGTAGGCTTATTGTTATAAAACTCAGATTTTGTGCATAAAGGGCTACATACTATCAGTGACACTTGAATGCCAAGTAAGACATTATTTACTCAAATAAATTACTTTCTTACAAATCATGAACAGAATCAAGGTGTTAAGTTTTATTCAGAAAGAAAACAGGCCAAATAAGATTCTGACAAATTCATCCACAAGCACATAAAGCTTTGGACACAATTATCCAAGATGACAACACTATCTAAGCATCTAGGTTAACTCATTCAATGAAATTAAAAGCATAACATTGCTCTGTAATTGTCTAAAATAAATTTCCTGCATTCATTGACGTTAGAACTTGAAGCTAGCATTTCTTATGCTCTCTTTCTCCATGTCCCCATTTCACTTTTGTGCCTACAGCACCACTACATATAGATATTATACGCCAAAAGCATCTGGATAATGAATTAGAAATGGGCTATACAATTATTAGTTTAAATATTTTAAAAGCCAATGTCAGGCAGTGACTACCTAATATCGGTATACATATTCTAGCATGATTATTTCCAACTCCCCAGGATACCAGCAGGAGATGCTCAAGCAACAGGTGAAACAAAATAGCCATACCTACATTGATTTGTATACTGCAAATTATATATCACAGACTGCTGTCAAAGAATGTTGCAGAGACTATAAAAATATAATGCAAAAAAAACTGTCAAAAAATAGAACCATCAGCTCCTGTTAAACATGAAATATGTTCTATCTGAACTATCCTAAATTCCTTAAATCTCTCATTACTGGGAAAAAAGGTGCTACTCCATTTCTTGTACTTTTTCTTCAGAGCATCTGCTACCAGTCACTGTCAGAAAGAAGTTCTAGATAGATCAGTTTGCCAATCACGCAGCAACCACAGGCAGCTATTAAACAGGCTATTTGGGGAATGGAGAGTCTTTATTCTGCTCACGCAGCACCCTAGCACAGAACACTCATTCTGCAGTCGGGGTACCTACACAGAGTGCCACAGCTTAATTCTTCCATAATACTGTGTTCTACTTAGTCCTTAGTAAGGTGATACACACTCACACACACATACTTGTCCTCTTTGTAAACCTCTAAAGCACCAGTAGCATTGGAAAACTCCTATTCTTTCCACGTCCTAGAACTAGTTTTCTCTGTGTAAAGACTAGCATATTCATTTCATTGTAGAAGACTCACATTGTAGCACAGAAGCACAGACAGTTGGAACAATACTTTAGAAAACAAAGTTTCGTAAAGACAGGTGAGTTAGAGATTAAAAGCTTTGTTAATGCATATGTATGCAGTACTTTGTTTGCAATATGACAATATCTAATTGTAAAGGTAGTCACTAGCATAATATAGAGTATCCAGCACCAGTGCAGAGTACCCCTGCAGACTGAGGTTTTTTATGTTATCACAATGGGCTAACACTGTTCAGCCACTCAAACTCCCTACATCGAGGCACAGAGGCCAGGACAGTGATGGCAGCTTGACCTCACTGACCTGGGCTTCTATCTGCTCCACAGGAGTTTCCAACATCCAGTTTTCCCAGTGCTTTTACCTCTGCAGATTACGAACCCTAGACACAGATGTTTCACTGGTGCTGTCATGAGTACATCTGGGAGCACTGATTGGACAGCTTTAAGCTTCAACTTACCTCATACTGCAGCCCCTTGAACCATGGCTTTGTGCAACCGAAGCAGCTGACTTTTCTAGGAATTTCTTATCCTTCTGCTGTCTTTTACTCATCCCATGTTATGACAAAACCACCAATTTTAAGACAAACTTCACGTTAACCCTCCCCTCAACTTCAATTGATTTTAGCTTTTCAACTAAAACGTAATTGTTTAGTTGTAGATCAACATATGTAGTAGCTATCAAAAAAAGCTTTTTTTTTTTAAACTAATTCAGCAGAAAGGCTGCATTACCCATACTTAAGGTGTTACTGCCTCAGTATGTAATCTGTTCCTCTGATTTTTTAGGGTTTGTTTCTTAATCTAGTATCACTGGTGAATTTAACTTCTTTTAACATAATCTACATGGAATTTTTAAACTAGCAAAGTCCTATCAAACTCTTAGAAGTGCTGGTATTGTAAGACAGTATGTTCACAAAACTTGAAACCTATTATCTAAAAGCAGCAATGTTAACAGTAGGTTATATCTCCAAATCCTTCAAGATTTCAGAACTAGCATAGCATCTCCTCATTTTCCTTCCCCAAGGGTGAAGAAACATGGTTTTTCACCTTAAGAGAACTGCTTCCTCCAGTGAAAGTGAAACACATCATTGAACTAGTAAGTTAAAGTGACATGGCCTGATTGTGCCTTTAAGAAAAGTTGGTGCAGCAAGTAAACAGATTTCAGTTCTTTACCTAGTAAACTCTACTAGGGGATTTAATTTAAGAGACAAAGATCACTGAAGTAGAAGACTCAGGTTTCAACACTTGTCAAACTGATTTTGATGGGGAAGTTGAGCAAACAAACTTATTTTAAGGGACATAATCTACAGACCAATTTAAAAAATTCAAACACCCAAACAATCCACAACCCAAAAAACACAACATGCTGCCCAAGTCACCACACCAGTGCTACCTTTTCTCTCGCCGCATCACTTCAGGCTGTTCTCTCTCTCCTGTCACACAGCCCAGCTCTCTGCCTGTCTCCCAGGCAGCCCTCTCACCATTTCCCACTTTTCATCAGCCTCCCCAGTGCCATTCAACCTATTCACATTTTCCTAGGATGCCTTCATCCAAAAGACATGAAAGCCAGCATTTGCTCCAGGCTTCCGGCTACTGGAGTTTTTATCAGTCTGTTTCTTCACTGAAGAGAGGTAAGAACATGCCATTCTGTAATGAAAATGTCTTGTGCTAGATTGCATTAGATTGCAGACTTAATAATGGCCAGTATTCCCAGATCCAATTATACAGAAAAGCTCAGCTCTGAAGAGCTCCACAGCCTTTAAAGAGAGACGACCCAGAAATTCTCACACAAACTGAAAAAAAATAATTAAAAAAAAAAAAATCACCCCACTTGAGGTTGCAAGACTGTATTTGAGTGTAAGACAGTCTGCAACATCCTGCCAGCAGCCATCACCTTCTGGATAATTTACCAGAAGGACTTATTTTTGACCTGCTGCTCCAGCTGCATTAGTCCATATACACTTAGTATTCTGACTAGTCTGATCTGAAAGGATGCCTGAAGAACAAGAGTCATACCATTGCTGGAGAAGTCTAGCAGAGAGCACCATCAATGCAGTATGCTCAGAAAGAAGCATTTGCATTTTTTTTAAATTTGCATTAAAGGACAGCTCAACTTTTACACTAAAAAACCCTCTCATTTGCATTTTCTTGGTGCAGCACGGACCAGAGACCAGACTGCTGCAGCATCTTTAGAAGTCCCACCCTGCCTGCTCAGCTGTACTCAGTAGTTACAACAGTTGTACTATGCAGTGCAAAAACCTTGTAACCAGTTCTCTTATTAATTCCTGCATATTTATGTTGTTATCCAAATGAAGGAAAAAGAACATTCAGTTAAACGTCCTCCAAACAGATCTTCAGAGTTTTTTTTAATAGATAAATACTTTCCTCTATAGCAAAAAGACTACCTGTTCTTTGCTGCTGAAGAAGCAGTTGCAGAAACTGTATCTTCCACAGAAAGCATAACTAAGAAAAATGCCACTGGAGCTAAAGGTGCACTACACAATAAATTTTTTCTATTCAGATTTTTTTTTTTTTTAAACAAAAAATACTACATTCAAGGACCTCTAATTGTCCAACATGCAACACTATCTGTTGCTCTTAGAGGAACAGTATCCAGTAGTTAACACACACACACACACACTCTTCTGAAATTATCTTGGGAGTAACACTAAAAGTCAGAGCTGCTGGTGTGAGGGGAAGGAGCAGAGGAAAGGAGAATAAAAGCTGATCACACCAGTGATGTGTCCAGCCAGTGTCAGCAACAATCCCTTAGTTCCATTCAGTAGCACCCTTGAAATTAGGAAAGCATTAACTAAGACACCAGAAAATCTGAGAGGTAACACATTTTTAAAAACTTTCAAAGCTCTTTACATAGGTGTGCAAAATTTGTTTAAAACAACTTTCAGAAAATGGATGATAAACTACTTAACGTTGATTTGTTTTCTCCCCACCTTCTCAATTAAGGTGTATTTATTCTAGGCTTCAACTCCCACAGTTGTTCAACATTTTCAAAGGAGAACAAAAGGATAACTTGATCTTTAAGTATTACAGAGCAACAGACCTGTTATGCGCTTTTCTAGTCATTTTAAACAGCAAACATGAACATACTATCAGCCTAATTATTGTTTTCTTAGCAACAATGGTATTAGATCTCCCATGTTCTTCCATAATCCATGAAATAAAGACTTTTTAGTTGGGTTGGAGGGGAGAGAAGCACCAAAACAAGCCTAAGAAATCTTCACAGAGGAAGCCTTGTACAGCTCATCTATAGGTTCTAGATGAGCAGTGATTCCAGCTTGAGGGCTTCTGCTAATCAAGCAATAATGCAAAGCATTGAGCTCAGAAGAATAAAAATTCTTTGTCGAAGTCCACGCACTCAGTGCCCACAACTCTATCTTGAAACTCACTGGCAGCTGATGCCAGAGATTAAAGAACTGGCATGAAGTCTGCTGTATGACACATTGATTAACAAATCAAGAGTCACATACAGCACTAGACTGAACATGCCTGCTTATTCTTATGAAAGTAGAACACAAACTACTTCTTCCTCACTTCCTGGTCAGAATTGTGAAGCACCTATGTCAATCCCTCCCCTCCGTTCTAGTAGCAGCTTGTACTTTAAGTCTAACCTTAACTTCTTAAAAAAAATAAACCATTGTAATTCTTGATCTTCATTTCACCCTGCAATTATGTGGACACTTTACAAAGATGTCGCTCATCTTCTGATTCTCCAGACTGTAGCTTTTTTCCTGACTATTCAAAGTGTCCTACTGGATGCCACAAAGTAACGAAGCCTTAACAGGAATGTTTAAATAAAAACCCCAAGAAAGGGAAAAGCAGCCCAATGTGTATACAAGAAAATCTATAGTCTTTTTTCAAAGAGTCAGAAAATGGAGAGAACTCGAGAGTCCTCTCGTCCAAAGCTGAAACTGCTTTTTTTCTGCATTTTGAGTTTTCAAGGAATACACGCAATTTGGGAAAGATAGTGACAACCAGAAACAAGTCACAGAATGCTGGCATGTGAATTGCTACTTCCAGTCATTAAATATTAAAAAAAACCCTCAAATATATTAAGCAGTAGTCTAGAACGGGGTTTTCTTGCCTCCATTTATTAGAATCTAATTGTAAGAGCCCCAGTGTGTTAACACACATGGCCTAAAAATTTGGCAAAATAGCTTTCCCCTCAATACCTGCACATTCACTCTTTATCT
>Ga0065711_1032191_pt1 | contig 27815 bp, 21 predicted proteins | sample Hoacrofraction12_FD_59098 | JGI IMG/M metagenome (GOLD analysis project Ga0065711, IMG submission 59098) | Hoatzin crop microbial communities from Cojedes, Venezuela - Epithelial fraction 12 v2 (version 2) | ecosystem: Host-associated > Birds > Digestive system > Esophagus > Crop | place...
GGGGGGGGGGGGGGGAATGCCTAGAAACTCATTTCCTTTGAAAGTTAACTCTGTCTCAAAATTTGCCCAATGAGCTGAAATTCGCCAAAGGGTTTACAGGTTGCTGTGGGCATCTCACAGATACACAGTGAAGGCTCACAAAGTCCTCATATCTTTACAAAAGCAGTCTTAAAAGGTCACATTTGTAAATCCTTCTGCAGAGCTGACTCAAATATGAATCTAGTAGAGATCAAGGAGAGTTTCATGACCCATCTGGTAACTCCGGCTTTTGAACCTGCAGTAAGAGATATGGACATGACTGTGCAGCTTTTTCTCTCTCTTTACCTTTTAGATCTGCCCATACTTTCTTCTTGTGTCTGGCAGTAATGGACATTCATTTAGCTCCCCAAATGAGAGCGCTAAGAACAAGAGGTTGTATTACATGGATGCTATCATATCTGTTACACTGCTCAACCTAAATTCACAGAATCACAGCATCAATCAAGCTGCAAGGGACCTTAGGAGATCTCCAATTAAATCTACTGCTTCCAAGGTAGATCATGTTGCTCAGAGCCTTCTGATTAAAATTTTTATGATCATTAAGAATGGAATCATAGAATCATAGGTTAGAAAAGACCTCCAAGGTCAGAAAGTCCAACCATCTGCCCAACAACACCATGCCTACTAAACCATATCCCAAAGTGCCACATCTACACGTATTTTAAACACCTCCAGGCATGGTGACTCAACCACCTCCCTGTGCAGCCTATTCCAAGTCTGACCACTCTTTTGGTAAAGAAATTTTTCTTAATATCTGATCTAAACGTCCCATGATGCAACTTGAGGACATTGCTTCTCGTCCTATTGCTAGTTACCTGGGAGAAGAGATCAACATCCACTTCACTACAACCTCCATTCAGATAATTGTAGAGAGCAATAAGGTCCCCTCTCAGCCTCCTCTTCTCCAGACTAAACAGCCCCAGCTCCCTCAGTCATTCCTCATCAGACTTGTTCTCTCGACCTCTCACCAGCCTCGTTGCCCTTCTCTGGACACGCTCCAGCAACTCGATGTCCTTCTTGTAGTGAGGGACCCAAAACTAAACATAGTACTTGAGGTGCGGCCTCAGCAGTGTCGAGTAAAGGGGCACGATCACGTCCCTACTCCTGATGGCCACACCATTGTTGATACAAGCCAGGATGCCGTTGGCCTGCTTGGCCACTTGGGCACACTGTTGGCTCATGTTCAGCCGGCTGTCGACCAGTACCCCCAGGTCCTTTTCCACCAGGCATCTTTCCAGCAACTCCTCCCCAAGCCTGTAGTGTTGCATGAGATTGTTGTGGCCAAAAAAGTGCTGGACCCTGCATTTGGCCTTGTTGAACCTCATACAGTTGGTCTCGGCCCATCAATCCAGTCTGTCCACTTCCCTCTGCAGAGCCTTCCTACTCTGAAGCAGATAAACACTCCCACCCAGCTTGGTGTCATCTGCAGACTTACTCAGGGAGCACTCAATCCCCTCATCCAGATCATTGAGAAAGATATTAAGCAAGATTGAACCCAAAACTGAGCCCTGGGGAACACCACTCGTGACCGGCTGCCAGCTGGATTTAACTCCATTCACCACCACTCTCTGTGCTCGGCCATTTAGCCAGTTCTTTATCCAGCGAAGAGTACACTCATCCAAACCACGGGCAGCTAGTTTCTCCAGGAGGATATTGTGGGGAACAGTGTCAAAGGCCTTATTAAAGTCCAGGTAGACAACATTCACAGCTTTTTCTTCGTCCACTAGGCGAGTCCCCTGGTCATAGAAGGAGATCAGGTTGGGCCTGATCCCCTGGTGGTCCTTCACATGCCCGGTGAGCGCACTCAGGATGGATTGCTCCATAATCTTGCCTGGCACCGAGGTCAGGCTGACAGGCCTGTAGTTCCCAGGACCCTCCTTCCGGCCCTTCTTGTAGATGGGTGTTACATTGGCGATCCTCCAGTAGAACCAGAGATCCCACAGCCTCACCAGGCTAACTGTTCCAGTGCTTAACTTCTTCCACAGTAAACATAGTGCCCATGTTAAAATGGGCCTTCTTGCAAGGTCAGTATTGTCTTTAGTCCTTTTTTAGCACACAATTGGCAAAAGTCTGGGCTCATCTTTTCATAATCCTCCTTTAGACAGTGGGAGATGGTCCCACCAATCCTTCCCTTCTCCTAAAAAAGCCTTTTCGTCTCTTCTTCCTCCATTGTGCCAGAACCCGTGTGTAAAGTTACAAGATGGAAATGCACAGGCAACACTTCACATTAGAGGTTTTTCTGACCGTGTTCTAAGCAGCCATGTGGTGCCTGGTCCTTAGGTACAGGAGAAAAGAACACCCATCATGCTGTACTTGAGGAGCGTCCTTTCTAATGGGGATCTTCCCAATGAGGGATCCTGCTATGTGCTGTTGCACCCATTCTTGCAGCCAAATGCCAAGCAGAGCTCATTGCTAGGCTACTAGTTAAGCTGAAAGCTGTCTCTCAGAGAGGAGAGACGATCATTTGTATGGAAGTATTAGATTGGGAGATTCAGTCTGTGAGCATGGACAGGTTCACATTAGAAGCACAATTACCTTGTGCAAATCACAGTAATTCCTACATTACCTACATTACCACTGTTCTTCCCAGAAGATGACCTGGCCTGTGCTGGCTGAGACACCAACATTTCATGCTATGAAATCTTTCATGCTACTCTCTTTGAAACCAGTGAGCAAAACACACTTAATGCAAAGTTGTTCAGAAAAGTTCAAAGACAAAGGAACTGCTCTAGTACTCCAAAGTCGCCAGAAGCACAGCAAAAGATGATTAGCTAATCCTTTTTCTTCATTCCCCGTGACCAGATGGTGAGAATATACAATGTACAAACACACAAAATCACTCCCCGCTAACGCAACTCTTGTTGCTGTAGAGAAACTCTGTGACTCTGAAGGGGTATGCAAACGTAGACATGCAAAAGTTAGGTGCCTAAATCTGAGCTGATCACTCTGAGGTCTCTTTAATATCAACAGAGGGGGGGGAGAAGCATGTGCAGAGGGTGATTCAGCCATCTGAGACAGGCCACCTAATTTCCCTTCTGAGAGTGCCTCTTCCTTGTCACTGTGAGAGCCTGATGTGTTTACAACAAGTACAGAGACTAACTTTTGGATATTTAAAGTATTTGTGAGATTTTCGTCGTATGAAGACATTATCTGCATCATGAGGAAGTTCAAGAATTCTTGAGTCAGAAGGACTGATTTCTGTGCGTCATCAGAAAGTCAGCTTTGACGGTGGCTGATCTGATCTTTCAAAAGACCAACAGAAGCTTCTCCCAACACTTTGTACATTTGCTGCTGACTATTTGCTGCATGTACTTTTTAAGCCAGATTTTGTCTGTGACAAAAGTCCCATACATTTCCAAAGACACCCATCTGCATTAGCAAGAAATAAACCTGACCACACAAATAATAAAGCAAAATAAAGTGTTTGAAGCAAACTCGGGGCAAAACAATTTTTATATATCTAACCTCTATAAATATTCAACAGCTTGCTGAAAAATTTGCCCTTTATTCCTGCAGCTGGAAACAGAAAGGTATTTTAAAAAGCAGCTAAAAAAATAGCTAAATAGGATAGTTCTGAAAAGATGTCAAGATGGGCTTTGAATAACCCGAAGTTCTGAATATTTAAAAAAACTCCTGAAACTCGAAGGCTTTGCATCAGCCTGAATCCCTGAACCATTTGAGGATCATTGCTCACTAGAACTTCTTACAGGTGGCTCTGCCCTAATCACGAGGCCTTGGACATACGAGCCCCAGATCTCCTTGAAATAACATGCTTAGCATCATGTTATCATGATGTGGGAGAAAAGAGCTGAAACTGATCAGAGAGACGTGTCACCCGCCACTAAGCTCAGAACTTCGCAAAGAAAGTTCATAAATCAGGAGGTGACAGTAAATTTTTAACAGTGTATAAACTCAGGCATGAGCAAAAGTCTAGTTTATATTACGGGCATGATGATAGCCGAGAAGAATGCTGCAGAGTGATGTGGATAGCATGGTGGCACACCTGTAACCTCCAGAACCGAAAGAGAGAACTGTTTGCACTTCGTCATTCCAGGAAGAAAAAAATACTGAGTCCTCTTGCCACAACACACCCTAAACGGAGCCTTACTGTCCCGAGGAAAAAAAAGTATAACATTCAATGTATACCTTGTCAATCTTATTCTCAGTGAATTATGTACTTCCATGGCATGTGGAAATTTTATAGAGCAATTACATCCATTGTGACTTTGTAATTACAGTATTAGGAGGTCACAGACAGAGCAACTTTGCCAACTCTATTTATTTTTAGGGCTAGCCCAAACAAGATATGGATTTGCACTGGACTTGTAACTTTGCAATATGTACACAAAGTGCAGTATGCTCAGATTAACACTGATGCGTGGTGTTCATGCTCGCAATGGGCCAGATTCTGATCTCTAGTGCTCTTTCAACATAAATCTGCATAATCACCCTGGAAAAATAGTGTCTTTTTGGAAGTAATTAATTAGGGAGAAGTCCTGGAGACTGGAGGAAAAAGTTAAAAATAGTTTTTAAAAAAGTAAATCTAGGAACCAGAATCAACCTTACTGACTACCAGCATGGCTTACATTGTGTCTGCAGCCCTTAACTATTTACTTCTGGAATCATCCATTGTACAGCAGAAGTTTGATCCTGGACAGTAATGTAACAGAAGAGCTGATCAATTTTTTTTAAGCTTTAGAGTGCATTTTCACTAGAGAAGAAAATCTAAGAAAGAAAGTGTTTTTATCAACTAAGTAACATAATTGCTGGAGTTCTTGAACTGAAGAAGGCTGAACTGACCCTGCTGAACTAGATAAGAGCTGTGTCCACAGAGCATGGTGGATCACTACCACACCAGTGTTTGTGAGAATAACGGGAAATCTCAGTAATTCTATGTAGCATATATTCTTTATTATAAGTTCAGGCACAGAGCTTCTTGTTATTTGGGTACCTGCATAATAGACTAATTTTCTGCAAAATGCAAAAAAATACTTTTAATTTTTTTTTTTTGGGGGGGTGTTAAAGCAAAATTAAATCCTTTTTGTTTTTTAAAACAAAGGAAAATATTTCAAAAAATCATCAGGGACCACACAACTCTTTCCACTCATTCTGATATGATGTATTTTAGATTGATTTCAAGCTTGGTAAGGTTTCTTACATAAGCTGTCTTTACCAAACATGCAAAAAAATTATAGGGAAAAAAAGAACTCTCTGGAAACAACATTTCCATAGAAAATATTGAAATGTAGTGCTATGCTATTAACTACAATTCTTTTTTTTTTAATTGAATGAACAATTTGGCAAACTGTAGGTGGCACCATTAAACATTTTGGTACAACTGACTGTTTTTTTCACTAAAAAAAATCCTTTTACACTACTAGACAGTCTAAAGTGTTCAAAAAAGATAATTTTTTAAATCGTATAATATCCCAAGACCTACTGAGAAATTTTTAATGGCCTTTGAAAGAAATTCACTTCTCAATGTCTTTCTGAAAAATCTATACTTTTTTTTTTTTTAAATCAGTGAACTGGAGTCAATCTCCCTTAAGTTTCCTATTGGCTTCCCACTCTGTTATGTTTATTTTCTAGTCTGATCTGAAACTTCTGTCTGCCTAAAATCTGGCCCAAGCTATTCCATAGAGATGAATTTTGATATTGTTTTAAAAAGATAAATTATTCTCAAGGAACAGAAATATCACAAAAATATAAATGAAATTTGTTTCTTTAAAACAGCAGAGTGTAGAAGGGAACCTTTAATTGACGCCATGCAGAAGACTGTTAATTACAATAGGGTTACTGAACACTTCTCTGTGTAATATAATCGAGACATTAAATAAGGGTAAGTGTAATTAATACATAACATTAGTAAAAGTCAATTTTCATTCTCTTCTTATGGCCGACTGGCATTATCACTATTCTATTTTTTAATTTCCTGGTGATATCACCTTCTTTACTAGCCTTCTTATATGAATGAGATAAGCTGTTGCACATTTTGATTTGAATGCAAGAAGAATGGTAATTAAGTAATTTGAAAATCAAAAGTGTTTAATCAAGGTGTCTTATGCAGTATGAAACTGTGCAGAACCTCCATCTACCTTTGAGAAATACCGTCCTTCAAAATCTCTCCTGGCAAAACAATGACAACCTGATCCTGGTCTCAAGTATTTCAAGAGCAAAGTCTCCATTGATATCTCTAACATGACACCTCAAAATATCATTCCTTCAAGAGGGTGAAAGACTCTTTTTTAATGTGTGTTTTGGGGCTGGGAATACCAAAGAAGCACAAGTGACTTTGAATCCGAAGTGTGAATTAGATGTACAGTGATGCCCAGGCACAACAGGTTTGCACATTGAGTTGGTCACACTGCTGACATCAGGCCCACGCCCTAGCCCCCCCCAGTTTTCAATCCTGTACATAGCTTTTTTCTCACCCTGGGCTCCAGTCCCATCTGTGATTACTCACTAGCTCAGTCTGGGGCAGGAAGGGTCACAACAGAAGAGAATGCGGTGCTGTGAAGCCACTAAGAGTGTGATGTCTCCTGGGGCTTCATGCTCAAATGAGATGTGCTAGCAGGACTGTTTCTCTGATGCAGCCAATGCCATAAATTTCCTGAGCTTAATCCTTCACTATGAAAGCTGATGCTGGAGTTCATATCCAGGCAAATGAGAAACTTGGAGAGACTAAGAGAGGTGACAGTTTACCAAGGGGATCAATGTGCTACATCCTTCATGAAACAGGTAAAATATCCAATAAAGAATAGTACAATAGAGCAGACACCTGCAGAAAGTGTTTTTCTTGTTGTGTCATTTGCCTTTGTTTCCTGGGACAGGAGGAACACATATAAAAATAATGCATGGGAAGAGAACATAAGAATGATATTAGTCTGACTGTGTACTAATTACACAAGTCTGTTCAAGGATCATAACAAAGAAGGCTTCAGAAGGACACTTGGGGACCCAGTAGTTATAGCACTCAAAAAAAAAGAGGGGAAACTGGACTCTGCTTCTAACAGCAGGGTTTGTTTATCCCATAGCTTACCCCATAATTTGCGAAACAGTAAATAAGACTGATGTGGGGATCAAAACTCAAGACTCTTTCCTTTTATTTGAACATCATGACAATCAGGCCACAGACACACACAACTATAGGGTCCCCATGGCATGACCTGTTAAGTCTGGTCTCCTCAGCAAAAATACACGTTGCTTTGTTTCAGTTCTGATATAACCTGCTAGCTGGTGATTAGGCAATGCTTGTGGACAAAAGATGATGGAAGTTTGAAGACCCGATGTGTAAACAAAGAAAGACATTTGGGTCATCCAAGTCCTGGACAAATGATCTTGTATACATAGTGCCCAGATAAGGGAGAAAAGAACCATGTCTTGTGTTTCCTTTCCAACTAATATACATGTGTATGTGTGTATAGTAAGATACAGATTGTCATGGCTGTTTTTCTATACAGATTATGGTAATGATTAAATGAGCATGAATACAGACATCTGAAGATAATAACAAGTAGGGGAAATTCCATCCTATTCTGTATCTCTATCTCTTCTGTGAACATTACTTTGTTATCTGCGATATGCAAGCCTTTTGAATAGGTGCTATTAATTTAATATGCATTTATTCTTTCTGCTCTTTCTTTAATTTTAAATTAAGTGAAGACAGTGATCAAAGAAAGGCCAGAATAATAGCCCCATAGGTTGTTTTTTTTTCTTTTCTTTTGGTCCACAGTAAGCAATGAGAAGTAGCACTGTCTGGTTTTTCTGGGCCAGTTTTGCAACATGTACCTAGGTGACAAAGTGGCCTGCAGTAACACTGAAGTACATGGGAGTCACCCAAATAAACAATTGCCAAGTAGAGCAAAGGCCTGTGATCAGGCTCTAAAGACCCTTATTTACCTTTTGTGCTTTCAGCAGTTGCTAAGAGCCACAAGCTTATTGCCCTAAGCCATTAAACTTGGAGCAGAAAGATAATCCCTGCCCCGAAGAATTTGCAGTAGTAGGTTGTTTAACTGTATATAACTTAATCTCCTCATGAGTGAAAAACGTTTGCTCACACACCCAAACTCTCTTCACCGGAATATTTAACTATGCTCTTTAGGTACGTCCAAGATTAAAACAGTCCATGAGCTACTAAGTTCTTTGTCATTCTGCAGAAGCCAAAGTAATGTCTATTACAGAATCAATACCCAAACATTACTCAGCAAGAAGTCCACTGAGAACTTACCAAGTGATTTCTTATAAGCCACTTCTAAAGTAAATTGGTTTCAGACAGACCTTTCTAGCAAGTCTACAGTGTTATACAGAAAGCTAAGCTCTACAGAGAGAGGATACAGTTTTTGTTAAACTAACCAGTATGGCTGGGGGAAAAAAACAACAAAAGACCCGTGCTCTGAGGCACTATAGACCTTCATCCAGTCAAAGGGCTTGCACATCAGAAAGACAGGGGACGGGACGTAGTCCTTCCTGTTTTCCTCAGTTAATATCACCACCTCTTTCTTCAAAACCTGCCTTACATCCATAGACAACATCAGTCAGTGGTTTGATGGGCTGTAAGATGCTCAGCCTCAGGACACAACTCAATATTGAGTCACCCGTTCAAACAGAGGTGCCTCCCTGCGGTGGGGAATTTGGCTCCTGATTGTGGAGGCCAGATGTGTGTATAGAAATTTCTTGAAAGTTTTCCCTACTCTTGATTTGTTGTTCACCTGGCAGTTAAAGAAACTAAATATCGAGCCCTAAGGTTTGGACTCAATTCAGGAGGTTAAAAGAACTTCTCATCCAATCTGCGCATTTTTTTTTAGAAATGCCATAGGGGATATTAAAATCATTGAACGCTTTTTTCTTCAGGTTTTGAATTGTGACATGTTTTAACCAACCATGTCCCAAAGCCAGTTCCAGCTTTGCTAAATTTTTCTGTTGAGTGAAAAAAGAAAATTTTGTTGAATTCCTTATGGTTTTTAACAACTAAAAGGAAGCCCTGTATCAAAAACTCTGTTTATGTTCCTGAAATCAATTATTTCTGGCCAACCTTTGCTACTTGGCTTACACCTACTGTGGTCAGAATTAGTAGTCTCTACATTGGACCAGCCACATCCGTGTTAGCATTCAGCCCAAGTCTCCTCCTGCCTCCTGTAGGAACTCTACCTCTAATCGGCACTTTTATTTTTAATTCGTAAAGCCTGAAGTAATGAGAAAGTTGTGTCACAGTTGTTTTTTTTTAATTTGTTATTTTCTCAAGAGGGCTTTTTTCTACCATAGTGACACTGAGGGTATAGGTTGGGTGCCGTGGAGTGTGTTGGTAGTGCTTCAGAGTACAGGGTCTTCTCTGTTAAGGAATTGGGGGAGGTGGAAAGAGACGGTATCTTTGTGTGGGCTCCTCCTCTTCCACCATACAGCACACAGCATACAAGCAGCAGCCCAGGGAGTGATCCATCTGCAGAACTAAACCCAGGTCTGTGTTACACTTTGAATACTCTTGCATTTTTCTTCTCAGGCTATTGAGAAGTTTAGCAGAAAACTGGATTTTTCAACAATACGGAAGACTATCACCTACATCTTGAACAAAGGGCAGAACTTATGTACTGCTGATTTTGAAAAGGTATAAACCCGTTATTTTTCTCCTCTCTGAAATGCATCTGTTTCTGGGGTGGATTGTTGAATTTGCCCATTTCACTGGTATACAACAGGTTAAGATGGGAGGCACAGGTTACTGTTCACAGCCACTGGAAGAGATGACCTGGGCAAGTACAAATTCAGGTGTGAATTTCCATTTCTGGAAAGCGTTATTAGCATTTGGAAAGCTTGGCTGGTTAAGTCCCGCAAGGTGTACAGATAAATTTCACGTCCTGATATCAGTGGAAATCATCCCCAGTATCAACAAAGAGATTAATTACTTATGGAGAGAATCATCACACCTAAATTTAGTTATCTACAAGTCAGACGTCTAATCTAAGCTAACCACCTAGGCTTCCTCTGTAATGAACAGACAGAAATAGGCAAGGGGAGAGAAAGAGACTCATTCTATCCCAAGATAGAAGTCCTGAGATAGGTAGACTGAATCACCTTCCAGAGGTGTGTATCTCTCTTTACTGACTACAGAAGGAACATAGATAATTAGCCATGACTAGACACCTAATTTCTAGATACCTAGACACTTAAACTTTAGCAAGATGAATCAGAGACGAGTGATTACCACTAGGTAAACTTCCTCCTACCCATTCATCTGTAAGAGAATGTCTGATGCCTGAAACATAAAACTTGGATTGTTTCCAAAATCTTTTTCCTTCTCATTTAGAATTTTTTATTTGTCTGCATACTGCTTTATCTCGTGTTGCCTCATTATGAGGATATTCAGGCAGTGGTTTCCCTTATGCAATTTGTTGCTATTAGACTGTATTCAAACTGCTATTTTTATTGAAATACCTGAAACAATGTTCTTTCAGAAAGTGAAATAACAACAAGTGATAAATACATATTTCAAAAATTATAATAACATCCTCTGTATTTTATTTGCTTTTCTTCTAAATCTGGTGTAATTTTATGTACAGCTTCTATTTCCTACAGGATTTAAAAAATTACATCTTTTTAAGAAGATCTGTGCCTACAAATAAATCCAGATTCATTTTATTGCAGTGCTTGATATAATTTGTATAAGTTACAGCCCAATAAAAAATAGAGGAGCAAACCTCAAACCACATCATCTGTTTTTCCCCCTCAGTAGAGATATAAAATTGTATTTGTTCTGGTTCTTTTTATGTGATTCATCAGATTAGGAAATTTTATTACAACTCCTAGTTCAGGCTTGTAACAATAAGATCCTTCCTATGCCAATAAGCAAAGCTTAGAGAAGTTCTGATGCGCTTATAGGCAATGTGAAAAATATAGGCTGGAAAGGCATCTTCATTTATTTAAGCACATACTTTGTACAAGATTAAAGTTATTTGCTTACATGCTGTCCTTAGTATGAATAGGCTTAAAAGCATTTCCATGTATTTTCCTGAATGGGAAACACATTTTCATATGTGCAATGAATTTTCATTATTGTTTATTTGATGTTAAGAATATGAACATTAGATGTGCTAATACGCACAAATGGAGATAGACCCTGTTAAGTAAAGTTCATAGGGTGCCATGCAGGGGCAGAAGGGTGGAGTAATGGGTGAGTAAAAAATCATACCTTTGGGCTGAAATTTCGATAAAAAACTCTGCTCACATTTCACATATGAACAATGTATAGTTGTTGGTTTGGATTCTGGCATATTTTGTCTCATTCCCCTCTATGCTTAACAAAACAGGTGTTTAGGTAGAGTCATGTATGTTTTTCAGAATCAAATTGCTCTAAGATTCACTTGGTGGCATAGAAAGCCGGATAAAAAGTGCTCTCACAGGTCTAGACTACTTTTTTCCAAGTCTTGTGAAAGAGAGTGAGATTTTTCTAAAGGAAATCTGGACAAATGAAGAGAATCAAACAGCGGTGTAGGGCTTGCACTGTGTGAGTTGGCTGCTCAACGGCAAGCAGTGAGGAGTCAAGTAAAAATTTTACTGATAGCCAATATCCTCAAAATAATTTAACCCTTTGGAGTGCTTCTAAATATGGATGTTGAGATCCCTGGGCAAAGTCACAAAGGGAAGTACTAATGAAATAACACATCTGAAATTGTCACAGACCTTAGGGAGCTAATTTCTGTTTTGCCAGCTTTGAGAACAACAGTGAAACTAAACTGTGATATCACTGTGATAAAACAAGCTGAACTTTCTGTAACGGACAGGTGGGTATTATTTTCTGTTTCTGAAAGGCCTGAAACCTTTTCTTTCACTGAAAAAAAGAAAAAAAAATCAATTGTGGTTTTGCGGTTAAGGTACTGAACTAAGATTAGGCAGTGCTGGATTCTCTTCACAGCTTTGCTTTGGCATGAGGCTGGGAAAGTCTTTTGCTTTTAAACCTGCAGTAATACTTGCGTGCATGCCTGGAGCTAACCAAACTGAAGATGCTGTAGGTCATCCCAGTTAGTGAACTTAACTGAGAGTATCTACATCTGCAGGACCAAGACCTTAATTTCTCTCTGTCTTCCTTCCAAAGGTGTAAATTTAAGTATAAAATTCTTCCTTCTTTTTCTGTCTCTATTTGCACTGCATATTTAAATAAAACCTGTGAAACAGTCTTTGGTTCTGCTTGGTTTCATTCAGTGTTTGGTATTGAGTAAAATGGTTTAAAAAAGTGGTGAGACAGGCGAGCATCCAGAGGAATAACAAGAAAAATGTCTTACTGCTGGAGAAAAGATAGCAAAACCGAAGCTTACTTAAGTTAGAGAAGGGAAGAAGTATGGTATCAGTCATCTGCTACGTAAAAAAAAGGTAGCTGAAAAAGGAATCTGTTCCCCCATGCTCTTTTCAGCAGAACAAGGATGGGTTACGCTGCATGACCCTCCCAACATCCCCTCCAGCCCTATTGTCTATAATTTCTAAGACTGCAAATTTTACTTGAATACAGGATGTTATCACAGTGAGTCCTGAGCTTTGTACACACCTCCAGCACTACAGCAATATGGAAAAACTGGGCATAAACAAGCATCTTTGTGTTGCAGTTGCTTTTGGCCAGAGTATATAAGAAGCCATCCATCAAAGAGCAAGAATGCTTACAAGTTTTGAGTTGAGGAAGTGCAGCGGGAAGCTTCTGGGGGGATTTCACAATACTGATTTCTTGGTTTGAAGCAAAATATATTTACAAGAGCATCTGCTGGTGTGAATCTCTTAAATATGGCATATACTCCGTGTTACTGCTTCATCATCATGTATAATTGGCAATAAACCTATTTAGAATTCAAGATGCATAAAACCGAAAGTCTTTGAAGGCAATAGCTGCTGAGATTATATTTATTGTGCTTTCCCAAAATATTTTTCTACGCATAATGTGATAAACCTCCAAGGTGGTTGTAGGCAAAGCTAAAATATTCACAAGTATGCAGTTATTATGAATTTAGACAGGTTGTAAGACATTTTGATATCAAACTCTTAATGAATGGCAGTAAACATATTCTACATTACTTTATTAAAATGCCTATTAAAACATACACATCCACAGAATGATCACTGGATGTGTTTACTTGCGAGTAAAAAGCCCATGAAGAAAACAGCATGGAAACAAATTTTCTTTTCCTGCACTACTATGATAAGAATTAAGGCATGCATTTAAAGTTCGTATTATTTTCAGTGTGTTCACAGTACATCCAGATAATCAGATATTCAAAGGAAGATTCCTATTCAATTCCAACATACCACAACTCATCGTAAAGTGAGTTGTGTAAATCATAGTTTCATATCCCACGATGTTTTTTTATTTTCCAGAAAGCCTGCTCCACTCCAAAACAACAAAGAGAAAAAAAAAGACTATAAATCCAACATATACTTTCTGGTTAAAAATAGTAATCTATTTTTCTAAATTTTTATTAGCAAAAATCAAAAAAAAAAAGTCATGCTGAGCCAAAAGAGCAGGGGATTTTTTTTTCTTTTCAACTTTTCAGAGTGGATATTCACAGTTTGAAGGGAAGAAAATCAAATTATGCTTTAAAAACATATAGAAACATATGGAAACATATAGAAATTTATTCTGTCTTAGTACAAGTTTTCTCTTCTTCACAAAGTCCTGATCAACACTAGTGGCAAACACAAAGCCAGAAATCTCCTGTAATATCTGACAGCAGTTATATGGCTCCATACCATGCTTTTAATCTAGAGATGTTGCAGATCTTAAGGAGGCTGAATACACTACATTTTCTGTAGGCAATGGAGAGCAACTGTCCTCCTAACGGAAATGCCTCTGTGTGTCGGCTCCATGGGAGGCATCCATGCCTCGGTGTGAAAGAAGTGTCTGCTAGACCAACAGAAAGAAAAGAGCTATTGTGCCACAAATTCACACAAAACATCACTTTAATGTGAAGCGTGTGCTGGACCAGCACACAGCGCCCTGTGATTGCCGAGCTGGGAGGGCAGTGGGGAAAGGCACTGTGATGCAGTTAATACCTCCCTTATGACAGACTGAGCAAATGTTAATGCCTGGAGCTTTTTGCCTGCTAACAGAAAAAGAGAAATTATAATTTTCTAAAGTTGGTGTCTTCCTGATACGTGCAGATTCCGCAGTTATATGTCCTGAAAATACCGTTGCAATCTGTTTGTGAAAAGCTTTGTGTGCTCACAAGCACAGCTAACTCTGTGTACTGTGGGTCGTACAACGAGATCCCTGCTTCACGCAAGGGATGAAATCTCGGCCCCACAATAACCAGCTCTCGGGTTCTCCTTCCCTTTGGCAAAGCAACGATATTTCTCTTGATACTTGTATTTTGCAGTCCTCAAGAGAAGTCAGGTTGTTCTGACGGGTAAAATGAGTCCCAGTGGGCTGAATTAACATAGGAAGAGGTTTGCAAAGTGGGTAACTGGATTGCTTTCCTTGCCTTTTCACTGAACTAGTAACTCCATGGAAATGACCAGTACCACTCTGAAAGAACAGTACTTTACATCCTGATGGCATTTAGTATTTTTCTTTGCCATGATTATACAATAGCACATTCTTACCTGCCTGTAGGAAGTATTTTCTCATTCAGAAATGAATTTTTGGATAATGTACAACAGCAACATACCCTACAAAACTCCTATTTATACAGCACTGCTGTTGCTATAAGAAGTGTTTATACAAATAAGTAACCTACCCCACAGTGTAATATCTTTCACTTGCCTAATGTACTTTTTGACATATGATGAGAAACTGAAAGTCTTAATCCCCAAGCCTAGGTTAAAATGACTGAGCAATGTGCTATCCAGATGAAAGACTGTCATTGTTCTTGCTGGAAACAGACACACTTATTTTCACGTCTGGCGATAATATTGTTTTAAAGCAAACAGCGAAGAAATTATGCAAGCTGAGTCAAAAGCTGGAATATGCATTTAAACATCCTATTAATAGGCTTGGAAGACCATGCATATTAAAAAAAAATTGCTTTATAAGGAACGGTTTTCCCTAAGTAACATCTGCTTGACATGTCTTTATTTACTGTCCAAGCTGTAACACACCATCATAGCCCCTCTGATATCACTGATAAATGTATTGTGGGATGCCAGCTGGACAAAGAACAGAGTAAGAATGGAGAAAGAAAGGGAAAATAAAAAAGGTGCAAAGTTGTGTCACGATGCCTAACACACTGGGCATTCAGCAGACCTGCAGCCTCCCTGTCATGAGGGGTGCTTGTATTCTCACTGTGTCATGAAAAAGGACATTATCGGAAAGGGTTTGAAAGAAAAATATGTGACAACAACATGATGCCAGGGTATCTGCCCCAAGCACAGACACAGGCACAAAGGTGTGCTTGCACAGCTACGGAAGAAACAAGGAAAGGCTGGAGGAGATGCGTTAGCAGTGAATGCAAAGCGACAAGCAGATACCATTCAACTCAGGCTGCGTGGAGCCATGAGAAGCCACCACCCTGTCGTGCTCTCTGTGCCCCCCTTGGCTGCCTTGCTCTTGTACCCAGAGGTCCCAAATCCTCTGGAGCCAGGGCATGGCTGTGCCTTCACACTTGTGCCGCCCCTAGCACTGATGATACAAACACAGCGACTGCTTTTAAGGTTTTCTCAGAGAAGCTCAAATCCTCCCTTTATATCCCTTTACAACCACCACAAAAGGAGTTGTATCCTACTGAATTTACATTAAAGCAGAAAAGTTCTTTATGCCCCAGGGATGGGAAAAAAGAGCAAACTCTTTCCAGTGTCCACGTCAGTTAGACATTTCCCGTCTTCTTTCTTCCCTTCCCCTTCCCCCCTGTCTCCAGCCCTGCTGCTCAAAGGAGAAAGTAACAGAGATATATGAGATTATAAAGGGTTTTGGATGAGTGAACCTGGAGTGAGTAAAGCTCTTAGAAAAGAATTTAAAGGATCGCAGTGGCATGCAGTCATGTTATATAAACATATTCTGAATGGTACCATCATACGCCCAGCCCTGGCGCCACAATTGCATTAAGTGAAATTTTATACAGAAATTGTGGAAGTGCACCGGGGTTGTTGATTATCTGCTCCTTCTGTTCCCTTTCAGACATGCAGCAAGAAGCCAAGGTGCTGGAGAAGAATGTGGACAGTGCCAAGAGGTTGCCGACCTAATCTAAGCAAAAGGTTTTCTTTCTCTTCTACTTCATTTTCCTTTTTTTTTCTTTTTTTTTTTTTTTCATGTTTCCCTCTCTGGTTTTGTTTCCTCCACAGAGTTCAAAGCAGTCACTCCTGTCAGAATTGAACACCTGGAATTGACTGTCACTGGGATTTAAAATTTTCAAACACCAAAGGAAAGAGAGGGAAAAAATTGGAATGAGGCCACGGCATAGTAGCTTCCTGAAACGTCTAATGAATATTTTCCCTGTGTACCTTGACAGTTTTGAAGTATGTGTGGAGAGGAGAAAGTTACAATGCTGTTCAGGAATTGTTTATTCTTGGCAAAATAAGTTCATTAAAATGAAAGAGTCTGGCTCATTCGAAATATTAATTTAGGCCTTGAATTCTGCAATCTGCCTGCAAGGGTCTCCCTGCAAGATCAGGGCTGTGTTTGTTAAGTAGTAAAGCATTGTTGCAAGTAAAGCCAATTTTTTTGCTTTTAATGTTGTCTGATCTCTTTCCCTGAGCTAGCCTAAATCTGCTGACCTTCGGGGCAAAATGCGAAGCCTCATTATTACTTGCACTGAGGACAAGTACATGGTTTGTGCTTGAAGGGGGGAGGGAGCTGGGAAAAATCTGTTATGTGAGGTATTGGGTAGACTTGTTTTGAGGTTATCTTTCCTAGTAATGCTCTTATTTATCCCTGGTACTACCACTGGTAGGATGTCCCCCCACTAACCTCTGTTACTGACGGTCACTGCATTAGCAATGACAGAAGAGAAAGTCACTATCCAGCCACCTATGAACTGTGTTGAAACATTTCAAATAAAGATTTTTGATACAATTTCTATGACTTTTTCCCTGCACCCCAAAAAATTCATTTAAATTCTGGGTCATAAATAAAATTTTCAGTCACTGAGATATGTGCAATTCTGAATTAAACCCTTTTCCTCACTTTCTACACACACGTGCACGTACATACACAAAACAAAAATGAAAACTAAAAGAGAAAACATGCCTCCTAGTATTTTTTCCATCAGCTCTGAGTATAAATATTAACTTATGTACTTCTCTAGCAAAGGGATTCAATACTGTAACAGAAAGTATCCCAACCAATAGAAGAACCCAACAGGGAGCACCTATGTCAGGGTTAATGTCAAGATACGTTTTTCCAAAATCATTAAACAGACCAAGCCTGGGAAATTCCTGCAGTGAAATCCCATACAAAGCTTTATAGAATAACAGCAGAAATTGATTCTTCTTACGCATGAACTTAAAAACTCCACCAGCCATGCCAAATAATGCCTGTTTTACTACAAAATGAGCAAATACATTGCAAAAAATTCCATGCAAATCCTGTTATTTTACTGGCCTTACTGACACTGAACTAACTAGCAGAGAATCACTTACTTTTCTTTGGACAACCCTGGGTCATGCTGGAGGTGCAGTGTATTTCTGATCTCTGGAGGACGCCCTGCTGTTCACAGCCTCACCAAACTATATCTGCTGTTGGAGGTGCAGCACTGCAGCTCCCAGTGGGAAGGGGGAAGCTATCAGATTGAGCCAGTTTTAGTTTTCTCTACTGTAGTTGCTGGCCCCTTGCTTCCTCTGAGCCAGAGGAAGCTAAGGTACTGTATTGTTTAACATCACTACCATTTCTATTTGCCTACTGACCTGAGAAACTCAGCTGCAGACTTTAACTCAGGCTGTAAGGAGATGCTGGGGCGCAGCAGGGAGGCAGTCTCCAGAAACAGGGACTAGCACACATTAAGATCTGTTATTGCTAAAATGTTCATGAAATTAGGTTATTTTAGCCAAAAGGTCATTGGGTTAAAACACACCCACAGGAACAAGCAGTTGCTGAAACTGTCCTCCTCCCTTCCAATTCTATGGGTGTCCCATTAGACCTTGAGTGAGGATGCTATGAAAACTGTCCTTGTCCCAGTGTCATTTTAAGGGTAGGAGTCTCACGGGATGACACAGCGCACAACCTGAGCAGGCAGCAAACCAGGCCACTCCGGAGCAGTGTCTGCATTTCACATCTCCACAGTTCCTCTGTTTCTCATCTTCTCTCTCCCTGCTGCCACCATGCCATATTCACTGCAAGCCAGGGCAAACCTGCAAGCTGACTGAGGGCTGCAGGGAACAAGATTTACTACAAATCTGTCTCTAACTAGTAGGTTCTTTGTCCTGATTCAAGGCATCTTGGTTTTATGGCTTTATGCTTGGAGTTTTTTGAGTTGTGGAGACCATGTTCCTGCTCGTCCAAGAGTGTGCAACCTGAGCAGCAGGTCCTCTGCTTCCCCTATTATGTGAGAGAGGCCCACAGAGAGAATGGAAATAAGACAGGACATTCCCAGGAACGGATGGAGACTGAAAGGGAATCTTCCAAATCCTGAATGACACTAACTCTATAAAGTAACTACATTGCATGAAGAGAAAGCAGATGCCCTCCATTTACAATGAAGCCAGAGTGTCATGCATGATCTGGAAACACCCTCAGGATCAAGGCGTCTTTCAAAGAAGAGTAGGCTGTAGGGTAGGTTTCAGTTCAAGTGTAAAAGACATACACAGAGAAGTTTCAACATGAGGTGTCTACATGCGTGCAGGGAATCTGGGCTGTCATTCTAGTCAAGAGATACATAGGGCTCAGCTGCTCCTACATTGACATTTATTGCATTTGAGAAGCCCCAGAGTATTGAGACATAAACTAAGGGTCCTGAGTATGCCTTATGTCCTGCTGAGTATCACTTATTCCTGATGGTACTGACTTGGTGGATGTGAGGACATGGAAGACAAGTTCATCTCTGTAGTAAAAGCTGGAGACAAGGTAGGATGCCTTGAGGTAACTCCGAGTGGCACGAAGAAACCTCTGTATGGGCAACAGAATTAGGCCCTTTGTGTGGTCAGGCAAGCCTAGAGAAGTAGTCACTTCCCCCTAAAATAGACACCAAGGATTTGTTATTTGATTTGCTCTCCAGACTCCGTTAGTTATCCAGTTATTAGTATCTACGTCTTCAATACCCAGTTATCTTCACTGAGACACTTGAATGTAAACATCTCCATCCCAGATTGAATCTAACCCTATGTATCCGTTGAGCTTAGTTACGGGTTGAGTCTTATAAGCCTGTATCAAGATTGTAGTACACACCACTGCACTGTTAGAAGGTCACTGGTTCGCCCTGTGGCCATCTAGCATTTTCCTCAACAATTACCAGGCACTGTCTGGGACATAGCACAGGCCAGGGACCAGTCCCAATAAGCAATTCAGATGCAGCTAGCCTGTTTGGAGGGTGAGATTCATATAACATGGATCTGACCCATGTCAAGTTCATCAGCCTCTGTGCCAAAGAAAGATCCTGTGACACTTGCTTCTACAGCTCTGACCCATGCATCATACGGTTGAAGTTCAGCAAAGTGGGATTTACTGGGATTACATTTTTGGATTTAGGTTCCAAAATCCCACTTTATTTATTTTCAACCCTTAGTCTCTAAATAAATGTTAAGGACTCTAACTGTTTCCCTAACTGGAAAATAAATCAAGTTTTGACAGTTTGAGAATAAAATTAAATGTCTTGTAGAAAATTACTGCCTCTTTTTCTCAAGGAACATCACTTCAGAATTCCATTATATAACTTCAAATTTCTGTGAATTTCTGCTATCTAGAGTTCCAGTTAAAAAGGGTGCTGTATGCAATAAAGACCCCAGAGCCCGCTGGAGCTGACAGGGTTTCTTAGGTCAGATAAGAGGTTGATTTTATATAGGTTTATATGTGGGCCTTATACCCAGCCATCTGATCGGAAATGAAAATCCCTCTGAGATTGCAGAGGTGGTCATTCTGGCTCCAAGTGTATTTCCAGGGAAAGTTATGGCTGTAGCCTCCTCCTCTTGGCATCCCACGTGCAGGCGCTGAGCACGAGACAGGAAAAAGCAAAGTCCCTCTCCTGAGTCTAGCGAAGCTCACCTGCTTGGCCTCCGTAAAATATGTATTCCCTTATCTATATTACCCTTCTGAGAATGTTTATGTTTATTTTCCTTACACAAAACATCCCCATTCAGTCCATACTTGCATTCCATCCCCATCGGTGTGGATCTTTTCTTCTATTACAGTGCAGGTATTTGGCAAAACAAGATAACAACAGGAAGCTTTGTTACAACCGAAAGCCTGAAAAGCCTGTAAGTAGGAATGTTTTTCAGATAGAAAACGTGGCCCCAGCTGCTTCTCAGGGGCAAAACCTTTCCCTCCACCAGTACCTCTGCACTTCTGTTATGTGGTTCTTCTCCTTATATCTCTTTTAATTTTCATTTACATCAAGATTGTTTTCTTAGAGTTGTCTCACATAGCAGAGAGGAAGGAAAGCATGAATAGACTATTGACTGTTCTAGCTTCCTATATAATGCATATAGCACTCTTATCTGTGGTAAATATTATCTTTATAGCAGAATATATTTAAGAGGTCAGAGCACTCCGTTTGTTTTGGCAGGGGAGAGGATTCAGGATGACTAGCCACATCTAGCAGTATTGTAAAAGTCAAGACGTAAGGGTTGTGTTTGCCCCTCTTCCTGCGTTACCTTAGGAAGTCACAGGGCTCTTCTATGCTAATGTGTGTTAAATATCTACCTCCAGAGCTGTAGCAGGATATTCCTACACTCACTCATAGCAGCCTGGATTCCTCCATACAAGCCCATTTTTATGCCTTTCCTCTAGTTTCACAGGAGAAAAGACAGAGGGAGTATTTATCAGCCTCATGGTGCAGCCTTTTGATCTCCAGCTCTTAGCTCCTTCTTCCAGCGTTCCTACCAACACTTTAACCTCTTATAACTACCTTTAACATTGCATGGCTGCCTCTGTCCCTTTTCTTGCTCCCTGTAGATCTGGGCTTCATTCAGAAGTGAAGGAGAACAGTAGAGAAGGTGCCGCACTTACCTTATAAAGGGGTTGTTCCTTCTGCCAATGAGGTGAGGCAGTCCCATGTACAAGGTTATGGGGGAGAGACTGGGGTTATCCCCCTATCCCCAGACTTACCTGTCTCCCAGGACACGATGAAGGTCCATTGCTTAAATTCTGTCAAATCCTTTGAAATCATCAGATGAAAGATAAAGATACAGCACTGTTCCGGCTTTGCGTGAGTACAAAGAAGTAGGACTCTCTTCACAGAAGCTGAGTAGATTTGTTGCCTTTTTTCTCATTTAATACGAATTTCTGCGCTCCGTGGAGTAGAAACTGTTTTGACAGTCTGCTGAGAGCATTTGAGCCAAACATCTCGGAAGAATGCTCCTCAATATCATAACTCTTTCTGCTATACATACAAATAAACAGGAACAAAGGCAGGTAGAAGTGAGCGGAGAAAAAACTACTTCCTGCTTTCCTCTTCACATACATAGCCATGAGAGAACCAAATGAGAGAAAAGGAAGAAGAACTTTCAGAGGTCCAACTAAGACTGGAATTCCACCGTGAGAAGTAGAAGCAGTTCCTGAATAACAAAACAGTCCCTAACCTAGCTTACAGGCTAAAACAGGAGCACCATCATGCAGGAAGAGAACCGAGGCAGGGATTCACAGTATTACATGCTGCATTTGGAGGGTACATCAGTCATAACCAAAATTCAATTTAAGTAACCTGAACCTCTGTTCAAACGTGGGACCATGGCTGTTATTAGTACTGACAGAAAGACTTAAAGTTTGGCTGATACAGGAAAATTATCACTCTTCTTTTCTCTTACATGTTGAAATACAGTTCTTCAGATCAAACCAGTATGGTTATAGACACTAAGCTGTTCAGATTCCCAGAAGATACAAGAATTCAATGAAAGTGCTGGCATAGCTACATACAGTTGAAGGATAAATTCACTCTATCTACTCACCTGATACGCAGGATATGCAATTTAGCAGGTTTGTGTACTTCTTCAGTAGCTTGATGATCTGCAGTGGGGTTCTTACTTTGAAACGCTTGAACAGAGACGCAGGTATTCCCATATCACATCCTGCACAACAGGAACTTTGACAACAGCAAAGGAAAGAGAGGGAAAGCACATGGCGGGAGCTGTTCAAGCTCCTTCTTCAAGAAAGAGTTTCACATGCCATTTTGCACAATGTGGCATATTCCAAGGACAAAAGCAAAAAGCTCTTCAGAAGTTTCTTCATGAGCTGGAGATAAAAGTAATCTCTGCTAGGGATGGTTTAGCAGTATGCATATATGGGGGAGGAATTTCAGGGGAAGGGAAATACCCCTCCACCCATCCTGAGTTTTCTGTACTACTTTGTAGTTCTGCCCACTTTTGAAGTAGCTTAAAAGAAATGGAAGTAGTTGGAATGTTTTTACACAAGAAATACTTCCTTTTGTATAATTAAAATTATTGTGGTTGGCTCCCAGAGCGAGAGGCTCATAAATTTGTTTCCAGTAGCAATCAGTATAGTTAATACCCATCCTATCAAACCAAGTTAACTCATGTTCATTTGGGCCTCATCCAGAGCTCATTGATGTCAGAGGAAAGAAACTATTGACTTAAATGGGCTTTGGGGTAGACCTTACAAGCTGAAAAGAGCAGATAAACTTGTTATTTCTGCAACAAAGAAAAGGGACATCTAGTGGAAATAAAAATGGGAAAGTCAAAATAAAACAATAATTAAAACAAACCCCACAGGAAAAAGGACACCGTGATAAAGGGACAGTGTTTGGTATGACCCAGAGTTGTGACAGGTAGAGACAGGGAACCTCGTGCTTCGGAGGGTGACCACGTCAGCTGTAGAAATCAGGAGAAGACATAATGAGGAGAAGACATAATGAGAAGAAGACAATTTGCCTTATCTGATACTGTAGGATACATATACCTTTCCCTGGATTAATACTTGACCAGTGGTGCAGAAAAAGTATTATGTGAGATGACCTTAGGCTTTGTGTGTTCTGGCCAGACCTGTGATATCAAGTGTGGAAGATGTCCAGTTAAAAATAAAGATCAAAAAAAAGATATGAGGCACAGATCCTGAAAGACATGCAAACTTAGGGAAGGTTTATAAAGACTCCAGCATGTGGAGTGGTGGTTCTGGCTGAGCTGGATGAATTATCGAAAGCTACAAGGACCTCAGAAATGAGTTCAATACTCAGCAGGGTTCCCATGGGAACAGACGTCCACAATGCAAATTCTGTACCCAAGCCCTGCAGCACAATTGCCAGATCCAAGCATTACAGTAGCAAATAAATCCCCTCTTCACTCCCCTTAAAAATAACAAATATATAAGAAGTAAAAGCATTTAAAGTAATTTTTTTTATTTGCCTCATGGTTTAAAGAATTATAGTACCATTGGCATTCTAAAAGCGCCTCTTTCCAACTACGAGTATGAAAAATTACGTTATTGTTCAAGACAAGGGTGGGGTATTCACTTCCCTACAGATCTCCATGTATGTTCCTGCTTGGCTTGTCTTCATCCCATTTCCATATTCATTCTTTGATTTCTTTCCTCCAACCCATAGTGCCCATGTTTTCCATGACATCCTTGAGGTGAACTTCTTCCCTACAGTGAAACCATTAGTAAAATGCCTATTGAATTCAAGCGGGTCAAGTTAGTGTCAGAGACAATTGGCTTCACTTCCTACTTTGTAATTTCTTACTATAGTTAAATCTTTCTGTGAAGCCTTCTGCTCTGAAAATTTTGCCCACATTAACAGTCATGGATTTCCTGTGGTCGGGATGCCACAGCTGTCCCGTGCGGTTCCCCCATCCAAAATCAAATATTGTTGGTTAAATGTCACTGTCTCATTCACATCACAGTTATAGGTACAGTGAAATTGCATAATATTGTACACATGATGTTAGATATTAATTCTTACGTGTCACTTCATTGTGTTCTTTTCATATTTTTAGGTCGTAAGTTCAGCCAAGGTCATGATTTATGTACTGGCTTCGTGTTCTACAGATTTTAAATTGATCTGAAAAACCATGCAATTTAAATAATATTCTAGTAACCCAAAATATCAGCTCAAATCTCCCAGACAAAAGAGCTGACATAAAAGTGTAGTCTTCCAATATCTTCCCTAAGTCTGCAAAATACCTTGAAGTGATCTGAGAAGTCCCTTGACTTTTCCATACTTTGATATCTCTAATTCTGAAAAGAGGTAATGCTCGCATCTTTTTGAGGGCAAAATGACACTAATCCTTCTGTTGACAGATTATTCTGGAGACTTCTGCCAATGCAAATCTTTACTAAAGTGTTCCAAGGGACATATGTCTAGAGGAAAAACAATGCAGAGATATGAGAATAAGACAAGACTATAAAGGGTCTAACCTCAGCTGACCATTGTAAATATATGATTTCCTTGTTGTGAGACTAAATTCTTAATTTGTGTTTACTGATTGGGGTCAAAGTATGAGAGTGTGGGAAGGAAGATCACAGTTTTGCTTCTGTATGCATTTTTAAGGCAACAGTTCCTTAGCTGTACATGTACATAACTGAAGCAACTCCCTTTTCTATCTAAAATTTAAAGTGTGATGGTTACCTTAAAGGTACCACCAGCATGTAGGCAAACAGTAAGACTTCTGTTTATAACAATCAAAAATAAACAAACAAACTACCCCAAGCAAACAACTCTATCCATTTAAAACAAAGAAAAATAACATAATAAATGTTGAGATCCTGTGCCATACTATCACCTCTTAAATCCCAGACTACACTGGAATTGGTTGGTACAGCTGAAGGAGGTAAATTACAACCACTTGGAAAATCAAATAGAAAGCTATTTTAGTCATCACATTATGGTTATAAAAAAAAAACAATGACAACGATTAGTACTATAGCTGTATAATGCAAATAGGGCAGTAATATTAACAAGTATTACTCTGAAGGAGGTTTTCATTTGAATATGGGACAAGTCCTTTCATTCCTACATTCCAAATGGAGGGAAGAGGCCTCATCTACAAGCAGACTTACAGGAAAGAAAAAGAAAAGTGAATGTATGTTCAAGACATTTGGGAAATTTTTTTTATTTGTTCCAAACATCCAGCACAGTTACTGGGGCTGATATGCCTCCCTGAAACTGTCAAAATTAATCCCGTGATCAGAAAAAGGGTCTAGTGCTGCAAAAGTGTATCAGAGTTCTTCAAATACTAACTTTTCAGCCAAAGAGTATCCTGTAGAGTCAGGAACAGATATACCCAGATACAGGTAAAGAGAATCTGAAGAACTTGTATGGTGCTTTCTATGTATGAAAAGATTAGCTTGGAGGAATTCTATTTTTGCAGTTAAAAATTGTTCACACCAGAAAAAAACAATAATAAAACCAAAACACTAGATGGAAAAAATTGATAACATATTGTTTTTTTGAACTGGTAAACCAGAAAAAATATTTAAATGTTCCTTTCTCTACCAAGGCAGAAATATTTAATTTTGACCATTGATATTAACTCTGTGTCTTCTAGGAAGATCACCAGAAAGGAATATCTCCCTAGTATTACCAGGTAGTTTAGAAAGAATCTGGATTTATGATTAAAGTTTGGCCTGGCACTGAAGATATGTGGTATATTTCCTGTATTTGCCACATAATTCATTTCTCTATGTTAATAAGAAGACACTAATTCTGTAGTTACTTCAATATTTATTTGCAAAAACGCGGTTCTTTTCCTAGAGAGATTTTGGTATGATGAACAAGTAACAACCCAGCTGATCTTCAATGGCTTACCAAAAGACTAAAATACATTTTTCAGTGTGTGCTCAAGATGTTCTGGCAGACAATCCACACTTCAGCTGATATTACACTGGCTTAGTTCTCATCTCAGATTAGTTGTATCTTTGTGATTTTTGTTTATATTTACATAGAAGATCAAGTTGAATTCTTCTATATTTAAACACAAACAAAGTTAGTTATTTAGGATAATATTCCTTTGTGTAAATATCCAGTGAAGTTCCCACTGACTGGAAAAGGGGAAACATAACACCTGTTTCTAAAAAAGGCAAAAATGAAGACCTGGAGAACTACCGGCCCGTCAGTTTCACCTCTGTACCCTGCAAGATCATGGAGTAGATCCTCCTGGAAACTATGTTAAGGCACATGGAAGTGATTGTTGACAGTCAACATGGCTTCACTAAGGATAAATCATGCCTGACAGATTTGGTGGCCTTCTGCTACAGGGTTACAGCATTGGTGGATAAGGGAAGAGCAATTGACATCATCTATCTGACCTGGAGCAAAGGATTTGACACTGTCCTGCACGACATCATGCAGAGACATGGATTTGATGGATGACAACCCTGTGGATAAGGAATTGGCTGGATGGTCACACTCAAAGAGAAGGAAAGGCTGAGTGAGTTGAGGCTGTTCAGCTTGGAGAAGAGAAGGCTCCAGGTAGACCTTATAGTAGCCTTCCAGCCCCTGAAAGAGCCTACAGGGAAGCTGAAGAGGGACTTTTTACAAGGGCCTGTAGCAATAGGACAAGGGGTAATGGCTTTAAACTGAAAGTGGGTAGATTTAGACTGGATGTAAGGAAGAAATTGTTTGCTATGAGAGTGGTGAGGCAAAGTCACAGGTTGCTCAGAGAAGCTGTGGATGCCCTCTCCCTGGCAGTGTTCAAGGCCGGGTTGGATGGGGCTTTGAGCAACCTGGTGTAGTAGAAGGTATACTTGGTCTTGGCAGGGGGGTTGGAACCAGATGATCTTTAAGGCCTCTTCCAACCCAAACCATTCTGTGGTTCTACGATTCTATGAAAGTCTAAATTCAGTGACTGCACATGAGCTAGTCCTTATCACAGAATCTGATTCAGATGTTGTGAAATAGATGTCTCAGATAGGTGGGATGAATCATGCCTAAAATACTCGTGCTCTCCATGGACTGTAAAGGGAATTAAGAGGGGTTAGTTCAGCTGCAGTCTTCTCAATGAGATGATTTGAATTTCAGTTTACGTGAATCACCTGATCTACCACTGCTGTAGATAGAGAAAAGATGTGCAATGTCAGCAGGACCATTTATCTTATCCTAAAATAGGCAGCATGAATTGTCTTCGGAAGCTGTGTACCTCTCTGCAGAGACTAGAGAGCCAGCTTTGATGCCTAACCTGAAGATGGCTGAAGTGAGAGAAGATAAATCCCACCCACGACATATAAAGCAAGAAGTCTGTGGTGCCAAAGTGGACTATTTTGCTTTTACAACAATGCAAATAATTAAAGAAATATAAACTCTACCAAACAACTAAACTTCGATAATCACTATTTGTGAATTTACTGTTCAAAAGACACAATTCTCAATTTTTCTCACACAACTGCATCAGAGATACCAGCATACATAATATTACATGAACCTAACCTGAAAACTGTTCTAAGGTTACTCAAAGTCATCCATCTCTTATCAACAAAATCACTAAAAACCAAGCTTATCACCAGATATAGTGGCATTAACACCAGCATCTACCTCATCTCGTATCACAACTCAAATGTCAGAACACCCAAAAAAACTCAGCTCCACAGCCAACTCCCTTTCAATGTCAGTGCACAACTGACCACAAAAGTCATCAAAACGACATCCCTGCCTCCTCTGTGGGACTGTTCATAGAATCATAGAATCATAGAAAGTTTTGGGTTGGAAGGGACCCCTAGAGGTCATCTAGTCCAACCCCCCCCGCAGCGAGCAGGGACACCACTAACTAGATCAGGTTGCTTA
>Ga0065711_1003470_pt1 | contig 27813 bp, 11 predicted proteins | sample Hoacrofraction12_FD_59098 | JGI IMG/M metagenome (GOLD analysis project Ga0065711, IMG submission 59098) | Hoatzin crop microbial communities from Cojedes, Venezuela - Epithelial fraction 12 v2 (version 2) | ecosystem: Host-associated > Birds > Digestive system > Esophagus > Crop | place...
GGGAGGGAGGGAGGGAGGGAGCGAGGTTGGGAGGGAGGTTGGGAGGTTGGGAGGGAGGTTGGGAGGCCTGTGGAGAAAACAGCTGAATCAGACAAGTTTGAGGACATGAGGCCAAAGATGGGAATAAGGATTCCTAGGTGCTGGTCCTAGCCTGGTCGAAATAGGAATTGAGCTCTTTAAAGGAAAGTGCCCAAAGACTTTGAACAAATTATTTCATATTCATGCAAACAAATCCTTGTCACCAGTGTTCCCTTTTGGCTTGTGGCTCCCAGACAGTACTTTAATGTGGCCTCCTTACTTTAATGTGGTAAGAGGCATCTTACAGTAACTCTAAAAACTCGTTAAAATGCCTCACTACTGTATTTTCTATGCAGTGGGCCCTAGGTGGAATTTAGGCCATATATTTAGGAGGTGACACAGATGGCCAGATTTCAGCAGGGCAAATGGTAAACAGGAGATGAAGACAGAGAGATGATAGATAAATTACTGATAGACAGTATAGATAATAGACAAAATGAGGAAGGAGAGTTTGAACTTCATACAGAACAAGAACAGGGAACTTTGAAAGGTCATAGATAGAAAAGAGGAGATTACATGAGACAGGGGAAGACATAATTAGCATAGAAGTCTTCTTGTCCTGAAATTTGGGTGGAGATTGGCTTTTTCCTTAAGCATCTTTTTCCCTAGTGTGTGCCATGAGACAAAAGAAATCGCTCTTTGGGAAACAAGGCAGTTCAAAAAAACAGGGCAAGATTATCATCAGTAGACTAGGTTATTTTATTCATACTGAAGTTCCCTATTACACATAAGAATTTTCTCATCTTTTCTATGATTTGTAGTAAATGAACAAAAAATTTCCTAGAAATAAACCTGACTGTTGTCTCAAAGCCAAGACAAACGGCATTGCCCCAGCAAGTCTTCATACCTGTTTGGATGGTGGTTATTACCACTCTGAGTACAGAACTTCTAAGGAAGCAGAGTCAAGGCTCAGCATGGCAGAGCAGTGGGGAAGTTTTAATTTGGATTAGGTTTTATGTCCCAGCTTAATTTTTTCTAGCTCATCATTGGAATTATCTGCAAAGGGCAGAGAGTCACAAATTCTGATCCCTAAAATATCTATCCATGTGAGTTCATCTCTTTGTCCTTGAGGATCTCTGGCTGTGGCTTAATGGAGCTCTGGCCCAAGAAGGGAGACAGATGGTACTGATGGGCTGAAATTATACTCAGCTAAGTGCAAAGCTATAACTGCTATTTGTCATTCTAACATCACTGATTTGTCTAGAGAGAAAAACAAATAACTTGTTGGGGGAGTAAGCAACCGACTGGCTGTGGCCAGGCCAGATTGGAAGTGGGTGTAAGGCTCAGCACACAGAGACCCAGGTGCCATCAGCACTCAAGGGAGGCTATTAGGATGTCATTTCAGTTTCTTTCTCTGTCTGTCTCTCTCTCTCTGCTTGCTGTGGAGGTGGAAGGTGTGTGTGTTGTGAGGTGAACTGGGGAGTGGAGATAAAAATCTGTGGTAAGGAAATGCTACAGCTTTATCTCTGTTCTTTGATGTGGCAGGACAAATTAATTGATAACAGAACCAGCCAAAGCAGATGTGGTCATGGCCTCCTGAACTGCCCTATTGCAAGGAAAGGGCCTAGCAACATCAAAGACAAAGGTCAGCCAGCATTCCCCAAGCACAAAAAGACAAATCATGACAGGCAAATAGCTCAGGCTGCCACTGGAAAGGGGTTATTACCACAAAAGATGATGTCTGGCACTTGGCCACTATCCCAATCAGCTGGACTCAGTGGCTTCTCTTCTCTGCCATTTCTTTCTGTACCCAAAGGCAGAGTTCAGGCATAATATTTTTCTGTAAAAGTGACTGTTACTTTTTGTGTACTGGCACGGGAGATTGAAAGCACAAAGCAGAATCCAAGGACCAGGCGAAAGCCCACACAATGGACTTAGAAAATCGACAGCTAGTTTGAGTCCCCTTGTAGGCATTTCTTCTGAAACGACAGTAAACCTATCTTCTCACTTCCTGTTAAGAGTAAAGATTTGGATTCTAGTCCCAATTCTACCATTTGCTGGCTGTGTGCCTTGAGCAATTCAGTTCCTCTCTTGTGTCTGACCTTCTTCGTAAAATGGAGGTGACAAAGGCGGCCACTCTGAGACCTCCAGAGCTAACAGAACTCCAGATAAAATTAGTATTTTATATCAAGTATTACTTGTTTCTACCATTCCCTTTCTGTTTTCTTCAAGTATCTGGATGTTTTTCTAACATGTTCCCCATTCATAACAAACGTTTCAGAAATCACTGAACACGAAAGACTCATACCAAAAGAGCTGACTGCACAGCATTTCTCAGGTTAGTTTCTTTGTTCCCTGTTTCTCTATCTGGGAACAGAAATATTAGTATGACCTTCAAAACTGAAACCCTCCATCCCCTGGCGTATATGTTCCCTTTTACCGTAGTACTGAATTCCTTACAGACATTCCTGCATTCATCCTTGCATCACCACACAGCATCAGCATGGTATAAGAATATCAGCATGCCATTACTCCCTTTTTCTTCACATGCTGCCAAGGTGTTTCTCCATACTATGTCTCAGATCCTTGTCAGAAGGAGACCCTGGCGTGCATTGCACCTCATGCCTCTGCTCACTGATTTTCTGCTGGTAAGAAAGCCAGCAGACCAGAAAATGCCTGCCAGAAGATACTGGCTAGAAGGGAGCCATGAAACTTTCCAGCCTAGTTCCTGGACGTCGCAGGACACAGGGTCGTGCAACAAGAGCAGCAGCCCCACAGATGGAATGTAATCAGAGTGTCTAAATGACTGATCCACCCTCACCTAGGAAACCTACAGCATATTAATGTCTCTGATAACATATTCCAGGACTTAAGACAGGGCTCTAGCTATTTTACTATCATTCACATGAGTAGAGCTGCTACACAGAACACAGACTAACTATGCCATAATCTTGGACTTAATTTCTTTTCGCTACAGTAAGACAGTTCAGCAGCAGATCTTGGTGTTCTCAGGGATCCCGAGGGAGTTGCACAGCACTGGCTACCAAGAGATGCTCTGTTGTTCCACTTTAAAGTGTCCTTGTGCCCATTATAACATTGTAACAAAAATAACCAGAAGCAAGTATGTGTTCCCAGCAGGCATCAGTGATTCATAGCAAACTGTGAAAACCAATGCATGACATAGATAAAGGCATTTGAAGCCCCAAGACACAATTCTGGTGTGTGTATGCACCCTGGACTACATCACCAGAAAACAGGAGACTGCAAAAGCTTATTTCCCATAGTGTGCGATAATAACTCGGTGGGACAGGTCACATTTACAGTCAGCCAGATCCTGTCCTTCTCCTGCAAAGAAACTTAAAGAGGAGATCAACAAAGTAGAAAAGCTCTGGGAGGCAGTCAGGACAATGTTCTCCAAAGCTTTCCTACAAAGATTATGGGACAGCTTAAACTGAGGTACCCAGGGCACTATAGAAACAAAAGGATGTTAGCTCTCCCCCTGCAGACTTGTGACTTCCTTGGGGAAGGAAATCTCTTCATCATGATGCCATGCCTATTTGGTGTATTTGTTTGTATACTGGAGATAAAGTTTGACTAAATTTTGTCCCTTTTCCCCAGGGTAAGCTTGAAGACATGGAAAGCTATACTGCAGGAAAAAGATGGACCAGAATGGTTAGTAAATGTGCCATACCACAAGAACAAAGCAGCCAGTGGGATGTTTTTAGGCAGGAGAGCACTCATACCACTTCAGACCTAAGAATGAGCTCTGCTGCTTTCAGGGAGAACAGGCTTGTCTACAAAAGTGAGAATCTAACCCACTGAAGTTATTTCTGATTTAAACTCAGTGTAACTGCAGAAGAGTTAGACCCAACTAGCACCATTCTGGCAAGTCTGAGGAAAACGGGAACTGGTGAAATTTGTAGCTTGAATGTGAGAGGCAGTACCAGTCTGGACCATGAGCACGCACACTAGGAAAGCTGGTCCTGGGTCTCCAAGTGACCCTCATTCACCCATAACTTCTCTTTGCCTTGGTTTCCCTGTCTGTCAGGGTGGGAGAGTGACATTGACCCTCTTTTGGAAAGTGATGTGACAAGCACTAAGTATTAGATTGTTAGACAGCTGTGGGAAGCACTGAGAGATCTCTTGGAATTACAGATACAGAAACAAGGAAAGATTTTGTCAGCTGGATACAATGACTGAAAAAAAGACATTCTGACATGCTATTGCTGCTGAAGTACCCTCCCTAGAGAGGTCTGGCGAGGGCATTTCTCAGTGCCCACTCTTTATCTGAACTCCTCCACATGCCTCAATCCTAATCCAGCACAGCAGATACTCATCCTATTGTATTAAAATCAAATGTACTTACAGGTAAATGTCACTCTGCCATAAAAAGAAAGGAAACCACTTAACTTTCTGCTTCTTTGTCTACCTCCCTCCATAATAGTTCTTGTCAATTTACATTATTCATGACTAGCAGAGCTAATTTAAAATGTATCTTTCACTGGAATATAATGCAAACAGTTTTCTGTGTGGGCAGGCTAAAACAAAATAATAATTACAATACATGATGATAGTTCTTATAACAAAATATTATTTCCATAAAAATATTTTGTGTCAGAAATACATACTCCAAGAACAACAAAAAATTACCGAGAAAGGGAAACATCTCTGCTGGTGTATTAGATTCTATCAATGACACTGATGGTTTCATTGTCTAAATAAACATTGTGCGTAGATAAAATATGACCTGCAAAGTAAATCCTTAGATTGACAGGATAAAGCAAATCAACTTTCATCTGCCTTCATGCCTCCCACCAGATACATAAGCAGACTTCTCCCTGTGTGGGCACTCCAACTGCAAGCATCTGTCAGGATCATCTATTCATGTAGCTTAGGTTTGGTAGTTCATGATAATCTGACAAAATTGCATCAGTCCATTTCAGACATTTTTTCCTCTCTTTTCAGCAATATGACTACTTAACATTATGCCTTTAAAAGAACATTAGGCATAGGTAGCTTAATTTTGCTATTAAGGATAATGAACTACATTGTGTGTGTGTGTATGTATGTGTATACATCACATGTATGGAATTTATTTAGAAAGTAAGCACATAGCAATGTAGCTACTGCATCCTAAATCAGTGAATGGAAAACCTAAAGGGAAGATTTTTCTGCTGTTCTAGCTGAGCTTCTGCTAGCTTTCTTGGTAGATTTTTTCTGGTTTAAAAGTGAAGTAAATACTGTTGGGTTAAGGTACTCGGTATTTCAGGCCCCAAAAGTTGTGTGAAGTATCTAACAAGTTAATTCAAGCTAACTCTACTGTCCAGAGCCAGAGCGACAAATATTAAGATCATAGAGTTGGCATAAGACAACTAAAACAAAATCCCGCCCTAACTCACAGCTCCAAGTGAATCCAAAAGACAGCTGACTGTATACAGAAGATAAGATGACAGGGATATATTCTCTCACAGCCTTCATCAGCATGCCCCACAGATCACAATCCACACTATGACAAACACTTGATGCGAACAAAAACTGTTAAAAAAAAAGCACCTGTGAAAGTGATTGTATTGTGTTGTACTCTGTGAAAAATGATAACCTGTGACACCACCTGCCTACCTCCAGCTACTCTGAAAGTGCCACTGTTAAGATTTTTTTGGCAATATTTTTGCTGGAAGATGTCCCTCCCATGTTACTAGAGTCCTAATGAACTTCTGTTTATACATCTTCCCCAGGACTATGGTGACCTTTCTGCAGGGTGGAAATGCTTTCAGAAACTGTTAATCTCTCCTCTGGGGTGGACAGAGAGGACCCATGGAGAGAAAGGCTTCCACAATCTTCCTCATCCCTGTCAACAAAGATCAGAGCCAGAAACTAGGTTTCTTGTTTGGCAATGTACAGGAATAAGCACAAAGCTATTACAGGGCCGGGCTCTGTAAAGATGAAGGGCTGAGAAACACGAAATGGAAAAGCAATGCTGCTCAGTAAATATTGATAGATGTTCCCTGCACTCCCTCTACCTCTGTTGCGAAGCGATCCCCTACCCCACTGCCTTTCACGCTGTCACTCTCTAGACTAGAGCATTACTTCCCTTCACCTTCTGGCTGTTTAATTTAAAGCAGGTTTCTGCATTTGCTCTGAAAAGTGAAGAGGTAAGAGAAATGGTAGGAAACTTTTCACTCAAGACTTTCTGCTCAAGGACAACAGCACAAATGGAACCCCAGCGTATTGCACAAAATGAGGTGAAAGGTTTTGTCAGTGTTGATCAGTGTTCATTTCACTAGTACTGATTGCCCATTTTGGTAGAAAGATCAAGGGCTGAAGGGTGAATGGAAGGAAGACTAAGCTAACCTTTCTTCCCAGGAGATGATCATTGTAGGTCAGCCTTGAAGCATGTTAGCTGGGTATTATAAGGGGAAGCAATGCTGAAACTCCTGCTGTGCCTGTTTGGCAGATAAATAAAGAATTTCAAGCTCTGGGTCAGACAGACCAGCAATAAATTCATATTAAGAAATGTCTGTGAGATTTGCTAACGACTTCAAGTACCTCAGGGCAGGGACCATGGTCTTCCATGTGTTTATAAAGCATCCAGCTCAATAGGACCCTGGTCCTGAACAGGGCAGCCACGTTATTACAGTACAGGTAAGAACTGTACAACACTTCTGTGGGCATACAGGTGTAACAGAGGAACAGTACAAATTCAACAGTACGGCCCTTAAACAGGTTTCAGTGCTAAATGGTCTATCCATTCCTCTCTGTCTGCCCCTACCAAGCCATGCAGTTCTCCCCAAAGACAGCCAGAGAGGAGTGTTTATTAAAGTCCTAGCAGACAAACGTGGGTTGAGTTCAGGTCTGGTTGTCACAAGCTCTGGAGTGAGTCCAGTTGCTGCTTTGCCACAAGTTTGGTTCTTAACCAAATAGAAAAAATTTGGGTTGGGATGCTCTGACAATGTCTAAATGACTTCAAAGCAAGAGACATGACTGAAGTCTGGCGTGCTCCTAAGCTTCTCACTCTTAGAGAAGTGTGCCTCTTCTCTCTGAACAGCATCCATAAAACTGTGAAAAAAAATTCAGCACAGAAATGTGTTGTGAGGTTGAATTTGATAACTTTTGCAAAGTACTAACATAAATACTGGGTGTCACTCTGTGGTAGCAAGAGAAAGGGAGAGTTACGTGAGGTGGAGGAACAAAGTTCTCTCACTAGATTGCTTTCAGTCAGGCATCTATGCTTTTGCCATGCAAAGCTGAGGCAGAACTCCCCATTCTGCTACGCTTCCCTGTCATAGTGGCATCCAGGCTTCTGCCAGCTTCCCTCTTTCAAATTAAACAAGTTCAAATGTGAAAATTTCCCTTGGACAGGGTTGTTTCAGGTTGGGAAGGACTCGAATCTAGGATGCTGCCACATACAAGAGGGGAAGCAGAGGGACACATTGCTGCTTAGCGTTTGTATGGACAGCAAATTTATCCTGGCTTCAGGAGGTCCTGCTTTCTTTGCCCCCTCTCCATCATAATTAGACACATCAAAGAACTGATCTGTCATTTGAAATGGCAAGATGCCTAATATTTATATTAGAAGGAGTCAAGCCCCAAGCAAACAAAAATCAAGAACATGATGGTGAACATGAGGGGGGAGATTGAAAGTCTGTCTGTGGAGCCCAAGGAAGCTAAAGTGATGGAAAGTGTACAAGCAAAGAAGAAAAGGCAATCAACCCTCCAATTAAAATCCCCAAGGATGAGATTTTTGTCTGTGTTTGTGTTAATCAAGGATAAGAAAGCAGACAATGAGACAGGACGAATTGTACTGAGAAGCAAAGGACTGGGGAAAGCCGGGGGTCACTGAGGGATGGGTGCACATTGGAAGAAAGAAAACAATGACTAAAAATTTAACTACAAGGTACTTAAAGGAAATAAAAATCTCCCCAGGTGCCGGGAGCGTTCTAAAGGCAAGACTGGCTTTACTCACCCCTCGACCTAAGCAGCAGGCTTTCTTCAAAGCAGAGACCTACTCAAATATGCTTATGCAAAGAGGTTTTAAAGCTTTTATTGACAGCACTTCGCAACTATGGCTTTCCTGAGCCTCAGCTTGCCTAAGGTGAACATTGCAGAGGTTAATTTCTTCCTTTGGTCAAGGATACTGTCCTCCAGTTCAGGAACATGCTGGGCATGAGCTGGGTGCAGCGGAGGGGAGGTTCTCGCTCACCTCTGTAGCTTTGAGTCAGGAATTCTGCAGCCGTCCCTACCTCTTGCACCCACAAGGAGCAGATCTCAGTCAAACCCATACTGATTAGCCTAAGGCAATAGATGGTGTCGGTGTCAGAGCCGGGATTAAAACTCCAGTGGTTTTTGGCTGCCAGTCTGATGCTCAAATCACCAGACCACACCTCTCATTATAAAATAATTGTCTGATTTTCCCTTTGAAATCAAAGCTGTTTACAATTATATGGGAGAGAGTGAGAAAATGCAATCTGGGATGGTTCTCTTTAAAAGCATTTGCACTTTTTAATGTAAAATTTCAGCTTAAACCACCCCTGTGTGTGCAGTTGTTAGGAGACTCTATTTAATCTCTTCTTTTTCCTTCAATTTGACAGTAGGATTTTTTGTCCCTTTTGGAGGAACTCTCCAGACTGAGATGAATTCATGTATTTTTATCTTCTGAGAACTGCTGATTGTGATGAATATAAAATGTTACACTTTCGACATAACATAAATGTCTGCTACTAAATGAGTAGTTGAGAGTTTTGGCTATGGATAGATTATGAATTTATAGGTGTTGCATAGGAGCAAGGTTTTTTTCTGAAGTGTTTCAAGACAAACTCATAATAGCATAAAAAATAAGTATTGAACATGTGTTTATGAGTTAGGTTATTTTCTATTACTACTAATTAAACAGTAAAATTTTGAACAATTAAGCACTCATAAGCAGTAAACTACTGAGTAGACTAACCTACCGAGCGCCTTGAACTTCCATAAAAATCCACAGAACTCCGGCATTTCAAGTTGTGCAAGTATCTAAATCCTGACTGAATAGGCCTTATTTAGTAACAGAACGGGACACCACCTTTGGAGGGACTTGACAGAGTTGCACTGAAACTCATTAATACTGAATATATCTCTGCTTTCTTACATGGAGTTTCAGGAGGGGTTTTTCGATACATTGCACCTAGGCTAGAGAAGGCTAACATCAGTGAGAGTCTTTCCCTCGAGTTTAAGGGGCTCTGGACTGGATCCTGGATACTTAAAGAGCTGTAGACAAGTCTATATTGTAGTCAGCCTTCATATTTAGATGGTAATGTATATTGCTCATGGTTATTATGAAAATGATTCCAATTAGAGATACCAGATGCTGTGATATGAGGTAAGCTAAGGAAGCTGTCTTTAGCTAAGAAATCATATCCAGACCTATCATTAACAAAAAATGGCTGAAGCTGTTGATATTTAAAACTGCACATAGATGTTAGTCACTAAAAGCTGTGCAATATGATTTCCCTAATATTTTATAACTAAACCCAGCAAGAATCAGAAGATATAAAAAATGTATTTTCAGTTTTGTCCTTCCTGCAAATGAATTGTACTTCTTTTATATGTTTCGTGGCATCTACTTTTTATGGACACATATTAGTTCATTAAACTGCCTGCCGAAGCAGAAAACCAAAACTAAAAAATATGTTTTCTGTGCAATGCCTTTGAGTTAACACTGTTCTTGGAACTTTGCAGTTCTCTTCCCTATGGGAATGGACTACAGACATACACAGGTAGGCTACATTTTTATTATCAGACTACAGAGTCAATGTGCTCACTGACAAGTAAAAGCCTGGCTAAGGAAGCAATAAGAGGAAGGGTGAAAAGGAAGGGTAAATTTAACCCCAAATAGTCAGAGTCCTGTGTATTTCTTTTTCTTCTTATGCCCTATCTGCGGGAAAAACTTTTTTCCAAGTTTAAACAGGGCTTGGGTGACATGTATATAGCCTCATCTTCCTGGGTGGCATATCACAAATGTGTTGACACCAATCATGATAACCACATTTTGTTTTAGTGTTAAGCATAGTGGTAATGATGTAACCTTAGATAGTGCTGTATTGTAATTACACAGTTGTGCCAGTTTTTACATAGTTATAACACAGATCAGCTTCTTGATCAGATATGCCCAGGAGCTTCTTTTGCTTTACGCCTAATGTAGGAACAGAAAACTAGATCCCTAATTAACTTTGATTGAACCTTGATTAGATAAGGGAGTGGGGCCAGTAGGCACCAAGCGGGCGGGGAAGTCAGCCCATATGTAGATATGTTAAGTGTGTAGGCACCATCCTGACTAGTCATAGGAAAGAGAAAGGAAACTCCCTTTTCAGGAATTGATACCTCCCGACAAGCACAAAGGAATTAGCCCAGACTAGCCCTCAGAAATTCAAGAAACTTCTTACCTTCCCCATCTAGCAATGCCCCCACCCTATTAAGATGAGATTCTCAAGCAATTCACCTTGGGAACACATAGATTTCTATCACTTTCTCCTGCCATCACAGGAGGGAACTGCGGAGAGAGCTTTGTACAAAACACAATTATTTCTCCTAAGTATTCACTCCTTAGTGGGGTTTTTTTTCTGCTAAAAGTGCTGAATTGTTAGTGCTGTACAAAGAAAGTCCATTTGGCCTCTCTGAACAATTTCATTGAATATATGATTTAATAAACGAGTGAATGAAGGCTTGGTTAACTGTCTGGTGGACAGCTGAAGCCTAAACAGCAACAGATGTATCTGAGTAGAACACAGTAATAGTTTTGCTCATAAGACAGGAGGTGTGCAGATGCCGTCTCACTTTTCTAGAGCTGCACTGGCCCTATAACAGTTGATTTTTGCATCCAAATTTTAGTACGTTTGGTAACAATACTGACAAAACACAAAACTTCAGTGTGTTAGGATGTGATTATCCTTTTTTCAAGAGTAGAACTGCACATCAAAACTCCAAATTTTTGGTGACTATGTACATTTTTCTAGGAATCATTAATTGTATAAACTCAACAGGAGCTCTAGGTTGTTTAGTATCTCTTAAAATCCAACTACTACTACTCCTCTACTTTGAACAAATAAATTAATAAAACGTGGGACACTTTTGAAAAACTTTCTTAATCAACTGAGGCTGTTTTTTATTCCATGTGTTATACTGTCGTATTAATTCCTAACCTTCTTACAGAGTTCTTTTTGCCAAAATTCATTACTGCATGTGAAGACATTTAGAGTCCTTGCCACAGAACATCAGAGAAGTGCAAGTACTAAGAGTGCTCTCAGCTGCCAAGGCATTTTGTACTACCCTGAAAATGGAAGGGAGCATACACTGGTGTTTTACTGAAGCATGAACATCAGAGCCCCGTTCCAGCACAGTATACAATTCTTATTAAGCGAGTATCATATCAACTGCTGTGAGGGTACTAAGCATATGCCTACCATACTCTTTTGAAAGATTTTAAGTCCTTTGGGCCAAGTTGGGCTTATGGACCCAAAGAGGAAAAAAAACCCTCAAATAAAAACTACTTCAGTAACTATCCCAGTGTGTGTACTGAACTGATAGTACACAGCTCTGTAGATGTTATCACACAGACTTTTCTAAGTCACTGAAATATTCTGTTGCATGCAACACCCAACTTTCAGTCCTTCAGACTGTAATATTAACCAAATAAGAATTCTTTCCTACAGGGGCTGTGGACATATCCCTCAATGAGAACTCTTTACGTGCGAAGGATCAGGTTTCAAAGTTCTTTGATATATTAATTAGCTGTGTGGTGAAGAAAAGCACGGCAATAATTTTCGTCAAAGCCAGGGAAAATGTATTAATCTCACTTTTGAAACACTCAGAAATAGCTATAGTGTTCCATTTCACACACATGACTGCGTAAGTATGAACTGCATAAGTATGAACACACAAATACAGATATATACTGAACATGGACAGCTTCCCAGCAAGAGAGAGCTTTTCAAAAGTCAATGAGTGAAATATGTGGAACCTGTCTGCAGGTACAGCTGTGGTCAGTCCTATCAGCTTGTTCTGGACTATGTGAGGGAGTCTGAACACTGCTAGAACTCCGACAGCTTTGTTGTTTCCTAGCAGGCCTTCTCCCTTCCAGTACCTTCTTGAAGCAGAGGACAGATCACCCAAACCTGAAACTTTATCTCAAGCTTCATTCAAATGTCAGATCACCAGCTTTTCTGATTGAGCAAATTAACAAGCACATGCTAAGCTTTCAGCTGATGAGCCTTCCTGATACTTGGATGTTTAAATTCAGGATATGCTCCCACGCTTTGCTGAATCAGAGGCAGTATCATTAGAATTGAGCCAGGTTTCATTTATGATTTTCCTTGTTTCAGGGCAAAGGAGCTATCAATCAGTAACATAGTAGGAAAAGCATCCTGTAGACTTCTTAGGACTTTGCAATAGCCACAGAGACTCCAGTACAAATAAACTATCTGATGATACTGGTTTGGTTTCTGCTGAGTAGGACCTTAGGAGTGAGATAACCAGCTCAGCTCCAGGCGAAGAGCTTGCCTCTACATTTGTCCCACTCCAGTCATTTTCATTTCACACAGAAAAAACAGCTTAGCAGTTTTGCCTGCTTTACAGCCAGTGACATAGTGACAGAAAGCTGTAATAAATGGTAAAGAGAATGTGGATGATCTGTGCTTCCAGCATTTGAACCTCTGAAAAAAATTATGTTTCATTTAGAGCTCTAAGAACAGGCTGTGTGTGGAAGTACAATGCTGGCTTCTTCTCTTTTCCATGACCTGGAATTCTTTTTGCCAGCATTGGCTTCTCTTTCTCCTTTAACAAATCATCACAATTTCGGCAAACACTTCATTGACTGCCAATGCTGTGCTACCAATAATTTGCCAGAATTGAGAAACTTTTGTGCTTTCATTCTGCACAACTAAATTACCTCCTGCATGCCCGGATTTGTTCAGTTCTGGATTATGTACTACAGGCTCAGTCCTACCCTGATACTGGGCACTGTCTCTAGGCTTTTGAGAGTATGAGCAGTCCCAAGGATTTAAAAGTTAAGATAGCGGGTGAACATTTTGGTTCAACTGGGGACACTGCTCTACGTCTTGGAAAGGAATTAGAGACCTGCGTGAACACTGTAAATTAGAAAACAAAAGCACCTGTTCATAATTCATCAAATTTTTAAGGGTTATGTAAAATTTTGTGATTTCTGATATGTTACCTCCAAAAGCACCTTCTGCGGGATGCTGCACGAACACAGATTACAAATTGTCCCCATTTAAGCAGTTCGCAAAGTTAGTATAAAACAAGATGTGACTGATGCAGGCAGGACTGCGGAGATACCTTCTTCTAGGAATCTTTTGGGGGGTGAATTGTATGTACAGTGAGATGTTGCATAAAGCTGAAATGAAATTTCTCATATTCGCCTTAGTGCTTAGATTCAAACTTGTATTAACCTGGGAAATAATACAAATGCCATTTGAAAGCCTATTCTTGTAACATTTCTGACCCACTTCAGACTCCTTTTGGTAATCTGGAAAGGACTTTGTTCCCATGGCAGCCCATAATTTCCTGACTGAAACAGCTCAGCTGAGCTCTGAATGACACAGTCAGGCATTTGGATGCTTATCTTGCTTCCAAGTGCTCTGAGGTTCCTCATTTCTCACTTATTGCACAATCCCCCAATCTCACTGGGAAGGTGAGAACTGGATCAGAAAGAAATATAATTGCTTTTTTTTATTAGCTTATGATACAGTCCCGCCCTTCTGTGTTGCCAGCTTACCCAGTTATTCACAAATGATGATATACATACTGTGAATTATATAATTATCAGCCTATAATTACAGGTATATAGATATATACATCCCCCTGGAGGAGAGCTGGGCTTGGCAGATATCTGCTTGCACCTCTGAGTCTTTAGGGAATTCATGCCCATTTTAAGTAGAAGATTATTTATTTATCAAATGCTGGAGACATTTTATGAAAAATGAACCCTAAAGAATCCTTTGATTCTTTTTAATAATGTTCATAAAGTATGTAACTGAACAAATCCAGGCATGTAGGAGCAAACTCTCTGGTGCAGAGTGAAAGCAGAGATGTTTCTCAATAGTGGTAAATTATTGGTAGCACAGCATTGGCAGTCAATGAAGAGTTTGCAGGAGCCATGCTGATTTGTTAAGGGAAGAGAACATGCCAGTCTTGGCACAGTGATCAGAAGCCAACACTGAGAAAGCAGAGTCAGTACTGCATTCCCATAGACACCTTCTTTTTGAAAGCTTTAGACAAGAATTAGTTTATCTTATGATGCCGCTTTAATGCTGTAACCATAGATAAACGCTATTGCCTTCCCACTATGTTTCAATGCCTCATTTTGTCATTGGGGCAGATAGTGATTCTCAGCTGATATAAATCAGCAAAGCTCCACTGATTTTTAACAAAGCTGTGCCAGCTTCTGCTAGCTGAGGGTCTGCCTTGATATTTCTCTAGTTGTAAAGTGAAGAATCCAGCAGGCAAAGCTGATGTAAGAATGTTGAATATTTTTTCTGGCTTGCTTTTCTTTGTTTTATCTTTCAAATGCTGCTCTCATTCATAACTGCTTGGATGCTTTCAAGCCTGTGTGCAAGAGTTATGGGGCCTAATCTGGCTCCTACAATGGTGTAAATCTAGGGTAGCTCTATTTAAATCAAAAGCATTACTCAGAGGTATTACGCTGCTGTAAAAGCAGCATACTTGCACATAGCAACTCATCTGTAAATCTCATAATGTGCCCAGTATCTTTCCAAGAGTTTATTTGCAAACAAAAAGAATCATCGTGGCTGAACAGACTGATTCCAGCCCGTGGAAAATGGACTGAGCCTCCGCCAGAAATCAACTGTAGACACTTGCTAATTACAATTTGTGGCCAGCTTACAAAGTTCACTAAAGGAGAAAACTGCGCCATTCAGATCCTCTTTCCCAGTTTGATGACATCATTCACATCATTATGTTGTGATATGCCAGATGGGAAAATTTGAGGCGGGGATGAAGTGAAAATCCCAGTTACACCTTTTCTCCAGGCTATCTGCCTTTCTATTATTTTACAACACCACAGACAGCTAGACTCTGCCATCCCCAGCTGGTTTGGACCAAACAGATAAATGCTGAACCATTAAGAATCAATACATGTTTCCACCATTGTGACAGGTTACGCTGCATGTAGCTAACCTTAATGTAATTAATTTATTTAAGCTCACTAGTACATTTTAATAGAGAGTGAAGGTAATAGTATAAACTCTCTAGTTTCTATTGCTTGGGAAAAAAAAATAGAAACAGCCCTGCATCAAATGCTTATTGAAACTGAAACATATGTATTAACATATGGCAGAATTTCACTTACTGTATGTTTTAGTGCAGAGCTGATGAGGAAGGCATCTGTGCTGAGAGCATCTGATTGGAGGCTCAGATAATGAGCAGAGCTCAAAAAACACACTTTGAAAGGTTGGGAAGTGTCAAAGTGCCCTGCAGTTGATTTGTGTCAGAGGTGAAAGAATATACGCAAGTTTCTCTGCAGGTACATTGCTGTGCTTTGCTTTCTGCACTGGGACCTGTCTGAGTCTTCATATGCTACTGTGGGCACCTGCTTTGGAAGTCTTGGACAATTCTAAACCTGAGACCCGCTTGGTTTCACACCAGAAATGCTGACATGACATCTACCTGGAGCTTAAGCAAGCGCTGTTACAGTATTGCTATTTAACAAAGAACAGATTAACTGGAGATCTTCAACACCAAGCCCAAATCTGGATCCAGATTTGAAATTCTCTTAAGGACAGCAGCTCTTTGGAGCTGGGATTTTGGTTTTGCAGTTTCTACAGACATGCAGACTGGTATAGTTGTAAGCATAATCTCTGTCTTCAAACAAGAGACACTAAGAAATGAGAGCAAGCTTCCTCTGCTGAGATTGGCACCCCAATCACACAAACTTACAAGGTTTATACAAAGCCAGGTCTTTTGGTTCTGAGATGAACCCCTGAATACTCTGAATATTAACCATTTCTCATGCATGTAGTGATGTAGCGTTTCAGTAAACTGTACAAAGATTCTCAGAGCCTCTTGCTGCCAACTACTAATATTATTAATGGGCACTACAAAGCCACATTGTTCTACACCTATTTGCTGGAAGTAAGATATGAGGATACCAGGTGTAATTACTTTACTGCCTTAAGGATAGAAGTCTTTCTTTCTGATTTGACCACAGTAGAACATCTGCATCGCTCAACCACAGATCACCTGGCTCCTGGGAGATGCTTTCACAGCACCCAGTTGCTACTTAGTGACCCAGAAGAAAGTTTATCAGCTACTCACAAAGCCTCATTTTGAAGTACAATACCTCTTGTAAAAGCAAGGAATCTTAAGTTTCTTTAGAGCATGGGCTACATATTAAATGCATGAACTACTTGTGCACCATTGTACAAACCGCAGCTTTTGATATGAAGCTGTACTCCAGAGATAATTCCTTTTCCAAAAAAAAAAGTGATTATTGAGACTAAGGAAAAGTATTTAACACAAGTACATTGTTTTTCATGGAACCTTGCATGGAAGTAAACTAATTTGGGACAACACAAACTGTCTGTTTCCCAGAAATACCAAAAAGAGTGATGCAGAGAAGGCATCACTGTATGAATCAAAACTGTGTTTACTGAGAAGATTTGAGTCTGTTGTATTTCCGTTGTTAGCTGTACTGAGGAAACTTCTGGAGGTCTCAGCCCAATCCCTGTGCTGTGGGCTGCCCCACAGAACAGAGTGGGTCTTGCCATAAAGAGACTTCAGTTTGTGGCCCTGGAAGGTGAATATTTTTCATGTATTTCTTGAACTCCACCCAAGCACAAGTTTCTCCTTCACTGGAAGGACAGGTTGTCTGATTTGGGGTAAACCAAACTAAATATATAAAGGATGTCTTGATTCTGCAGGGTGAACACTGAGATGCAAATGCCCTGGCTGAAAGTGTAAACATGCGGAGCTCCGGTCAGTTGCTGAAGATGGCATTACTACTCCTCCTCCTCTTCCTCCTCCTCCTCCTCCTCCGCTCAGTCTCTGCGCTGGAGGTTACCTCCCACAGAACATAATAGGCAGGAGACACCTGCCTGCATCTCCACTGCTTAAGAGACATAATCAAGCCAAGTAATTTCAGCTTTTTGAAGGTAGGTTAGTGCTAAAGACCCAGATTTTATGCTGAAGTGGCTGACAGTAATATTATTTGGGGGATAAGGGGTAGCCTTTGGCAGCAGACAACTGAGACTTGTATCATCTTCAGCCAACGTAGGAAGATTTTCCAGAGCTTGTCTGTTAGCACCTTGAATAAGCCCCTGACTTAAATCCACCGTGATTGAGAAAAGAGCAAAATAGATTATGTATGCACAGAAGCATACAAAAATACATTTAAATGTCTGTTCAGGTATCTAAATAACGTTGTGAACAGAGTCTCGGTGTTTTGCTCTCAGTGAGGCAGAAACATTTGGCACAGGCCTGGACACTGAACTTGGATCTCCTGGGTCTCAGCCTGCCGTTTCAGTCACAAGACTATTAGTCTTTCTGAGTATGGATTTGTCTATCCCTTACGTCTTTTCCATCATCTCTAAACTTGAGTGACTCCTATGACTAATGTGATTGTAAGTCATAAAACATTAAGTTATGACACAATCAAATCAAAGCCAAGAAATTCATAGTTAGGGTGTAGGCTACATTCTTAACTCAAAACCAGAAAAGCAGCATTACAGGGTAAACAAAAGGATGAAGTGTCAGCCCTCATTTTTCATTTTTGGGCTCTTATCAGTTTGTATCAATTTAAGCCTTTTTTAAGTATGTAATTTCTTTGACTTATTTTTTTCCCTCTAGGAATTGAAAATTATTCTGCTTTGAGGTCTGGAACCTGCCATACAATAAACACTACTTAATTGGGACATGCTTAATAGGGATGGCCACTTTAATGGGACATCTCCTAGGGAACCTATTTATGTTAATGAGACTGAATGACAATGACTGTTTCTTAAGTGGGGCAACAAAAAGAAAAAAAACTCCACTTAACAGGGATGCACTCAGCTGTTACTAGTTTGTGAAGAGCTTCACCAGGTGTTAAATAGGCCTAAAATTCTGAGCTTCCATCGTTTAATTAAAAAATGGGAAATTAAAACATTTACATCATGATGAAATGTAGTGTTATTATTTGTATAGTGGCATTTAGTACAAAGAAAGGGCCAGGCTGTTTTCAGCTATTGACAGAGACAGAGGTTCTTTTCTCCAAAGAGTTTCAATAACCCTTTTCTCCAAGCGTGGAACTACCTGTAGATTGGATTTGTTCAGAGATTCATTGCAAAATCTAGAAATAAAACCCATCTGTAGTAATTCTCCATCCTATATTTAACCTCTTACCCCAAATCTTTCCACTTCTGCAGCTCGAATGGTAAGATGGAAGCAAAAAAATAAAAATAGGAAAGCTTTTTAAATCTAGTGATCCTAAGATCCCTAAGAATAGATGTCTGAAGATTTCCAGGAGCCTCCAAAAGCCTGTACGCCGTCTTGAAGGTTATTTTCTTCCTGAAGATCTTTTGTGTTCTGTGGTTTCCTCTGAAAATATGTATACACATTTCAGGGGGGAACAAGAGACCATGTTAAGAAGTTGTCTTTAAAACAAAAATCCCATCTTAGATGACAGCTATGTAGATCTGGGGACTCTCCCAGGCAAACCAAGACATCTGATTATGCCATTGTATCCTGTTTGGCAAAGGAGAGAGTGAAGGAAAGTGATAGACATGAGGGGCAGATGGAGTTTGCCTAATGTGTCTGTTCTTTTCTTCGCTGCCTTTTCAATTTAAGAATGTAGCAAAATAGCAGCTGCTCATAATTTCATGAATCAAGAAGTATGTAAATTTCAGCTACAAAATTTGTTGCATAGTTAGACACACACACACACACACAAAGAAGGAAGAAAAAAGATCTTGCTTGCATCTACAACTTTCTTAATCTCGCATGCAAATTTAACTTTCAGGCCTGGTTCTCCTGTCGTTTCAGAGTGAACCAAGTGTGGCTCAATCGATTTCGTTGTTGCACACAGGGCAAACACTGTGGAATAATTGTGCTTGGAGGGTTCGGCTGGTCTCTGCTTGTTGCCCTAATGCTAGCATAGCAGGACGAGCCTGCAATGAAAGGCTCCTTTAACACCCCTGAGCCCCCCCACAGGGGCTTTTTGCCATACCTCTGCTTGTAGGCTGCAGATGGAGGCGAGGACGAAAGGGGTTGTGATAGGAACGTCTCCAGAAGCAGGAAAGGCAGAGCTGTGAACAGCTACCTGAGGATGCTGACAACCACTACAAACTGAAATGGAAATCACACTCCTTGTATTTCAGCCCCTAGCAGCCCCTGAATTAAAAGATGGAAAAAGTGACTTCAAATGTATCATCCGAACGTATGAAACGCTGCTCAGAAGGAGCTGGGGATTAGGGCCTCCATATACTCTACAGCTGGTTCTAGTTTTCAGACAAGATTTACTAAACACATGTAAACCGTGCATATCTGTTTGAATACTTTTTGTGCAAATAACTTCCTCTGTGGTCAAGCTGTTCCTCTCAGATCCAGGCTACAGATCTGTGCTTTATACTCACCACTTTTTTACCCTTGGATTTCCACCAGTATCAGTTCACACTCAGAGTACGAAACTGTGAAGAAGGGAGCTGAGTTTGGCAGCAAGAGTCAGGAGAATTTACAATGCAAAACACCGAGCAAACTCATGATAAAGGGCAGAAATCATCCCTGGCTTAACTCCAGCCAAGTCAGCGGGCCTGATCCCAAGCAGCCATACACAGACACAATACTACGTGGTTCAGAGGAGCTGCAACCGTTTCTATCATTTGGCCCAAGAGCCGCTTACTGAGATGCAGCATTTCACCAGCTCTGCTGGGGTTTCTCCTGATTTATGTCCCGAGTGAGCAAGCAGAGCAATGGTCTTTCTTCACCAATTAGAACTGCCCCACAGTTATATCTGCCGAGTGTCATGAATTCAGACTTTAAACACAAAGCAACAGCTGAAACTGAATATAAAGAAGCAGGAGGGCAGAGTTTTATGATCAATGTTTTATTGGAATCATATAAAAAAGAAAAGCATTTCACATATTTCATGAAGCTATTTTATGTGCAAATTTAATATGAATCCTCTTCTTGTTAAACTCTTACGTGATCTATGTACTTCAGTATATAAAACACAGTATAGGACAACTATGAACAAGTTTATGAAAGCAGCTTGGGCTCCTGTTGACATCACCAACCACACAAGTGCTTGCTCAGGGTTAGTGTGATCTTATCAGTCTCTCCTTATATTCCAGGTTACCTACTTGTTCGTTTTCCCTATATATCTTTCATTGTTACAAGAATTCAACTCATGGGCAGATCTCTAAGATAAATCTGCTTGTCTTGTTTTGGGAATATGGCTCTAGTTCTAATTTTGCAGGCTTCGTTCAGGCAATACTCCCTTTGACTTCAGGGATTTTTGCCTGAGTAATCCTTTCAGAATTGGAGTCTCTGTGATTTTCATTTACTTAACAACTTGGCATTACATCTGTAAAATATTAGCCCAGTAATGTAAAATATCAAATTAGATTTAGGCATTAATCTAATCTATATATGAAGTTTCATAGTCAGTTCTGTAACACTGCACTATTGCAATTCCAGGCATTTTGTGCTGATTTATGCTGATGATGTAAAAGAAATAAAAAGTGAGGTTTATAGATAAAATTGGGTAACCCATGTATGTGAATAGAAAGTCTAAAATTTAAAAAAAAATTTAAAATAAATTCCCACTTTCAGATAAACCAGGTAAATGTTCCTCTATCACCCACAAATGAAGCAGAGCACATTAAAAAGACTAATCTGAAACAATCAACAAAACAGTAAGCTATTAAAAAGGAAAAAGCAGGTCAAAATAAATATCCGAACTGCAATGTATTCTCTAAAAATCCTTGAAGAAGACAAATAAGCAATTGTTTCTTTTCTGTGTGACAGATGCAGTCTGAAAAGTAAAAAATTACACTTTCATACGTGTTCATAAACTGCATTTATAAACACTTCACATAACTAAATTATATTTGTTTCCTCCAGGTTGGCTGCCCTTGAACATTTTTCTCCCTCTTGCAGTTTTAAACTTTTTTTTACATAATCTTTTCATGAAAGCAGGTCTTATGCATATGACCCTGATTCAGCCGCCAGCCCCATGCAACAGGTCATTTAAGAACATGTTCAGCTAAAGTTTTGTACATGCTTTGGTACTTTTAAAAACTAGATACTTGGAGACAACCCACCAATATATCATTCTTTCTTACATCTTAAACCCATTTACTTCTCTTTATGAATGCTTTCAATTTGTTTTACTCTTGTTGGGCCAAATCCAGCTTGTTTACAGCAAGAACACAAGATTAATAGGCTATGGCCTGCACTAGCCCACACCCCTGGACATTCATGGTGATCCCATCAATTCCCGGATAATTTCTTTGGATTCACATCAGGTTAAAGCCCCAATCCAGGATAATGCCAAGCAGATGCAAACAAGGGCCAGCAAATAAATGTGGAGAATCATGGCCAGAATAAGCCTGGATCTGTTTATTCCAACGGAGAACGTAATGTTTAGATATAAAAAGTTATATGGATTTCTTTTTTGTCCTATTTGGTAATTCGTCGCCACTCAAACACCAAATAGGAAATGATGCAATGCCGAGGGAAAAAAAACCCACATTTGTTTTGTACTGGTTATTAAAGAAATACTGGATTGATATGATATCCCAAGTACTTTGGTTCACTGGTGTGTGTCATGACAGGCACCCAGTACACTCTCTTCAAAAAGGAGGTTCTCCACACTAAAACGATTCCTGCGGGACGCAGCATTGGTTTTGCCAGTATACGGCATCTGCAGTGAACTTATGCCTTCATCTAAGGGTGACTGTTTTCTCCCCTTCTGCATTAATCCAGAATTACTGTTTCTCCTACCCTAGCATTCAAATGCAACAACCCCAAACACAGTTGTGTTTGCAGCAAATCGCAGTTGTGCTAAGTCAGTCACAGTTGTGTTTCTAAGAAAAGATGTGCTTCCCAAAATGAAACCTCACACTCATTACTGGAAGAAAAACCCTCCAACATCCTAAACATCATGTATTACCATAGAGCAGCTCCCCAACTGCCCGGACAGCTGCCCAGCGCTGCGTCCCGGTGCTGTGGCTTCAGTGGGCAGCGGTGATGGAGGCAGGCGCAGCGGGCTGTCCGCTAACTCCCATCCCCGCACACACCTGTCTCCGCGTCCCCGCGCGCTGGCGGCCGCTCCTCTCCCGGCCCAGATGCCTCTCCCCTTGGCACCCACACTCCGGAGCCAGCTGTGCCGACGTGGGGGACTCACCGTGAGCGGTGGTGACAGGCCAGGACAGGGGGACCAAAGAGCCCAGCTGGAGGCAGGGAGAGGAGGGATGTTCCCTTCTTCCCTCCCCACGTGAAGTGCTCATGATTGGAAAGTGAAAGAAGAAACCTTTTTTTCTCTTTCCTGTTCCAAGATAGCGTCAGCTTGCACTCACCCGCTTTATAGGCCCTATCTGGAAGTGAATGAAAGGGAAACAGGTAGGTGAGGGAGCAGCCTTTAAGCTGCTTTATTCATGTATTTCCCTCTGTCTTCTTGCAGTTTCCCTGTTCTGCAGCCCACGAGATGCAAGTGTCCGACAGTCACCACTAGATTTTTATCTCCCTGTTACCACAAGTATTTTACAGAATGGAGAAACTGAAGGAAGATTCAGTGAATTGTTTCATGTCACGAAGAGCCCTGTGACAGCAACTGAATGCAGCTCCTATCCCCAGCTACAGTCACTAAACCAGCTCTCCTGCCACAGGGTGAACAGCACAAAGAAAGCAGAATATAATCATCCCAGCTGAGGTTCAGAAAACAAAAAGGGATTTAAACCAATAATGCTGGTTTCAGCTTCTTCTTCTTAAGTAATACATGAAATGTTGGACCTGAAGATTCTGCAGAAACTGGCACAAATACCTGGCTGGGACAGAAGGAGGTGAATGCACAGCCAAAATGGATCCTCCACTGAGCTGGGAGGGAGAGATGGGAAGAGGAAGAACCCAAAGTGAGGAAGTGGCTGCATGAAGTGGGTGAGGAGATTCATGATAGGAATAGCAAGAGTTAAATACCACAAAAATGATGTGCAAAAAACAAAACCCAAAACTCTACCAGAAACCAGTAAGAGGTAAAAAATAAGTGAAAGGTTCCAAGTGAGAAAAAAGGTGGGAATTTTGCCTGGGAGCATAACCTACTAACTTGTCTCCTAACCCCTTTAAAGGACAGAGAAGATAAATGCCCAAATCAACAGAACAGCCTAAGTCGGAGAGCAGAGTGCTAGAGGGAGCGTGAGCCCTGCCCAGACGAGATCAGGCTCAACGTGCCTCTTCCAGCACAACGCTAGCTCTGATATCATCCTGCACAGGGGATAAAGGACAGTAAGGCAAGGACAGCGTTTACAAATTAAAACTGGTGCAAACCACATACTTATAGAAATTCGGTACGAAACTTCTTCACTGCCAGCTACAGGGAGTGGATAATCTGACACGTCCCTTTCTTCTCCAATTCTTTTGATTATCTATGGGTATTGTTATTACCTATGGTGGCCAAAACGTGACCATGCACCTGGACAGAATACACCAGAAGAAAAGCAGCTGTCTGACAGAAATCAGTCTGGGAAGACTGACTGAGTTCATTAGGCACACTGATATAGTCATTCTTTTGGGGTCTTCAATAACTCCTACTGTACGTGGCAGAGAATACCGCTACAATGTCATCACTTGTTGTTGTTGGTATGGGTTAATCCACAAATCCTCAAAGAAGGTCTGTTGTGGGTTACGCTGGATACTTATAAATGTCTTCAGAGTTAAACAGCAAGTAACCACACCACCCAAATGTACTTTGCTGTTAATTGTGGCTGTTCTCCCTGCCCTCTGTGAGAACTGCTTTCTTCTCTTCCACCTACCAGTGCGTATCTGTGGCTACTCAGTAGTCACAGGATTTCATGCTTAGATCATGTATGCCACTGTCTACGTGATTTGTGCTAAAACTTTCACAAATCACCAAAGAATATGGGAATCACCATGTTGGTGCAGAACAAGGCTCCATCTCCTGTCTCTGCCAGTGACCATGGGTGGGCACCCAAGGAAGCGTGGGCAGGCACGTGGGATACTTCTCCCTGGTACTCTCCCAGCTTCCAAAGATTTTCTGCTCAGGGGGTTTCCTGAGCTTGTACACATCATTGTGTCCACATCACCGGCCAAATCCTCTGGCAATTTATATGCTGCAAAACCTCTGGCTACTACAACAGATATAAATCAAGCAGAATTTGAGTCACTGACAATAATTGGGAAAATAATATCTGTGATCGGGAAGACATATATGAGTTTTGATCTTAATTTGAGCTAAATCTCCCAGCAACATAAATTATCTGTCTGTTTGGCTGTCTCTGTTCTCCACCATCCCTCTGGAGCCTGGCTATGCAACGGCACAGTGTAATAAGGGTAGAAGGAGCACAGCTTACTTTGCTCTCAAATCTAGTTTAAGAGTGAACAGAGTGACACTTTCACAGTAGAGAGGGATGGGATTTTGGAATGAGGCACTCTTCTTCAGCACAGACACATGGAGCCAGGCAGCCGGGGACAAGCAGCAGCTGAAGAAAACACAAAGATGAGAGCCACGACAGCGAGGAGGGAATGGGCTGGGCAAGGAGCAGGCAGGGGTGCAGATGAGGCTCTAGAGGAACCCTTTTACAGGAACAGACAGAAATTTGGGAGCCAGTTTAAGAGAAAAAAAGGTGAGAACACAAGAATCCATGGAGAAGAGACTCAAAGTTACAGCCTTGCTGGCAGAAGCAGCACCTCATCTTTCAGTGTCCTGGCCAAGGAAATAAGCTAAATTCGCTAAGGCAAATAGAAGCCTAAGTCCAGTGATTAAAATTGGACTCATGGTCCAAAATATCTTAATGAATGCAGACTGCTGCCCAGAGGAGCAGCTGTGACAACAAATTGTATCTGACAAGTTTGGGACCCTTGGAATAAAGGTCTGTTTTCTTCAGTATTCTGGATGACGACACGTGAAGCATAACAAGACCAATTGCCTTTGATGGCCCAATGTGCGAATGTGTTAATTAAATATCTGTATTAGTGACATTTTATGACACGGTGACATTATTAGGAAACAAATTTTAATCAGATATTTGCCTACTTCCTAAAATAGTGCCTGTATGACTATACCTGTGAGAAAATGAAAAGAAATCTGTACAACAAAATTACAAATAATTTGGACATAGCAAACATTACTGAAGTACTATTAGTTATTGCCATCATTTTAGATTAAACCTCAAATACACTGTACTTTTACTTTTTCAGTACTCTGTTAGTGCATGTTGAAAGAAGTTAGCGTTTACACAGATCAAATCTGACCTTAAGAAAACCTTCCTCAAACGAACAGATGAGACTGATTTCTCAAAACGTAATAATCCAAGGAAACTTTATTCTAACCGTCTTCTTGCCAGGGCACACCAAATTTTCCAGGATCCTTCGTCCATCTTACATAGGTACGTTCCAGCAGGAACACAAAGCAAATTATCGCTTGCTCCGAGGAGCTCTGTACCCTGCAGGATCTTTGCAGATTCCAGCCCGAAGAAATACAGCACTTTGAGAAAACAGAGCTGTCAAGCAAGATTTCCTTGGGCTTGCTGCCACACAAAATGGCAAATAAGGGACTTGATCCTGCACGGAAGACAACAGGAATTATAGGTGCTCAGCGTTTGTCTTCTGGCAGTGTTAAGGTTTCTCAGCACTTCCTAAAATCAGCCCGACTGTTTATTCTTGTTCAAAATTCTATAGCTAAAAGCTTTGGTATCTAGCCATAGAGCTTTTATTTCAAATTGGCAATAATGTGACAAGATGTAACTCCTGCAAAAAAAGACTGCAAGAATGTTAAAAATATCATAAAATATTATTTATATCAGGATACATTTGTTACCCCATATGACAATCATTCATATTTCTTGACAGATATAAACCTCTGCTTAACACATTAGTATCATAAATATTACCAGATATAACACTGTAATTTAATACCTACCAAATGTATTTTAAAATATTACTCAGTTTAAAACTTTGGATTTTAACCAGATGTGTTTCCAGAAAATGATTCAGGTCAGATGCTTTTTTCTTTCCCCTTCTCTGTGCGTGCACGTTCAAAGTGAGGCATTACTATGTGATTTATTGTGCTATGTCTGTATGCCCCGAACCTAAAACAGCACCATGATACTTCATCCTTCAGGCTTACACACCTGCAGTCCAAACTAACAAGAGAAAACATCTACATGGCACGGCAGGAGTCTTTGAAGCGTCTCTTTGCAGTTGCCTGGACACAGAACAGACTGGTAGAACAGGGAGGCAGCGGAGAAAGGGTGAAGACAGGAACTCCAGCCTCTTTCATCTAGAAAGGGGGGACCATGGAGAGATTAGAGGAAAGGATTTTGATTAGATCACTGGAATGCGAAATGATGCTTCCCAGGATTAAAACCCTATTTTAGAGCTACCAAACCGGTTATGTTGTTAGTCAGAATTTGGAGGCTCGCGTGGCTCCATCCCCGCAGATGGCTGTCGCTCAGCAGCACCCGCCACCCTCTCGCTGGAGCTGGGGGGACCCCGGCCGGGCACCCCACACCCCCCCCAACCATCCCAGCTGCGGACACGCAGCCGCCGTCCCCACAAAGAGCCACCCTCCCTTGATGCGTGGCACTTCTGGGGGAAAAGGGGTTTCCTTCCCAAAAGGCATCGGTGGGTCCAGCCCCACGGCAGCTGCGCGTGCCACAGCGCCGAGCCTCTTGGGTTTTGATCTCGTGGAGCACCCAGTCTGGTTCACCAGGCGGAGACCCGACCTTTTCATCACCGAAAGCCATCGGTTTCATTCCCCACGCAGCCAGCTAACAATATGAAGGTCTACAGTTGTCGGGCTGATCATTAGGTGGAACCCATTAACGTAAAACCCGCCATCGCAATTAGTATCTTTCTAAGCAGCAGCCTCAGCGAAAAGTGGAAATGGAGGCTGAAATAATGGTGCTCCTCCAAACGAGGACGGCAGCAGATTGGGAAATAAGCTGTAGCAATTGCTCCGCCGTAACTTCTCAAAACATAGCCAGAGCCATTTTCAAGTAGCCAACCCGCTGACGTGAGCGAGCACTAAATTCACTCCATGATCAAACACAATTTGGGAAAAAATCGACAACCGCTAACCCAGAGGAAGATGTTATTTCCCTTTCACAAAGGAAGTGCAAAACAGCGAAAAGCAGCTGCTTGATTTCAGAGGGGCCAGGTACAGCCCCGCCTTTGCCCCTTCCCCGCCGGGAACGCGTCGCGGGGGTCGGGTGTCCGCAGGCTGCCCGGGCACGCCGGTTTGTTTTGTTAAGAGACGAGCCCGGTCAAACGCTCGGCGCTTTTCAGGAAAGGAACGAGGGAAACGTTCGTATTTATAGCAACACGATTGTTTAGAACAAAATAAGTTGTTCCATCCTTTTCACCTCCGTTTCTATGGATATCCTGCGCGCAGCTACGACCCGATTTTCCGAGGGCTCAGCGGCCCGGCAGTCAGAGCCCGTCCAGCCCCGGTCGGTCCCCTCACGGGCGGGTTCGTGCCGCCCCGGCCCCGCCCTGCCCCCGATGCACTTTTCCACTGTTTCTTCCCCCCTAAACTCTCCGGTTCCCTCACGTCAGACTGCAGGCTGACAGCCTCCC
>Ga0065711_1032192_pt1 | contig 27813 bp, 23 predicted proteins | sample Hoacrofraction12_FD_59098 | JGI IMG/M metagenome (GOLD analysis project Ga0065711, IMG submission 59098) | Hoatzin crop microbial communities from Cojedes, Venezuela - Epithelial fraction 12 v2 (version 2) | ecosystem: Host-associated > Birds > Digestive system > Esophagus > Crop | place...
AACATTTTGATTTTTTCCAAGAAGTTCTAGTTTCCATGATTTGTATCCCATCGATAGAGTCATGCCCCTTCTGGAGTTGTGTGAAGAGGATGTTCTCTCATCCTTTCTCTGAAAATATTTGCTCTGCTCATCCTAACAAATTCCCAGTAGTTGAAAAAAACAATTTATCTACTTCTGCAACAAGTTGTAGGCTAGGGAAACGTTCGGTGAGGGTGCGTGCTGTCTCTGCTTCCCCCTCACTTAGCCCAGAAGATTGTGTTCTCGCGGCTGGGGATGGTGAAGCTGCGGGTAGCATCCCCAGGAGCGCTGGTGCCAGCAGAAAGCGCTGCCATACCTTAACGCTGCGGAGTCAGTCTGGCTTGGACGCCTTCTCCCCCGACTTAGAGCCCTGCAGATGCTCTCTGTCCATGTGTAGCGCGGCTGTTTGGCTCCTCCGTTAGATATGCAGAGTTCGAATTTCTCTTTTGCCTGTGTCCTGATGGTATTCCCTTCAAAGGACCGGCTGGTGCGTGGCAGGGTTTGCAAACCACGGGCAAATGTTGTCTGGATGAGCGGTGGGCCCTGCACCGTGGCTCTGGGAGCTCAGGCTGATGGTCAGAGGTTTGTCTGAGTGGTGTGATGTGTTAACACTGGAGAGGAGTCAGAGTGTTGGCAGGATACATCGCGTGCTGCCCGAGACAAAGGAGGGAGCTGGAGCTCATCATCCGTCCTTGCAGGACCGGGAAACGTTTTTCACTCTGCAGCGTGCACACCAAAGGATATTAAATTCTGGGCACTTCTGTGATGAAACTCGGTGCCGCTGACGTAGAAGACTTGCTGCTATTTCTGCCAGAGCAAGGAAAAGTGACTGTGTGAGAGCACAGAGGGTTTGAATGATCACGTCTAGTCATTCCTCCAGAGAGCTCTATTTTCAGAATTTCTGTTCCGCAGATTATCGATACCCAGGAGGTGTGAAGCTCCTTTTGGGTGATTTTAACCTTGCAGTTTGGGAGTGGGATGTGTGGAGGGGTTGTGTGCCTTGTTGGTTTTGTTGTTGGGTTTTTTTTTGAAGTGAGACTTCTGTGTGACAACCTGACTTGAACTTCAGGGATCCTCAGCTTTTTGCTAAGAACTAGCTGGTAAAAAAAAAAACCCAAAAGCAAGACCTTCATTAAAAATGTGACTAAAAATGAAAAATCGACTCACCAAAAAATAAATACCTTCTTTCGAGGACAGATTGACCGACATTGGGATTGAATCTTTGATCCCTAAAATTGTATTCTGTTCTCTATCTATGTATTGTCTATCTAATTTAGATTAAACGACAAGAAGTCCTTAGGTAACAGCACTAACAGTTTCCTATTTTCTATGGTTTAAGGCCAGAAGGTGATTTATGTAAGAAATCAATGTTTACCTAGCACTAATGGTATTTTGAAAGACTGAAACGATTTCAGTGGGATAAGATATAATAGGAGGGACGTCCATATAATCCAGCAGACAGACATGCATGGATCTTTTCAGAGAATTGCGTGTGTTTAATGTTACTCCCGCTTCATTTATCTGACTAACTGAAATACTATTAGCCGTATTTTAGTTTTTTCTTTCTTGAATCTCTATTTGCTCTAGCAAGATTGAGACGGTTCAGCACTTCTAGGAAAAAGATAAGGAATCAAGTTCCTTATTTTTTGTGGAGCCCTGACTGTTGAACAATTTCAGCCATGGGTGATTTTTTTTATATTTTGTAAAATTAAGGGTATGCATGAGAATATATATTTATATTATATATTATTAATATATTTATATTTTATAAATGTTATCAAATATTTTCAAGATTTATCATGCAAAATCCCAAGAGGAGTTTTTTTCTTGAAAAGTGATCTTCTAACATTTCCTTTACTTTTTCAGGTGGATTTGGAGCCAGAAGGCAAAGTGTTTGTCGTCATAACTCTTACAGGCAGCTTCACGGAAGGTAAGGGGATTATTTTGCCCTGTTTCCATTAAGAGCTGGGCTCTGGTGTGTGCTCTTGCCATCAGCTACCAAGCAGTAGAGAAGCAGGTGGCGTTCTTCACACGGGCCATGTGCTGCTGTGCGTTGGAGATTTCTCGAGCGATGGGGGCAATCTGGAAGGGGCTGTTTGCGGCGGGTCCCGCCCTGTGTGCCCGTGGCTCTGCTGTTGGCCTGATCTCAGACCCAGGGAGCCGATCCGTGCTTGGTCTGACTTATCTGTCTGATGTTGTCCTTCGAGCAGATTGTGTCTGTCACCCGTGCTTTTTACCTGGGAGCCTGTTGAATGGCAAGCTAAGCAGCATGTAGAGCGCGTTTAAAATGGAACATGCTTAAAACATCTGGGTGGTTTTTATTCCGTAATGATTCCCATTTACTTCACTGCATTTCTGTTTCCCGAGTTCACTTTGCACAGGAAACTTAGAGGTTTTTTAGCGCGACAGATGCCCTGCAAAACTATCCAGACAGATTTTTTTTTTCTCTAACTGTCTTTTATAGCGTGATGTTTTTAATTTCCCTCTTGTTTACTGTGATACTAGCTATGAGCGTGGATGTGAGATGTGCTGGAGGAACCCGGGAAATCTGGGATGGGACTCAGGAAACGGTTATTTTCTTCAGGCCTACACCATGGTTCTTTGTTTTAGCTGTGGCCTCAGACTGCATTTGTTGAGGGGTGTTTTCTGTGCAGAAACCAAGAACCTGAGGCAGGATCTGTGCCGCTATCTGTTACCTGCAGCCTGGGAGAGCTGGATTTTTAATGCTTTCTCTTCTTCTGCCCCAGAAACTGATGGCTTGGCACAAGGGCTGTGCCAGGGGCTGTGGCACAGGCAGCCCACCCTGGCGCACTCCATCTTGGATGCGAGGAGGGTGCGAGCTGGAGGGGTGCTTGCTTCAAGGGTTATGGGGGAGCTCTGCTCTCCTGCCTAGCAGTTCCCCGAGCTCGCATCTTGTGCTGGGTGCCCAGGCCTGTCACTGACCCATCTTTGTTTCTCAAATGCAGGTTTGAGTACAAGCTTGTGCTTTACTTGGACACTTCTGGGGAGCTGTCTCACTCTGGCTGGGCCGGCAGCCTGACGTGTGCTGGGGCCCGGGCAGCTGCTTGATGGGAAGCTGCTGCATCAGAGGAGCCACACCTGAGGGCCCAGCAAGGCTTTGCAGGGAGATGGTGTCCTCCCCTGCAGCAGCACCCCCAGCCCCACGGCGTGGAAGCAGTGGCAGGGCTTGCAGACATCCTTCCCTGTGTGGCGCTGGGGCTGCTCTTACTCCTAGCGACCATGGGCAGGGCATGATCCTGCTTGCAGGAGGTTGTTAGGAGGGAGACATGAACAGAAAGCCTGGCTGGCTTTGACTCCTAAGGAAACAGATGGTCTTGGAGTGATGGAGAAGACGAGGAGTATCACACCCTGGCACTGCAGCAGGGCAGGGGACCAGAATTCACTTTTCCAGTGAAGTTCACTTTCCATGTGAAGCTGGGCAGGCCACGCAACATCACTGCAAGTTTCACTTCTTTATCTGTCAAGTAGCAATGCGTGCTTTACTCTGTGGGAGCTGCTCTCACGTTTATCCATGCGTAAAATGCTAACCGGTCATTTACCCTTTCTCCTCTAGGGAGATGCTCCCTACAACTGTCCTGTGACAGGGAGACCTGAAGATCACTTCTTCAAGTTAGTTTGGGAAAAGCCTTCTATTTGTAACTAGAGAACAGGGAGAGTTCAAAGATGTGCTAGGGAGATGTGGAGGACTTTTGCAGGTCCAAGACAATGGCTCTTAGGCAGCAATAATGATATCAGGACAATGATAGGGGTGAAAAGGACATTAGAAAGTGGCTCTAATTGCCTATGATACAGCCAATGATGGAGAGAGAGTTGTACTGAGATCAAGAAACTAGAGGGCTTTTACTGACCAGCATGCCAGCTGGTATCCACATGCAAGCATGTCACGCTTGGCTGTTTAAAGCAAGGTTAAGCAGGGCTGGTGGGCTTGAGCATAAATCCAAAGTGTGGTTCAGACTGATGCTGGTGGCTAGGCTATTAAGGCATGTTGCTAACAAGGTCTCAAAGTTGAGAGAGGGAGGATTCAAACGTTTGTTCTGCTACTGCTTTCTGACGAAGATGGGAAATGTTGGAAACTGGTACTTCCCTTTGCTCTATTGGTATTGAGAAGGTATGGATTTACAGAACAGGAAGATCAAAGGGGCTTTTCTTGACTGGTTAGTCCCGTGTGTTGTCACATTTGGAGTTTCCAAGAATAGACATAACCCAGGGCAAGGCTGAGCGCAGACACTGACTTCTCCCAGTCGTTGGGTAGTGGAGGCATCTGTCAGGCAGGGGTTTCTTTCTGAAAATAGTGAGGTTTCTCTTAGAACATCGTGCTTTATTCTATTTTTTCCTCTCATTCTTTCCTGGGAATGTGAAGGCTCGGAATTGTATTTGAAATGCAAGTTTTTGGAAAGAAGTCTGAGAATAACTCACAACTTGAAACACAAAAAGGGGCTTTCCACTTGTTTGCCCTAATCTGGAGGGCAGCTGCTACCCCATCCTCGCTGCTAGTTTGTTAGTTCGCATTAGACCCCTTCAGGGTAGAACGTAGACCCATGTAGAGTTTCAAGCAGTATGTTCTTTAGTACTTTTGATCATTTTCTTGTGACTTTTAATGGTAAGCCTGCAACTTGGTGCATTTCCTGCTCTGAAAAGGATCCAGCAGTGGTGACGTGGTGCTGCAGAAATAGCCAGCCTCCAGCAGATAACGAGCAACACGGCGATGTCTGTAGACTGACTCTTCTAGCCACACACAAGCTTTTTCAGCAGCTCTGGCCTCGCCGCTTTCGGTAGACTCTGGGGACAAAAGGGTAATGTGGTGGAGTCGGTCTGAACGGTGAGGAGCATCTTCTCTTGAAAAGCCTCAGACCTCCACTGAGCAAAGGCTGGAGGGTCAGCGCCTGCTGCTGCTCCTCATGCTACCAACACGGGATTCATCTCAGAGAGGTTTTATGCCAAGTGAGTTGTTTTGTTTATGGAAATAGCCAAATTCAGGATCTCAGCCACCATCATGTAAGTCCAGTAAAGTAAAAGCCCCCAAAAATGGCTAAAGAGAGGGGGGAGGAGGGGAAGAAGGAAAATCACCCCAAAACCCAAGCAAACAAAAAAGCCTGAGACTTTAGGTCCACCTGAGACTGAATTATTTTATTATCCTAGAAAGCTTACCCAAAACAGACAGTGTCAGCGGTGTCGGCAGTGGGCACTTTCTTTAGCTTCAGGAGTGGTTAGGTTTTTCTGCTTGATCAAAAGTTCTTTTGACCTAGAAGTTTAATTTGGTTGTGCTTCCCCTGCAGCGGGCTGGGAGAGAATGGTGGCATTCCTGCGAGGGGCACAGCGTGTCTGGCACGCATTCGTGTGCCATCAGGATGAGGGCAGTACAGAAAGCGTGCGGCTGGAAGGAGGTTGGTCCTTTGTAGGTTCGCGTGTGGCTCTTCTGCCCGTCAGTGTTAAGCTGCGGTTTGGAGGCAGGGAAGTACGCCTGTTTCATGTGTTAGAAATGCGTGTAATTTTTCAGGAAGAGAAAGGAATGGAGCAATGGGAAGCGAGGGATGTCCACTGAAATTATCCCTGCCTGCCTTTATTTTCTCTGCTGGATGTATTCGTTGCTGTGCTAAGCAGTATCTGATTATATTAACTCCCCTCATTCAGCTGACATTTCCTGTGTAAAGCGACCAGTACAAAATCAAAATGGAAATCTCCTTAACGGGGAGGAGATTACCTCTCCGAGCATGATTGTGTCTCTGCTGGCAGTGGTGGGTCCCGGTGGCCCCGGCACCCGCCTGGGGTGGAGAGAAGCACCCTCTCCTCCAGCTGTCTCCCTCACTGACCCGAGACCTGTTTCACTCCAGGCTGTTCTGTAGAGCAGGTGAGGACTGACTTCTGCCTGCCAAACTTCAGGCATTGCTTAGGAATTGATTCCCCCCCAGCCGCCTCCCTCCCTCAAAGAACTTTGTTTAATCGTTCCTGGGGTTTCTTTATTTAACCTGCCTGATAATGGGATTTTTTTAAGTCATCAGAATTGTGATTTCTTTTTAAATTTCCTTATTGTTTTTACTCTGGATATTAATAAGTGAGCGTTTTTGCCAGTAGTGTCTTGAGCATTTCTTACATCTCTCTCTTTGTGTCTCTTTGGCCCTTTCTCCTTTGAAAGTAATGCAAGTGGCTGCTCTGAGAGATCTGTCTTTGCCATGAACGTGCCTCATCCAGCTGTGGCTGCCCCCTCCCTGGCAGTGTTCAAGGCCAGGCTGGACGGGGCTCTGAGCACCCTGCTCTGGTGGAAGGGGTCCCTTCCAATGGCAGGGGGGTGGGACTGGGTGATCTGTGAGGTCCCTTCCGACCCCAGCTGTTCTGTGATTGTATGATTCTGTGATAAGCTGAGTCCCCTTGCAGCTTTGCCTGCAAGGTGTGGTGCAGTGCCCGTGGTTTGCCACCTCTCTTGCTATTTGTTCTTTTTAATTTTGTGCAAAGCTAATGAAATTAATACAAATTAATTGTTTGACTGAATTAATGAATAAAGCAAGCCCTGTAGAAACTGAAGTGCTTCTATTTTAGTGCTTTGAACTCTTACAATTTGCCTTTTTAATTTTTTTAATTTTGTCACTCAAAGTGATAATTCTGGCTTGAAGTTCAATTTTAATTTCATTGTTGTGAGGTAAGTAATGGTTGTTTCTTTTCTTTCAGTGTCAGGAAAGACAAAGACAAATTTGAGTTCTGGGCAAGAAATAGAACGACGAGAATATTGAAAAGCGGAGTGACTTGGTAGAACAGATATAGCACCCGTTGCTAAATATTTAATGTTGGGAGGCTTTGCAGCAACAAGGAAGCATGAACCTGCCTCTAGAGCAGGAAACGCTTTGCTGTTTTGCAGCTGTCGCGTCGTGGGTTTGGGATGGTTTGTTCTCAAGTGTGAAGACTCTTGGTCTTTTGCTGTTGTTTTTCTTAGAATACATTTTTTCTAGCATTAGGTGGTTTTTGTCGTAAGAAACAGAATTTCCTCAGACAGGCACCAGTAAAGTCCTGCAGTCTTAAAGTCTCAAATGATAGATATGCTTTGTGCTGAGAAGATCCTTGCTCCGTGCTGTAATGTAGTTCCTCAGCCCCACAAAACTTCTATTTGCAGGTACGTTATTAGGCTCTTGCACGAGCGGGAGAAAAACGATGTTTACTGGTCCTCCGTAAACTGCAATAATGACTGTTTTCAGCCTGGTTTTTTATAGTTAAGGGAATAATTATTGGAAACTAGGAGCCGGGAATAAAAAATACCCCATGCTCGTCCCCTGGCTAGTTGGGCCATTCTTGTGTTTTGGGTTACTAGCCCAAGTAGGAGAATTTTAAGGCGTGTAGCAGACACTGTCCAGAGAGCCTCCTGATCTGAACAGGCAATAGCAGCGCAGAATAGCATAACGAAAGCTTTGCTATCTTTTGTTCACAGTCTGAGAACACGGAAGTCTGTAATGTCTAGCCCAAAGCCTTACGTGGCAGGGAGCAGCAGGACACATGTTTTTCTATACCTCTGGATTTTTTTTCCAATGCTTACACTTTTTGCAGTGCTTTACACTTGTTGTATATATGCACAAGGAGATCAAAGCTTGTCAGCAACACTGAAGATCTCGGGAACCTCTTGGAGATCCTTTTCACAGGGAGGAGCTTTTGGGCATTCTGAGAAATGTCCCTTGGGCTGCAGGTTGCCATTAGGAGAAGGAGCTGTACTGCATCTTCCTGAGTGCTGCTTCTCTCTTGCCTGGTTCAAGCTGGCAGTGGCATGAGAAGGGGTCACTATAAGGAGAGACAGCCCAGCCTTGGAAGATAGACAAAGTGGATGAACTGGGGGGTAATGAATAATTATTACTGTTTATGGTGGGAGGATAGTGTAAGCAATTATTTTTTTTAAAGTGAAGCCTTCAAAATTTACATATTGCATGTCACATTTAAATATTGCAGAAAGAACCCAAGTATTTTTGCACCCCAGCACTCTCATATCTCATGTATGCCTGTCCTCCATTAAAAGAAAAAAAAAGTAAAAGAGAAGGCAAGTTTGGTAAATTCTGAATTTTCACAGGAAAAAAGGATTTCAACAGGGGAAAACAAACCAACCAACCTGTTTATTCCTGATTGCTGGAAGGTCTAGGCCCTGGGAAAAGAAGTGATTTGCTTGGTGAGGGACTCTAATGCAAAGCCAGGAGGTGAACAGCACCCCAGCCCGCTGCTTATCCACGAGACCACCTTTATTTCTTAGAAAATGATCCATCTGAGCTCCGCAGCTATTGCAGTATGTCTGATGCTGAGAGGTTTTTGGCAGAAATTCATGACTTGCCAAGATCTGCCAACTGCTTAGATATCCAGACGCTGTAAAAATGCAACAAACAGCAATATCAGGGTTAACTTTACTTCCTCAGTGAGCTGTGTTTTGTCTGGGCTCTGAACCCTAGATATAAATATGCAAGCTTGCAATCTGCTCTGGGATTTCAGTGTTCCTGGCTGTAATGAGGAACAGAGACTTTTTGCATTTTTTTAATGTGATTCCTGGAAGAAGTGATGGTGGTTTCCAGAGGAGCTTAAACCTCTCTACTTGGCTTTGGAGGACAGCGCTGCGCTGGAGTGGGTGTTTGTGCTGCGGCCAAGCCGAATGGCAAACGTGGGCTGGAAGGAGCAGATGACGAAGCCGTTGGAGGTCGGGACCGTGGTCCTGTGGCCGGGGATGATGACCGCAGCCCTCTCCCTGGCTGCTGCGCCCTGCGCTGGGGGATGCTGTTTCATGGACATCTCACTCTGCACCCATTGCAGCCAAGGGCACCGGGATGATGCCATGGACTGGGATGAAGGGGGGGTGCCCCAGGCACCAGGACACCTCATGGCTGCACATGACTTTCCCTAGACCACAATTTGTGAGGCGCCTGCCTGAAGAATGAATGGCTGTCCAGAAGCCCCAGTAGTTTATCTGGGGTCACCCTGTTAATCTGTGGCAGAAACTGGAGAGAAAAAAAACGCCAACAAAACCACACAAGTTTTTTTTTTTAATCTCACCTCCACTGACTGCTAAATTAGGCTGTGTCTCATTTAATATCCAGGTCTGTCAACTGGCTGCTGGAGGGGACTCCTAGTTAGGTGGTACCACCACAGGCAAGGGTTTTCCTTCTGTCTGGGTGTCTGGCAGCCTATTCTGTCAGGCATCCAGAGGTCCCTGTCACCTGGCTGCTGTATGGGGCAGCGCTGGACTTGGTGCGTGAGCGGATCTGCTGGGCCTGTCGGCGTGAGAGGATGCACCGGGTAACAAGGTGCTGTTGTGCCACAGGGCTGAATTACCTCAATTTACATGGGAGGTATTCATACATCATTAGTGCTTGCGAGGGGCAAAGTTCCCTCTGGCCCTGCAGACACAAGGAGGACCAGCAGCATCCGTCTGCTGCGTGTTGGGGATATTGTGGCAGTTAATTCCTGCACCACACTGGAGTGGGGCAAAATCTCATCGATAGAAGGGGGTCTTCAGCCTTAGGTGAGCAGGCACGGAGCTCTAGGATGCAGAGCTTGTCTGCTAGTGATGCTTTTGGAGGCAAATCCTCATGCTCGCAATTTATACGCCCCTGTTTTGGGTTGTTCCTGAGTGTGCTCAGCGTAAAAATGTAAAGTTTCCTACTCTTCAGTGCCAACTGAAAAAGTTTTTTTATTTTCTGGAGTGCTTCAGCTGAAATGATTCCGCTGTATTCCAGAATGAGGTGCTGAATCAAAATACAGCTTTGAGCAAAGAGATTCTGATGTGGCTTTGCCAGGGCGACCTCAAGCTTGGCAGAGGAGAGAGGGTGAGAGGGATGAGAGCCTCTGACGACTCCATCTGCCTTTTGCTATCTTTGGGAAAAATCCACCCATTCTGTGATCTTCTGGGAGAAACTGCATGAGATCAGCGTGACTTTGAGGGTTGTGGACACCATCACCACTGAGCAGGTTCCCACCTCGGTGGCTGTTCCTCCTGGTTGTTGCAGATATGGGACTGAGGCAGTTTTGTAATTGAGGGTAAATCTGTCTGTCTGAAAACGATGCTCTCAGGTTTCCCTTGGGCTGGCCTTGCGCGGGGCCAGTTCTACTCTGGCTGGCTGGACTGGGGAGCTGAGCAAATCTGGAGCAGGGGTGTGGGTTGGTTTTGGGCCGGATCTGTCCTGTGGTTGAGCTCAGCGCTGGCCCAGGGTGCTGTGGCAGGGCAGGAGGGAGGAAGGCAGGAGGTCTAGCTGAGCAGGTGCCCTGCTCTCCATGTCCCATCTGCTGGGACACGGGGCAAGGACGTGAACAGCTGAAACACTGGGAAAAGTCACTCGGAGAAGGAATAGAGCCATAAGAGTCTGGAAGGACAGAGGAGAAACATAGGGAGAGGTAGAAGGAAGTAGAAAACTGGGCTGGGGAGTGGTGATGGGTAGGTGTGGGCCGGAGCGGTAAGGAAGAAGAAACTTAAGAATTTCAAAGGGTTGAAAAGATGGGAAAGGGAGAGTATGGACAGATGGGTGGTAGAGGAGCTGTAGGGGAGAAGGAAAGGCTGCAGCAGAAGATTTGTGACCAGCAAAGCCCGTTTCTTGCTAGAATTTGGAATGAGGTTTTTAATCCCAGAATCTTGGCTCTTTTCTGCCGTCTAGCTGTCAGACTCGTTGAGCAAGCATGGCTGTCCGTCGCTAGTGCTGGGTCTGCACAGCAGAGCACAGTCCTTTTCTGTGAAGTATTCCCCTGTCAGTGCTGCCCTCTCTCCCTGGAGCTGTGTGTCTGAGACCACAGCCGTACTGGTGAACCAGGACCATGGAGGGGGAAGGCTGCTCCGGTTCCAGTGGATGGACTTACTTCCAAAGACAAGTTTCTTTGTTTGGAAAACTTAGGAAACCATCTTAAAACCTTAAAACCAGAAACCTTTTCATCTGGAGGATATCACTAATGTTAGAAAATCAAACTCTCAAAAGTCAGGTAATGCTGAGTTTTTCTGTCTAATTTTTGTCCTTCCGATACATTCATGATACAGACTGGCAGATCACACTTGCAGATCAGCAAGAACAAAGGCAGAAAGATGTTTCTTCTCCAGCCTGCCCAGCTCAGAGAACTGAAGTGGTGGAGGAATCTGGGGCCTCAGCCTGGTCCTACACATGTTTGTACCTGCATTGTCTCTGGTCCTTTATTTCACCTGGGAATGTGGGGTAAGGCGAGAAGAACAAGTCCTCCAGAGAGAGGCTCCAGTGTTGCATCCAAAGGGGCTGGTGATCACTTGCACGTCGGGGCCATGGCACACCTCGCCTGCAGAGGCACCCTGTGCTCCTGCAGCGGGCACGCAGGGCTGCGTCCAGCAGCACGCACGGCTTCGGGCTGTGCTGTAAGGAGGAGCGCAGAGCCTGGCTGCTGGGAACGCAGACCCTGCAGAAGGCGGAATGAAGTCTGGCTGGCTTCCTCCCAGATTGCCTTCGCGCCCCGCATCGTGCCAGCGCAGCTGTTTATGAGATCCGGGAACTGATCCGGCTGGAAAATGACCATGTGAAAGGGAGTGCTGGAAGTAAGGCAGAGTGCCCTTTGGGAGCAGAACTGCTTAAATCTGTGTAAGGGCTGTTGGGAGCGTCAAACCTCAGTCTGGCTTTCATCTCATGTCATTTGAGTGTAAACAAATTCCCTCCCCATGTGTTCCTTCTCCACCAAGGCACTGGGAAAAAAGATGAAAGGAGGTGCAGGTTTAGGTGTCTCTCACAAGCTGTTGAAGAAGGTGACTTTCTTCCTGCTCACCCATCTTTGCTTGCTCATTAATTGAGACGAGTGAGATGGGAGAGCCCGTGGGCAGGCAGAATATGTATTACTGCTGCTTTACGGCTGGTGGAAAGGGCCACCCCTTTGCAAGAATAAAACTGATTGGTGGTGCTGGTGGCCGTTACGGAGCTGGTGGAACCAGCAGGGTCCTTCTGTCTCTCAAAGTACAAAGAGATCCTGCGCCACGGCAAGCAACACCCTCTCCATGTGGCACCCCACGTTTTTAAAGCTGGATTTGTATGGATTTGGTACATCTGCTTTTGAAATGTCAGGAACGGAGAAATACGTGTTGCAGCGTGAAAACCCTGTTGGGAAGGAGATGGGGAAGGGGGATAGGTCAAGTTTAGCTGTATGAGCTGAATGGGAAGCTAATGGGGACAACTGTGTTTTCCGAACACGCCGTTCCTCTTGGGCTGCAGCCCTTAGGAAATCCCTTTAGGAAATTACAATAATCTGCCGGCACTGCACAGCAGAGCAGTAATGGTCCGTGCCACCTGCAGAAGTGCTTTAGGACAGGCTACGCAGTGAAGCCAAGTGCAGTTGCTAGCCTGAGTGCTTGAGCACCAGGTATTTCCTTGCCGCCTTACCAAGCTGGAGACTTGATGAGAAGAGGTGCTGCCTTTTGGCAGGTGTCTGCATGGTAGCACTAAGCTTGGAATACAGGAGGCTGAATTTATTTTTTTCGACTGATGCTTTGCTGCGGCAGTGTCTTGCTCAGCCCATGGTGTGTGGGAATCTGCGTGGGAGAGTGACATGGTAAACAACCTGCTTTTTAAGGCTGTTGCAATTAGACAACTTATTAGCAAGCTGCCACATGGAAATCTTAGGAGTACCGAGGATCAGCTATGTAATCAAAGCTGAGTATGTGGCCGGACCACTTGGGCTGGGTCTGTGCAACTGCTGGGTGACCAGTCGACCAGGAGAATCCAGGTGTTGCAGGGCGGTGATTCAGGCAGTGGTCATCCTCCCAGGTGAGCACAAGGCCAGTGCATCTGCAGGGACCGGGGTAAGACTGAGTCGTTGCGCGATAGCAGTCAGAGGCCCTGACAGCAGAAAAAAGGGAGCGTTTAACGTGTCCTACTTAATTAGCTCTCCCAATTAGTTTGTTCCTGACTAGATTCCAGTTGCGCTTTGGGTTACAATTTGCTTTCACTCTGAGAGGTGCGGTGCCCCTGGTGAGGAAGGTTTAAGGTTTTGTCCTAGGGATGGCTGCCGTGTTGAGGAACATGGTTACTGTTTGTGGAGTTGCTGCAAACCTGTGGGTCCTTCTGGATACGAGCTGCTTGACAGTCCCATTTCAACGGGCTGGCTGTTGATCCTTGGGTGCTTGATGCATTTTGTCTCATGTTACGTAAAGAATATTTTCCTGGTGCTCCTCCTTTGAGGCAGATGTTGAGCCCGTGTCTCTGGAAAAGTTACACTGCCTAAACATAAAGGTATGAATTTTAAACAGATTTAGTTGAGTGTAAAACCTTGTGTGGACACTCTTGTTTTCATACCAAAGCAGCCGAGTTTAATTCTGAAGCTGGCCACATAGCCCCAAAGAAGGATGTCCTCAGAGCATCTGCTTAAAAATAGCTTGAAACTGCATCTGGTTAAAAATAGGTTTAGCTTGGAGCTCGTGCTTCCCTGTGTGGGTAGGGCCTCCTAATAGCATGTTGTGATACCTACTACGCAGCCACCTACGAGCATGTGAGGTGCTGATGGTTACAACACACATGAGCCCCGAGGCGTTGGGAGCAGAGGAGGGTTCGGGATCTCCCTGCTGTTTGCCCAGCCTGCCCGTTCTGCGCTTCTCAAGGATTTTGCACAAGTGCTGGTAGCTTTGACCTGCAAATGCTGTCACTCCGTTAGTGCTACTTCTGCTCTCTAGCCAGCGTAGTTTGCAGAGGGCTTCTGGTACATGAATGAAGCATGGAAAAGATCAAAGTTGCTTTGTTAGTTTTATTTTCCTGTTTTTAATGAATAATGTATTTAAATGGTTTCCTTCTCTAATAAATCGCATCTCAACATTTTTCTCTTGCGTTTAATAGGTGGGAAGGACTAACAGGAGGTTTTACAATGGAAATTCACTTGCCTAAGCACAAGGAAATAATAATGATTATAATTGGCAAGGGGAGAAGGGAGAGGAATCAGTTCATTAAGGCTTTAATGAGCAATACAGTAATACGTACGAGGTATTAGTGTTATTTGCACATCTTAAAGTAAGGAGGGAGATTGTGCCTTTCTGCCTGCAGCTGAGGAGGGGAGTTGGTTATTACTGCCTGTTTCTCACTGTTTGTGTGGGTCAACTTAAATTTTTAATAATAGGGGGAATTTTTATTGCCATTTGATTTTATCCCAGATCAATGTGACAGGACTGGGTTGTGGAGCGGTTGCAGATGGAGTCACGCTGGCAGGTCTGAGGTGGGAGGGAGGGTCTCCATCGTGAGGAGGGAGCAGTGGGGCTGCGGTGTCTTTTTGGACCTCTACTGCTGCTGGAAGACCATGTGAACTACAACCAGAGCGAAATGCATATCTGTTGTCCGGCTGGACATGACCTGGCTCATTTATCTTACTTTTCCATACCTCATGGGTACTGTGTGCCTCCTGCTGGGTACAGGGGCAGATACGAGCTGGCCTTCCAGTTACAGTGACTGTCTCGGGCTCTGGAGGCTTCTGCTGTCTCTCTCAAGTCCCTCCTCTAATTTAAAATAAAATCATTCTGTCCTGGCATCTCCTCTTTGTGCAAGCTGAGACAGTTGTCTGCTATTATCACTCCAGCCTGGTCTCTCTTGCAAACAGAAGTATCATGAGGTTACCATCTCCATACTAATGCAAAAACTTGCAGAGATGGAATGATAAAATGGAATTCAGGTAGAATCTTTCTTGCCTCTGGCAGAGAAACAAGCGCAAGATGAAAAACGGGGCTGTCCCTTTCCATCTCTCACAGTGGTGTGGCTGTAAAGAGAAGGGAGAGGGAAGTGGCTGTCCCCTTCAGACACATCCTCCTTGGCAGCCAGCAGCATTTCTGCAGCCTGTGACCTGGAAGGCACGAATGGGCTGGCATGCAACCATCTCTGTGGAGAACCTGGTCTCTTATGGCCAGGGCTTGCTCGTGTTTGCTGAAATCTTTTGTTACCCTCAGCATCCCATTTCCTCAGTTCATTGTTACTCACTACAGAAATCAATGGAAAAGCTTTTCCATTCAAATTTTTCAGCCTTGCGCAACATGCTGCAGTGCCTTGCTTCATAGATGTCAACATCCACATGCAGACATCTAAAAAAATTTTTCCAGAAGTAACTTGTAAAAGCAGATATGGAGAATAATATTTTTGAGCTGCCCTGTGCATGTCTGAAAACCTTTGTGGCAATCATGATTAAAACTCTATGCAAAATAATCTGTATGATATTCATAACTGGTCGGTAGGCTCGAAGCAGCAGCAGAATACTTGTTTTAAGAGTTTCTCAAGCTGCCTTCTTCCTCCTCTCTCATGTTCTCACAGACTTTATGCAAACAGATAAAAAGCAGCTATTCCTCCTGCAGCCCCAGCGCCAGGCTCTGCCATCCGCTTTGCAGCCCTCTTCCCCGCCTGCATGCGTGGATGCCTCCCCGACAGCCACGTACTGGTCGCTGCAGCTCTGCAGAGCTGCACCGTTCTCCCCGGCAACGCTACTTCCAAGTGCAAGATGGATGTGAAGCAAACTGAATGTCCCCAAAAAGGTCCTGGACCCTGGTTCCCCACTGGAGAGGTGAGCAGGGAGGATGGCAGTGATGGATGGAGCCGAGCTGTAGCTGGTGAGCCTGGAAAGTGTGGAGAGTTTCCACTGGCTTTGTGGTCTCTTCCTCACAAACTGGTGCCACCAGAGCTTTGGCATCATTGTGTAATTCCAGAAATAAGCCGATCATGGGCTTTTGGAGCAACAGCTGAGCACTGTCATGCTCACTCATATTGCTGTGTGGACTTCGTTGATCCTGCTGCACTGCAACATCGTTGTTCAGCCTCAGTACACAAATGCTGCTGCTCACTGGGAGCTGAGGGTGAGAGCTGAGATGAACTTGTGTCCTAGATCTGGCAGGAGAATGAGGAAGATCGATCTGCCCTACTTAAGCACTTGGACGAGAAATGGAGACCTTGCCTCGAGCATGAAGTTCTGTGCCATTCAATGCTGGGATGATTACACGTTTTTACATTTCCAAGACTGCTGATAATGCTGTTTCATATTCATAAGTGGGAAATTTATTTTTTTTTTTTTTTTTATTCAGAGCATCAGTTTTTGTTCTCGTTCTTTCAGGCAATATTGACAAGTTGGCTTCTTAAAAGATGAGCTGCCCATTAACGTGGGTTTTCTGTGAAGTCCTAGTAGAAGACAGCCTAGTCCTGTCAGCACGAGCTGACTCTATCTCTGGTCTTCGTACGAAACTTTATCTGGTTTCAGAGGGGAAACGGCAGCTGGATCAAACAGAAGTCCCAGCCTGTGTTTGATGTGCCACATGTTTGCTTTGCAGTGAGACTCTCCTGGGATTTGACCCGATCTGGTTTTGTGCACAGACTGGCAAAAGCAGCAGCAGGGCAGAAACTTTGACAGACGTGGAGGAGAAACGCCGTGTGGTGAACACCATCTCCGCGGATGTGGTTGATTTCCAGCTGGCCGATTCATGCATCCAAGTGGCTTTGGAGGGGAATTCAAGAGAAGACTTGGCTGTAGTTAGGAAATGAAAGGTTTTCGCTTTGAAGCACTGACGCTGGGGAAGTAGAATTGTCAGGAGATACTGCTTTGAGTCGTAGCGTTTAAATCCTTTTTCCTTTCCAGAGTCAGGCTGTCAGCCTCTTCTTCAATGCTATGTTGTGTTTATGGTGTTTTAATTAGTAAGGCTTCCCGTGGTTTTGACCATCCACGGGATTATGATGATAAAACTCCTGGTTAAAGGATACCAAGCCTTTGTAAGGGATTTTTGTCAGAAGATACGTGTTTTCCAGCTTGGAAAATAAACGTCTTGGTTCATTTTGATTTAGCCCCTGTTGATGTCCAGTAGGTGTGAGGAAGCCTGCTGTTAGGTGAATATTGAGAAGACAGTTATATGCTGATGGCTGGAGGAGTGGGTGTGTGCATTCATTCCCCCCTGTTTACTTTGGTTTGTTTTATATATTCTTTTCCTAAAACACCCACTACTACTCACTGTGAGGGCATGGACTAGATGAGCATTTAGGCTGATCTGAGATTGTTGTTCAGTGCTGCAGTGCTTGCGAGTGTCTGCCAATCTGCCATCTTGCTTTTTATAGCCTAGTAAGTTCAGTGGTGGGTCTCTGCTCTGCACTCGTGTGCCACTCGGTGGAGTGGGATCTTGCTTGCAGTGCTCCCAGGGAGGCACAGGAAAATGTGTATACTGTTACCACTACTAATGAAAAAGGCTTAATTAAGTTTTAACCGATTAGCATTATTGCTTTAAGGCTTTTTACATTGCTGTTTTGAATATCTTTTATTTCTTTCAAAGAAAAATCCTGTTGACATGTATGGGAGTATAACACTAGAAATCGTCGTGTATCAGGATGTACCCGAATGACCTTTGCCGTGCCGGCGTTGTAGCAGCAGTTGATAGCGTGGTGGTGAGATTGATTTCCAATAGATCAGACCTGACAAGGCTTTAACTACTTGAGGCAAATGGTTACAAGCACGACACTTCATTCTGCAGCTCTTCCTCTTACTTACTACTGTAGGTATGCCACCGCTGTGAGGGCTTAACTGAAATTACCCCCCAGAGTGAAAAATGGGGGGGGAGAGGAAAGGGGGGATCTCTGGCGGGAAGGGCAGGGCCGGGTAGGCTCTGGGGGCAGGTGGGGTGGCGCGGGGAGGCTGCCGAGCAGGCGAGCAGTGTGCTGTGCATGAGGATGTCCTCAGATGACTCCGTGGGTTATTTATTCTCCGCTCCCTCCACATGCATAATTTCCACAGCCATAAACACGTGTTAGGCATGAGTGGAGAGGAGGAAAGAGGAAGAGGCTTTTTAGTATTTAACTTTGTAGTTGCTTTTGCACATAGCCAGGCACAGTAAATACCCCATAGTTACAGACATCCAAATTTAACCATGGATGTGGACAAGTCTCTTCACTGAGCCTGTTTTTATAGCAGTATTTGAACATTTGAACCATTCATGGTGGTTGTTACTTTACCAGAGATTAGAGGCTTTTAAAAGTCTGGGTCTCCTAGAGTGGCCTAGAGCTGCTTTGTTTTGTAAAATGCCCTGCACATGCAGAAGGAAAATATATGTTCTGTAGGAAGCTGGAGCGTGTCCAGAGAAGGGCAACGAGGCTGGTGAGGGGTCTAGAGAACAAGTCTTCTGAGGAACGGCTGAGGGAGCTGGGGTTGTTTAGTTTGGAGAGGAGGAGGCTGAGGGAGGACCTTACTGCTCTCTACAACTACCTGAAAGGAGGCTGTAGTGAGGCAGATGTTGGTCTTTTCTCCCAAGTAACTAGTGATAGGATGAGAGGCAGTGGCCTCAAGTTGCATCAGGGGAGGTTTAGATTGGATATTTTGAAAAATTTCTTTACTGAAAGAATGGTCAGACATTGGAACAGGCTTCCCAGGGAGGTGGTGGAGTCACCATCCCTGGAGGTGTTAAAAAAATGTTTAGGGGATGTGATTTAGTAGGCATGGTGGTGTTGGGTTGACAGTTGGACTTGATGATCGTAGAGGTCTTTTCCAAGCTATGATTCTAAGGTGGCCAGGGTGCAGAACATGAGTGGGGAAGATGTCTATGATGACTCTACGTCCTCTGACACTGAAGGTGAGAGGCACGAGGGGCTGCTGTGTTGGTCACCCTGCCTGCTTGCAGGCTTCAGCGTTGTGTTGATGACTTCTGTTTACAAAGTCTCGCCCGGTGGCGCTGGGAGCTGTTTGGCAGATGTGATGCGTCTGAGCTGAAGAACTGCCATCTCGGTGCTTGGGAGGAAGGTGGTTTTGGCAGCGGTATGTTCCATCATTTCAAAATCCCTTTTGCCTTGATGGAGGGTTGAACTTGCCTGCTCCATGGTCTAGTGCGTGGGATGGGTGAGCGTGAGCATCCAAAGCCTCTGAAAGAGGGATTTATTCTGTGGGCTGTGGTTGTATATGTAGACCCACCAAATCAATTGGTAGATGGTCTCCCACAGCTGCACCTGAGCCCGGGGTGTGGCTGAGGTTGTGCTGTGCTCCCCCCTCTCCTTTTCGCTCAAGGCAGCATCAGGAAGTGGGAAGAGCAGTGCCCAAAATAGATGATTGCAAATGAAAAGTAATCCAAGCCTTGCTGAAGTCAGTCTGCCGCTTAGTGACACTTAGATTTGTTATAATATAATGCAAGGTGAATGTAAGCATGGGTGAGGATCACCTGGAAGATGTGCAGCATCTGGAGAAAGTGAGCAGGGTAACACAGCCACGTGGTATGGGAAAATGTGAAATTTGAGGAACATTTTAAATGTGAATTATGCTTTTAGAAAAAAAAAAAGACAAAAAACTTATGGCAAATTTTTTAGTGATAAGTGGGTCTGTAAGAGGGAAGCTGTTGTACTGCATGAGATGTCTGTGGCTGGAGAACAGGAGATGGAAGCCAAGTACAGCTTGGAGGAGAAGGCTCAAGGCTGGCCGTGGATGTGATCCACCAGTGCGGGCAGCATGGAGACTTCCTCTCCTGCCCATGAAAAAGTGAGTGCCTGTCAGTCTTTAGTCTGTCTGAACCATTTCAAAATTGCAGTCTCTCTGAAGGCAGGCCAACCACAGGGACGCACGCGCAGCAGTCTCCCACTCGGTGACTTTGCGGCTCACCTTCAAGCATCTCCTATTCGTGGTGCAAAGGACTGGTTTGCTCTTGGCTGCCTGTGAGCTTCTCGCGTGGGACAGCACCAGGGAAGCAATTACCCCATGCTGATCCTCGAGAGGAACAGTAACAACACCAGAAACTACATGAGCTAAATTGGGAACATATTCTCTTAAACTCTGGTAGATGTGAGTGTATGAACTTAAAGGGCATCGGCGCTGGGCTTCTAATGGAGCAGCTGGCGTGAAGGAAGCTTGTAACTGGATTGCTTCTTTAGGTGATTTGCTTGTGCTCGCCACCCGCTCACAAACCCTGCTCTTCCCTTTCCATGCCTTGGCAGTTCTCCTGTACGTGCTCAGCGTCAAGATGGGAGACTTTGCCAGCTGAGGTGTTCGGCCCTCCAGGACAACACTTAAGTGTGTGCTTAAACCTCGACCAAGGAGATGTTCTCTTGAATGTAAAGCTGGGCAAATTCTGTAATACTATACGGAATTTTTTTTCTTCTTTTTAATTCTCACGTGAAGTTGCAGAAGGCTTGGGCTCAGCGAAGCCTGGCTCTTGATCTTTCTTTTGAGGGAGAGGGATGAACTGGTTGACCTCTTGAAGTTCTTCTCGGCCATGTTTCCTATGGTGGATAGTGGGGCTATTGAAATGGTGCAATGATGATTGAATGTTTGGAAGGGGTATTAAAACCTCCGCACATCAGCTCTCACTTCTGGAGATCAAAATGACATCTTGTGTGTGGGAAAGAGCCAAATTATCTCCCAGCTGCAGGGTTCCTCCATCTTGCTGTCATGTGTTTCTGGTTGCCCACTGACAGAAGCAGGATGCTGAACTGGATGGACCAATGTTCTGATTCCGTCTGGCAGTTCCTGCAGTCCCCTGAGTCCTGTTGACTTCAGTGAGAATTAAACACGTGTTCAAGCACTTCCCTAGTAAGGCAGGCTTTTCTGCGCCCGTCTCTCTGCCCAGCTGCTTGAAGTTCTGCAGTGAAAAAAGCAGGTTTCTGTTAACTGCTTGGATCAGCCCCACTGCACCTTTTTTTGTGTTTTAATGGGAAAATCCCCATTTATAGTGTGTGCTTCTATTTTAAAAATAAATGTAAGCTGTCTTAAAGTCAAGCCGTGCTCCATGTTGCAGCTGTGCCATCAGGTAGGAGGTTTCCATTAGTGCCTGTGGAGGGGACGCATGCACAAATGGCTGGGAGAACACAGCAGAAGAAAACCCTCGAGCTTTGTGGCTGGCTTTGCTTCTAAACCTGTGTGGCAAGAGTACCGAGAGGAATACATCGTGTGGCCCGCTGCCCTTTGAAGTGGCTGGGTTCAGTACTGACAGGATGGCTTCCCTTATCTCCACTCCTACAAAGAGGACCGGGAAATCTGCCTGTGATGTGGGACTCTGACATTTCAAGCCTTGATCAGGTTGACAGCTTTTTCCTTTTTTTCTTCCCCCCCCAGCGGTTAGTCAACAAAGCGAGTTGAAAGCATGGAAACGCTCTGCCCCCTTTTTATGGGTAAATGAAGTGGTGAGGTAACAGCTGTGTTTGGGTCCTGCTGCCGATCCACCACTCCGGGATGATCCGATGGGTGGGAAGTTTGCAGACTGCCTGTCCCTTCCTGGGTCACTGCATCTGCGCAGGGGGTTTGGCAATAGCTGGTGTCCAGTCTGTGCTCAAAATGAGAGTCCTGAGTACGTAAGTCAGTGCACAACCACCTCTAGCAGACCTCATTGTGTGTCCCCAGAAGGCACTTGCGGGCAGGGCCTGATCCTCTCCTTCGGAAAGCAACTAGCTCGAACACTGCAGATTTCATTTCTTTCCTCTGAGGTGAGAGTGGCCCAGGTGTGGCTTTGATCTGGGAGGCTCAGCTGAGTCTGACCCGGTCTGTGCAAGGATCCCAGAGACCAGCTGGCTGGGATTTGCAAGTCAGACGGCTGCTGCTGTATGGGAATGGCTTTCTTGATCTAGAGCTCAGTTCTGCCTGTTAAGAGTGACTTGTTTTGTGTAAATGGAGCTTTGCTAGGAAATAGCTATATGGCTGAACTAAACCCAGTAAAAAAAAAAATAAATTTGGGACAATTCAGATTTGAATGCCAGGAGTTCCTGGATCCCTGCTTCCCAGAGCTTTAAGATATTATCTACCCTTTGGAAAATGAGCACTTTAAAGAAAGCTGAGAGTGGCACATATCAAACAACAGTCCTGGAAAAACTAGGCTGTACATTTTTATCCAATACAGGAAGCAAAATCGCTACAAATGGTGATACTGCCGTGTAGCATGAGAAAGTAGATACACACCATTCACCGAGCAAAGCATCACTTTGGCTTGGGCCGTTAGTTGCACGCAGTCGTGTTTTCAGGATTTATTGCCCAAAAAGCTATGAGTTATAATAACTCATTAGCCTTGAGCTTCTGGTCTGTTTACAGCTTGTGAATTAAAGGGTTAGTGACATGTCTCAACACGGGAGAGGAGCTAGAGGAAGATGGGAAGAGGCAGTTAATTCTGGATGAAGAATGTAATTTTGAGCTAAAGGGGCCTTTGCAGTTAGTTTCCTCTGTTGCCTGTCCCACGTTTTCCTTGTTCTAGAGTGTGGTCCCCTGTCTTCTAAACCAGGGATGTAATCATGGACTTTGAAAGCATTTTGTGCCATAGCAAAACCAGGAGTAATAACTGTGCATGATAACGTTGATGTTTTGTTGCTTTTTTTTATTCCTGCCCCCTGCACAGGGACCCTGCAGAGGGATCGAATTTTTAAGCACTTCACTCGGAAACGCCAGCGGGCGATGCGAAGGCGAGTGCATCAGGTGAACGGGCACAAATTCATGGCTACCTACCTGCGACAGCCTACGTACTGCTCGCACTGCAGGGAGTTCATCTGGTAAGAGCGGCTCGAACACGGTGGTGTGGAGCTCCTGTCCCTTTGGGTTTCGGGGACCGACATGCCGCCCCCGATCCTGAATCTGTTACCCAGCACTTTACCAAGTGCACCGACGCGATTTCCCCTGGCCATCAGGCTTAGCAGGGTACATTTATGCTGCAGACTGGAGCCTACTACAGAGAGGCCGGAGGTGATGTGTGTCTTGGATGCTGGCAGCACACTGGAAGGGTGTGGGGATGGGGCAGTGTTGCTCGCTTGTGAGCACAGATTTTACTTCGGGGGGGGAGGGGGTGGAAGTAACCCAAGCAGTCTGAAGAAAGACCCCAGATGTTAAGTGGAGCTTTGAGATTACACTGAGAAAAACAGTTGCTTGAAAGACTAGAGAAAATGCCTGAGAACAGAAAAGGCACGCAGAGGTGTGAGGTGTGGGGTGATATATGTGGGGGAGTAGGCAGAGCAGGGAGAAAAACTTAGTTATGTCCCAAAGGAGCATGGAGTGGGAGAGATAATAACAGGGTGTGGGCTGCTGGGATCAGCCTAAGAAGTGTGGTGTGTGTTGTAATAAAGTGAGGTATTTCAGAAACTAGAGTAAGGGGGAATATGGGCAATAACATGCGTGTTGACAGCCTGCCCTGTAAGCTACGGCCCTTATAGCACCTAGTTACGCTCTCACACCCCTTTGCTGAATTGCACCATTATTGCTGGGCAGTTTGGCCTCGGGCATCTGGTCATCTGGGATACTCTGATATTTTGGCTCTCTCTTCTGTAAATGATGTGCGAGGTGACTGCCTTTCTGATGCCAAATTACGTTCATATTTTGTTTTGAACAGGGGCGTGTTTGGGAAGCAGGGATACCAGTGCCAAGGTAAGGTGCTGTGCTCCTGCACGGTGTGTGAGTAGGATGTGCTGTCTCGGGAGCACTTTCCCGTGCCACTGGGACATCCTGCGGTTACAGCTTCTCTGAAGCCACCGCTCCTCTTCCTCCCCAGCCAGCCAAAACTCTGCATTTGGGCAGCTGTCAGGCTGATGGCTTGCATGCATGCAGGAGCAACCACCTACATTCATGCAAACACCTAGAGCTCTGGTTGCTCTGTTTCACCCACAGTTTTCCTCCTGTGCAGATCCACTGAGTTGCTGAGTATGTGCAACACCCAGCTAGGCTTGAGAGAGCCAGGGTCCCTTCAGGACCGTGTTCATCTGGTATTTGGACACCAGGTACCCTACTGGAATGGCCACCCTCTTCCTTTCTCTCCCTCTGTAGCTCGACAAAGTGAAACTAGGGATGTGACTTCAAAGGGCAGCCTTGTGGGCTGGCACAGCGCCTTTGTCTGGATGCAGGTTTTGGCTGAATGCCTGTATAGACATGTGTATTGCTTAATTATTGTTTTGCCTTTCCCTTTTTCTATGGTAAGATGATGGAATTACTTGTGTCACAGGTGCATGGTCACTAGATGTAGCCTTCTAACACAGCCTGGTTCTTGAGCAGTGTAACAGGACAGTGGTATCCTCACGTGAAAGGAAGCTACACGTAAACAAATGGGTATCCTGTGCAAAATTTCTGGGTAGAGGTGAACGTTATTGATAGACCCTCATGGGTACAAGCTTGAGTCAGCAACAAGCAGAATAGCATGGAACCCTGCAACACATCTGCAGATTGCAGTTTCCATCAAAAAAAATCTCCTTACGTAGACAGTAGCTATGGCCCTTGGTTGTGTCTACAATGCACGCTGGGTTACACACTGGAGGAATCCAAGTTCGTTCCAGCCAAGCCAGCTTCAGACCTGGGGAGACCCCAAGTCTGCTTTAGGGCAGATTAGCCCTCTTGATGGGGACTAGCTAATTAGACACAGCACCAATCTGCTGCAGTTACCCAGCTTCCCAGACCCGAGCATTGCACTGAGCCTCAAATGACCAACTAACCTGGGCAGGACTCGCTTGGATATCCAGTGTAAGAAGCATGGTGCCACTGAGATGGAGGGGTGGCTTTTGGTATTTCAGTCCTGTGCTCTCTGGTATTATTTGTGTGTGTTGTGAGAAATATTCTCCACTAGATAATTATTTCAACAGCATTTTTTTTTTAGTTCATTTGAGAATTTCTGTGTGCATCACGCGTGTTTTATATAGGAAGCTGTTTTCTAGGCTGTATGAATGATCCGGTGCAGAATTTCTGTTGCAGTGGGTTGGAGATGCATTTCCAGATCTGCTACAAGATTTTGGAAATTCCAACCCACCGATTATTTTTCGCATATTTACTGTGTCCTGATGGTATAGCTGAGCCTTAAAGAACCCAGCTGATGGGATGATGTGTTCTGAGTCTTTTGACAGCTCTTTTCAGCATGCCTCTTTTATTTCCTAGTATGCACCTGTGTTGTACACAAGCGCTGCCATCATCTAATTGTTACGGCTTGCACATGCCAAAACAATACGAGCAAGACCGATCTCAAGGTAAAGTCATGTTGGTTATTTTGGGTCATCATAATTTGTGAGTCTTTGGGTTTGTCTGGGTTGCTGGGGTTGTCCTATAACAGAATTTACTCTGTGCTATCTTGATTCATGGATTGATTTACAAGTCAGAAGGAGTGACAGGGGCATGCATAAAGGCCATGCAGTATCATCTGGTTGTTCTTCTGTTAATGCCAATAACTGGTTGGACTAGCACATGGTGTAGGAAGGCAGGGTATCTTCACTGGAAGACATCAAGAAATAGCAAATCCAATGTCTTCCTTGGTAATTTGCTTGCATGATTAACTGTGGTGTCATCAAAATTTGGTGCCTGGTTCTTAATGTGGATTTCTGTGGCTTTAAAAATCCAACCACTGGTCTTTGTTCTGCCTCTTTTTTTCTTTTCTGGTAACTTAAAGTGCCCATTTAGTCATTGCTCCACACCTTTACTCTGTGGAATTATTTATGCTGTAAGAAAGAACCGTTGCATAACTTGTGTTTCTGAAGGTTTTGTTTCTTTCTAGTTTTAGCTGTATTTGACAGGAGTAGCATCCCCACCTAAAACTGCCTTGTGCATGGCATGTCTCATTTCTATAACTGGAAATTGCTTAATAACCATGCAAGGAAAATTCAACAGAAATATTTTCAATTGGGAAATAGCTCTGTATTGTATGCCCTGCAGAAACCTTCTTTCCGGTGCAGATAAGCAATTGCCTTTGCTCGTTACTTCTTGCCTCCAAACTGCTGAGCTAGATTTCTTAAAATGACCCCTTGCCAAACCAGATGAAGTTAAAATGCTTAAGGCTAAAGTGCAAGTGAAATGGTGAGTCTCCTTGCCCCTCTTTTAGGATTGTGAAGGGTGTGTAACACACCTAAGCTGCTTTAAAAGAAGGCAAAGAGGAGGAGGCACCGTTCACTTTAAACTCATCGTTTCAGTCGCACCCCTGAGTTTTCTTTGGGAAGTGGTGGGTTGCCCCTCGGTCTTTCAGGATCTGCGTGTTGAGACACAAAATGGAAAGCAAAGAAGAGGCTCGATGGGAATGGGTTTCTTTAGCTGATCTAACATTTTCTAAGGTGTCTTTGAGTTCTGCATGATTCACCGTTGGAAAAGAACAAGGTTAAAAAGGGGATGAGAGCAAGTGATAAAGCAAAATGTGGGCCTGAAATGAAAGGCTGTTAGTAATAACAAGGAGGGTGAGAAGAAGAACGAGAATTTTAGGGGGAGCTGGGAACACTACTCTATATTAAATCTAATAAAATCAACAGTTTGACCTAAATTTACATGTTTGCACACAGTATGCAAGCTAATAATTTGAAAACTGGTTAGTTACAAAATGCTGCAGGTAACATAATTTATACATGGCACTTCAGTGTGATAGTTTTGTGATGAGGTAATCCACACTTCTAATTCTAACTTGTTTTTAAGAACTTAAATTTGGCTAGGCAGCCCTTTTAAAAATCTGCTTTGTCAGATAGTCCAGCCTGACCAGCAAGGAAACCAGAGCAGGCTCGCAGCAGGCAAGGTTGGTCACTCAATGTTCGCTTGCAGTAAACCTCAGTGAGGTGATGGATTGAGACATTTTCTGAGCTGGAATTATTTTCATAGTTTTGCACTTAAATACCTGTATGAAAATGAACGTCAGCTTATGTATATGTATTTGAATTTTAAATCTGTGCTTTTCTTTTTATGCCTCAGGTGACTGAACAGAGGTTTGGAATCAACATTCCCCATAAGTTCAGTGTCCACAACTACAAAGTCCCGACTTTCTGTGACCACTGCGGTTCCTTGCTCTGGGGAATCATGCGACAGGGCCTACAGTGTAAAAGTGAGCAACTTCTTACTGCAGCCTTTTCACAAAATATGTGTATTTTTAGACTCTTGATGCACTGTGTGGGCTTGATTTGTGCAACCTTCAAGAGAAAGCCAAGCAATGAATATTCATCTTTGCAAGAGTTAAAAACCCACTGATCTACTTTTTAATCTCTGGTTTCCAGGACTCTACTTTGCACTCTCAGCACAGCTTTGTTTAATTTGCATTATTGAAAATATTCTTGGGTATCACTGCTTCCTGCATTCATTTTTCCCTTTACCTGAAGGTTTTTCCTCAGCTAGTGAAATAAGGCAATGAAAAGGCATCTGAGGGGAAAAAAAGGTCATTGCTTTAGGCTGACTACCCTGTCTGTCATGCTGTTCATTGATGACAAAGCATGTCGTGGTGTTACCTCTTTGTTTCAGTGATCCAGACTGTAAAATCGTAACAGACACCGTTTGCCTTCATCTCCCACAAGAGGGGGTGTGTGGGTCCATGAATGAGAGCAAGAAAGATTTTAGTTTCCCACTGAACAATATATATTTAAAATTAGATACCTGCAAATATAGAAGTTTGTTGCGGATTCTGTGGCATTATAAATACTAATTTTATCTGCAGGCATAGCTGCAGTGGTGTTTATATACCTGACAAAAAGTGCTTATGAATAGCTTCAGGCAGTGTGGCATGCTACTCGGAGAGTTTGGGGTATATCTCTGATTTTCAGGAGTTTATTCTTTTCTGAGAGTCCTAATTTTGTTTCTGCTGAGCTCAGTGGCAAAAATCCTTTCAGTTTAAAGAGACAGGGTAGATCCAGATGGGTATATTTCCTGAAATAGAATTGCTAAATTATTTCTCAGCAATTAATCCGTCCAAGTTATTTTAATTGCTCCTTTGCTTTTACTTTCCATCCCTATGATCACCCCTGTCAGTCTGTAAAATGAACGTCCACATCCGATGCCAAGCAAACGTTGCACCGAATTGTGGGGTGAACTCAGCGGAGCTTGCTAAAACCTTGGCGTGCATGGGGCTGCAACCAGGAAGCATTTCCCCAAATTCGGTGAGTCTCTTTTTCTTTTTTTTTTTCTTTTTTTTTTTTTTTTCCCCCCCTCTTTTTAAAACATTTACAAAAAATT
>Ga0065711_1003471_pt1 | contig 27812 bp, 15 predicted proteins | sample Hoacrofraction12_FD_59098 | JGI IMG/M metagenome (GOLD analysis project Ga0065711, IMG submission 59098) | Hoatzin crop microbial communities from Cojedes, Venezuela - Epithelial fraction 12 v2 (version 2) | ecosystem: Host-associated > Birds > Digestive system > Esophagus > Crop | place...
TGGATGGGGCTTTGAGCAACCTGGTCTAGTGGAAGGTGTCCCTGCCCATGGCAGGGGGGTTGGAACTAGATGATCTTTAAGGTCCCTTCCAACCCAAACCATTCTATGATTCTATGATTCCATGATCTCTGCACCTTGCTCAGCAGGGCGTAGCTGACCACGGAGCGGAGGTAAAAATGGAAGCAATGATAGAGAAACAATAAACAAAGCAGGGCCGAACGGGGGTCCAACAGGGAGTGACAGTGGAAAAGCACAGCTATACAAATGGTTTTGAAAATGAGAAGTCTGAATGTGGAAAAAAAGAAGGAGAGTAAGCTTCCTCCTCACACCCTCGAACAGCATGCCTCAGCATGCCTGTATACTGCTCAGCAGAACCGTGAAGCAAACTACATCTACCTGCCGAAATAGGTATTCATCATACCTTTCAAAAGAGTGCACTGTCAGGCCCAGAGAAACTCCATGAATTCCTGGAGACTTTTAAGCTCTGAGTTGCTCACCTCCAACACCTTCCACACCATAATCTCAAATTCAAAATTCCTTTATTGTTGCATTCGGGAAGATCACAGAACAGCTACTGTAGCGCAGCTCTTTCTTTTCAAACATCCGTTTCACAGTTGTCAACTTTTTGCCTACACCACCTCTCATGTATCTGTGCCTAGTCACTCCCTTTCCTTCCTCCTGCTCTGAGACCTGCAGCTCCACCACTATAAAAACAGCCGGCATGGAAGGCTAATGTCTCTTGCTAGAGAACTGAGACAGCTGTGGTTGCTTGAAATGTGGAAGGACTTCCCAAATGATTTCTCTTGTTGCTCTTCCCCAGCCCTTTTCTTGCTTTGCTGCTTTTCCAAACCATTATTTCTTATTTGCAGATAGCTGGTTGATGCGGCCGTGCTGATGAAACTGTCCTGATGCACCATGGGAAACAGAAAAGGAAGCTTTAGGAGGTACCTCATACTCTTGAGGTCGTCTGTTGACTTTTCCTTAAGTAGTCCAGGAGTAGCTAAAAATAGGCTGAATACAGCACACACAGAGAATATACTTCATCTAAAGCAAACGGAATATGCAGTAAAAATAAAAGCAAAGATACTGAGTTCAAACCTTCGCTCATCAGTAAAAACCCCATTCTGACATAGGGTTATGTTTATGGTTTTGTGTGATATTTAAATATAACAGGGAAGAACACCAGTTTTTTAAAAAAAACATTGATCTTAAAATAGAGCAAAAATCAAGACATGTGGACACATGGGAAGCAGAGTTACTTCTGCCTGATCACAACTTTCGAAATCTAGTCTCAAGATTGTTCTTCAGATGACTATTAATATACATTACAGTTTAAAAGGGCATTGATTTGCCCTATTAAATCTCCATAAGACAAAATTACTTGGAATAGGCAAATATAGCACATTAGCCTTTCTGCTGGGAAAGTACATGCTAGTCAGTGTACAAGTCTGGGGAAGACAGAAACTGCTAAAGTTCAGAAATACTCCAAGTTTTCTTTATCCAAAATGTTCTGTTCCTCTGCACTGTTACATTCACCAGATTGAATAAGCTGCTACTGCTCTTTTTTTCTTCTCTTTTCTTAATGATTTAGTTTTGAAAAGGCTGTTTACAAATTTATGTTGGGATGATAATCTCCAGCAAATGCCAAGCTCATTTACAGGGCAAGCTCCCGAAAATTCACAAGGACCTGTTGTAAGATTGCTGGAAATACTTAGAAAATACTATAATCTTTAAATTGTGCTCAGCTGGATTGTCAACTGCCAACAGTATACTCCAGATAAGTTGCCCCCCTGGAATGTCACTAAAGTCTGTAGAAGCCTATTTATTATGTCTGCACCTCTTTTGGCTCCATCAAATTAAAGTTTTTTAATAAAAAAAAAAGATGGATGTATTCTAGCTGCATGAAGATGAAGACTCCATGTAATGATATAATCTACCTGTGATCTGCTGCCAGCTTGACTCAGACGTAGTTCAAGGTAAAATGTGTTTAGAGATCTGAAGTAGTAGATTACCAGCAAAGAAAACATTCCTGTTTCCTTATCTTAGGGAGACTGGCTTCCTGCTAGTTGTGGATCCTCCTCCTGCACGAAGTACTAAAATACCCTTGTTCAGCATTTTCAATTTCATCTTGTAGTGATAATGGAGATTATGTATAAGCTCTGTGGCTGTTCAGATTCCCTTTTTGGCTCCCATGGTGGGTAGTACTAGAGTTCACGCAGTATTGTAAGAGATGACTCTGTAGCACACTAATTACACAAGGTTTTCAAAGTACTTTGAAGATGAAACGTGCTGTATCAGTGCAACTCCAGGTATTATTATTATTTATATAGCATGCATAATCATTAGTGGAAGCCTAGCTTTAAGCCCCTTTGGGACTAAGGTGGGAGGAAGATTTGGACAAACTCCATGTCTTCGCACTTTCACTGCATCTGGTTAAAGCAGATAACTAGCATCCTGAGTTCCTCTGCTGTCTCCCTTAATTATCAAATTCTATGAAAAAGAAAGTGATTGAAGCAAATGTGGACTCCTATGAGGTGAGATGCAAAGTTACTTTCTAAGATGTCAGCCAAAACTTATAACAGTTAACACCTGTGAGATTCATTCTGAATGAAATTAATAGAATGAAATTCTGAATGAATGAAATAGGAGAAACACCACCCTGTTAATTAATTGAGCAGGATAGTCTAAGCTATTTGAATGCTCCTTACCACATGATGCAAGGAAACCAATAATCACTACAGAAAGCTTTTTCAGTACAAAACATTAAATACCTGCTGCATAAGTGATATGCAGAAAAGAAGTGGGCGGTGGGAGAAGAGGGCTGCATGGGAGAAGTGAAGATGATGAAGATTAACAGGATATTACAGCTCCCAGCTGAAGTGCCAGCAGAAGGGAAGAGGGATTAATTTATACAGTTTTCACTATCATCCATGCAGAAATCCCTTCACACATTTACACCTAAACTTTTCAGGACAGGGAATGGCAACTGACTAGTTTGCCTCGATTCTACAGGAATGAAACAATGCAGACCCACTTTCTCTCCTCGCACACCCTTTGCGGGCACTGATTGAACATCCACCCTACCACTGAGGGATAGAGCGCTCCAGCCAGTCCAAAGTACACAGAGCTGGGGGTTACCAACAACCAAAATGGAGGCAGAAGAAATTCCTCAGAGATCATCCCAGGCCTCAGCAAGCTGCACAAGGCCCACGGATTCACAGTTGGATCCCCTATGTGCTCTTGAAATAAAACTACAGGGACTTGGATAGAAGAAGGTACACAGTAAAGCTCACAGCAGGGTTTTCATCTCACTCAACAGAAACTCTTTGTGCTCAACAGAAGTACACCAGGTCAGACCAGGAAGGATTCTTGCCTGAGTAATACTTCTTCGCCTCCACACACAAAGCCCAGGTGACAATCTTACAGCTGGCTATATAGTCAGCTTTCAAACAACTATGATGAGTCTCCCAAATATATGTCAGAATACTCCCAGCGAAACACTTTGAAGTAACGATGCATGGATAATTTTGAATATTCCCCTTTGAATAGGGAAATTCAAAGTGTAAGTAGAGCCTCTGATTTGAAGAGGTCTCCCTGTGGATGTTGTCCTATTATATGTAAATACCACTGAGAATAGCATGCAAATACGGTCATTAGTGAAGGTTTGAACTTTTCCCGAACAACTTCAATTTTGAGCCAGCTACTTCAACCTTCAAAGGCAGCAAACTCTGTGACTCAGCAGAATTTGAGACTGAAAAGCTTGTTCCAGCAAGCACCGATGCTTTTAAGATGTTAAAGCATCCAGAGTCTTTTCTAATCCCTTAAACTGTTTTCCATGCTGTTTCCCTATTCAGTTAGTTGCAGACATGTAAAAGAGGACTACTGCATATTACAGAATTGCACTGTTTTGCTATCAATTGTCATTGTATTTCCTTACATATTTGGGGCTGCTTATGGTTTCCCCTACAGAGCTTATATTACACATGGAAAAACAAGCAGGAAGAGGAGGATGCAAAGGCTCCCACCCAAGCAAAGCTCACAGGACAGCTACTGAGAACAGAGGTGCATCCAGCAGCACGGAAACACTGCTCAGGTGTTTGGGATATGAAAAACTTTCTGACAAGGATGAGGAGAGGTAAAGTGACAATTTCACTCCTCAGCTGCCCACCCCAGCAGAGTTCAGTGCATGTTATAGTGTACCCTATATTCCCTCATGTGGTCTTGTGTAAATTTGACATGGACGTGACATAAATGTATTTTCTTATATTTACAAAGTTCACATCTGTTTATAAGAAAAGCAAACCTTTAGATTACTTGTCATAAACTTGCCTCTGCACTGAGTTACAGTAAAAAAAAGTTGTGAGGAAATAGTGTGATTACACGTATTCAGGTGGTCACCATTCAATACCTGGTAGCTTACACCCATAAGCTTTCCCTTTGCGGTTATATCAATGAAAATTAGATGTCATAATATATCTTTCTGAATCCAATCTCTTTATGTCTGAAATTGAGATGAACATTTACATTGATTTAAATGGCTGAAACCCTGGAACTCGTGAGCATTTTCTGTCAGTTCTAATGGGAAGTATGCAACTGCGGTCTAGGCTTATTTCAAGGTGCAATTTAAATGTCTGAACGTTTTCCCTTTTATACTGGTCTAAGCTCCCATGTCTCATTTTGTTATGCACATTTCCTCAACACAGTAGCAGAGACGCAGTCTTTTTAAGTGACTGCGAGATTCCACAGTCTCCAGAAAGCCATTACTTTTGACTGGCTGACTCCCTCGGCTGTGTATTACGAATTCAGCACAGCCTGTCCCAGACTCTTTGCCTCTAGCTTCTAGCACTACTCTTCTTCAGCATTTAAGAGGAACTAACGCAAAATAATCACCGTAAAAACTTGTCTGTCTTTGCCCAACGTGCCTTTGCATTGCAAATTCCAGCAAGCCAGATGCACCATTTTGGCTACCATGAGAAAGGGGTGAGGGCAGCCATTTTGGAGGCAGTTGATCTTACCAGGTTACTGAGCAGCTGTATCTATTTAAAACGTTTCTAGGTGTAGTACCCATAGACAATGCTTACCATGTATACATCCACAGTGCCTGTATTGCTTCACAGGGTCTCCTGGTAGTGCGGCATGGTAGGAAGGATTTCAGACATGTTTAAGACAAGCATTCTTTTTTGTGTCTATCATAATACCTTTTAAATAAGTACAGGAACCTGTAAGCTCTTCCTGTTTCAGTCTAGTGATGTGCTAGCATCATGTAATTTGCATCTGACACACTTGCCAGGACTGACAGAGTCTGGGTGCGAATATGACCTTGGGCACAGCCAAAGGCACATGGTTTAAGTCAAGGAAAGGCAGTCATCTCTTTGCAGAGCTGATCTTGCAGCCTCGTGTTTCTGGAGCCATTATGTTAGAATAAATCAGAATAAAATGGAAGACCCTCAAATAGTATCAAGGGACTGAGCCAGAGAATACATCTAGTGAATTCTCAGACATGACTTACACTTCTGACCTTATTGTCTGTGTTGGCAGTAGAAATGAAAGTAACGTAGGAGTAGCTTCAACAGCTCTATACCATCAGAGGGTTGCTTTTTGCCAGAGAAATCCTCAAGGGCCATGTGCCCCACCTCAGTTGTCAGAGTTCCCTGGCAGATCTAACTGCAAAGGGCTAGAGTGAATAGCATGAGAAGGAAAGGAAGACATCTTCAAGGAGATTATGGTCAGTCTGACCACTTGTATAATCCACTGTGTTAAAAAAATATTCTGTATCACGGGTAGTTCATGAGCTCAGTAGAAGGCTCAGTCCTGCCAGGTTTGGATTAGCAGTAAATAGAGAAAAAAAATTCTACTGGAGGAAGGTAAATCCTATTTTCTGCCCTACTTTGTTCAAATTCTCGAAAAAGGAGCAGTGGTAATCATGGAGGAATTACAAGAAGAATTAAAAGTACTCCTGACCCCGTGGGGTAGAAACAGCCTCCACCAAAACTGGAGGAAGTTTTGATCTGACATACCCAGAACTCCACATTAACCAGTCAAGGTAACTCCAGATCTGGATCGACTTGCTGATCTGAGTTGCAAAACTCTGCCCCTTACATCACTACTTTTTTTTTTCTTGACTCAATACCAAGCTGCAGAGAAATTCCGAGGGAAATGCCTCGGTGGTGGTAACGCACAGTCGAGCTGGTGATGCTGTGCAGCACAGCAGCACTGCAGACAGCCATGGTTCTAGCATGGTGAGACCAGTACATTGTCTAAAAATGCCCAATTTCAGGGGATGTGACAGTTACACTAAGTTTGTTCTAGTTCTCAAGCTATTAATGTACTTTCCACTTCAAATACAGAAATTTCATTTCTAAATTAGGAAACAACCTTCAGTATGTGCTCACTGTATTTAAAACATCTTGAAATTATATGATCTGCATATAGATTTTACGCTGTCTGTAACTTGTCCTTCTAACTTTATTCTTTACAAACATTTCAAATCACTGGGGCAGGGTGGAGGCCTTAGGATTAATTTGCCTTTTTTCAAAATACTTCTGCACAAAACATCAACACAAACTTTAAACACTTAACAGGTTTTGAATTTGGGCTTTCTCAACGTTTTGTTTGTAACCCTGCTTTTTTTTTAATTACCTTCAGAGATGTATGTTTTTACAACACCTCTTCCAGTTTGAATTCGGTATTTAACACATCCTTCTACAGAGGTTGAGAAGTCTCCACCAGCATTGTATTGCATTATTTTCTGTCTGCTGCAGACAATGCAACTGCTGCTGCAGTGATGCAGTGGGAGAAAGTGTGTAAAGAACCGGATGAATGGCACACAAAATTATGTCACTGCGGTGATTTTGAATTGTGTAACAAATACACTCCACGGAAATAGACCTAGGTGTGAGAAATGGCCCATGGAATGTCTTCACCCTACACACGTACACACATTGCATTACCACCAAAAAATCACTCAGCGAGCCTTGGCACTGAAGCACTAATTTGTATTAGTTGTCCAAGATGCCCCAAGAAACCGAGTCCTTAATTTGCAACGTACCTGACAATCGGCCTGTCTAGGAGACACTAGATTGTGACTCAGGGTTAGCCCTTCTCTGGATGTTTCTTGTATCCACCTTTCCAAGGCCATGATCCTCACAAAATGCTTGGAATGCCCTTCCCTTTGTACAGACCAACTAGGACAAGCCAGCTTAAATATTACTCATTATTTAAGGAATACTTCAAGGAGTCATGCCTTGTGCTGGTGCTTGTGTAGTATCTCTCAGAGCTGTAAATCCACTACCATTGTCCTGCTTATTTTCCCCCTTCTTTACTAATAGGAGGGAGAAGAATTTGGACTCAAAATTAACACACAAATTTAAAAGTAGAAAGCTGTATGATAACTGCATGACCATTACATTTTGATTTTTCAAATAAAAGACGAGTTGAACCACCTCCCCTTTATAGTCCGATGCTGGAAAGCCAAGTACTCTGTGTGTTCATTAGTGATGGGAACCTAAAATGGTGAAGCACTAGACGGTAGGCAAAATCCCAGCCTTACCAAAACCAGTACCTTTTCCCCACTGACTCTGAAGGAATGAGGATTTCATTCCAGAAATTCAAACTGACAGTCAGTCAGGCAATCTGATTAGATGGGGAAATGTAAACTAGAAGCCATGTTTTCATAATGTTTAATCTAGGCTATATATAAAAATTATGTGATAGTATCTTGCTACTATCCTTTTCGTAATAGTCTGCAAATAAATACATATTTTCTGAGGCTCATGGCAAGATTTGAATTACAGTGGCAAAAACGATGCTTGTTTTTCCAGCATTGTGAGGGTATTTGAATCTGGTCCTGTGAAATTTCAGTTCAAAGTAAATCCAGATGGATTAAATCAAGAATACTGCCGAAATGCAGAGTGACTGGGGAAAAACGAAGAGGGAAGGAGTAGTCTGGATTGTAAGACCAAAACAAAAGATATATGGACATACAAAAAAGACAATTAGAAAATATATTTATACTAAATTAAAACTTTATTGACTAATGTTCTTCAGACAACATGATCCGACGGACTATGGTTGCATACAGGCAATGAAGTTGAACATAACAGTAGTTTAACATGGAATGTCAAACAAATTAATATAATGAATTAGATGAAACAATTTATCTGTGTTGCTGCAAAATGACACCAAGCTATCTATTTCCTTGGTCAATCTGTGTTCAGCTAAGAGGCTATGCAATTGAAGAAACTGGTAGATTTCTTTAGCATATATTTCAAATAAATTAGCTAAATTGTACTCTTTAAAAATCCTTTCAACTTCACTTGCATTTCAGACAAAATCTAAATGTAAACACTAAAGTTGCCAGAGCCATCTAGAAAGACCTAACTGTCAAACTCGGAGTGGACCTTACAGTTCAGTAAATGTGAATAACTAGAACAAGAAAAATACCAGTTACTGCAAAAGTCACGTAGGCATATTTTATTATTAATCCAGCACAAAGCATTTCTTCTAAGTTTCTCACATAAAAGACTAAAGCTTGCTTACAGTACTACATCTTCTATCATTCAAGCATCATTATTACCTATCAGGGATATTGGCTAGATGACCTAATGGGCCTTTTCCACCTCTAACTTCTACAAAAGAGAATCATTCATGCCAGCAAGAACATGGTTCACTACATCTTGGGCTTGATCCTGTAGCCTTCATTCAGGCAAAACTCCCATTGACTTAAAAGAGAGATTTTCCATAGCAAGACATCCAGGATTACGCCCTTTTTATTTTTAAAAAAGCATCCATTTAGGATACATGGAAAATATTCTATAGAATTAAAAAAATATAATGACATGTGCTTCACTTGCATTGAAGGAATTAGAGACTGTAAACACCATAGTGGCCCACATCTTCACAATATCCATGAGAAAGTGTCAACTGCAAGTAATCTATGTGCGTTTATTTTTCAACGTATGCTTCTGAGGGTGTTTTGTGTATACCTTTACCTCCACATCTACACATGCGTACACCCTTAATATACACAAAGGTGTGATAAAATTCACTAAAGGCAGTTGCTTCCCTTAACGCTTGTTAGTCTTAATATTTAAATCAGCAAGTGGCAGCAAACTGGGTTTTAAATGATGCTTATTAGACCGTATGTGAGCAGCAGGACACGGATATCGCTGTGGGCAAGAGAGTGTGGCTGACAGTTCTACGAGTGTGGAGCCATCCCACTTACGTGCATCACAAAATCTACCTGCGTGAAGGGCTGGAAAAGCAGGTGATAAAAGTATTTCTTAGTGGGCCATGTCTGAAATTTGAGTTGAATGGTTCAAAGGCTGTAGATTGTCCCCATAGGAGTCTTTCGACAACCTGGAGGACCACCCAGGAAAGTTTACCTTCAAAGTGCACTTTCTAAGAATGGAATGTTCTTGACAGGGAAATGATCAGAGGCAATCCTGGACTTTTTGCTTGTTGAATAGGAAAAATGTTTTCATCTTCAGGCAGCACTTCACCCTGACAAATATGAGTTCAGTTATTATTGGGTTTTAGTATTACAGAAGATTCTTTAGAAACAAACATGATAGAACACACATACACATACACTCAGATATTTACAGCCTTTCTAGAAAAACAACCCCCTACCTTAGTACTGACTACCTATCTTTTCCTTTTTTTTCTTTTTTTTTTAGTATTTAAATTCTTTAAACCAGCTACATTAAATACCAACGTGTACTGTACCACCCCACACCAACCCCACATCCCCCCCAAAAAACAGCAAGTATTTTAAAAGTTTGTTCGCTTGTTTGTTTTTTACGATTGTTAAAATCTCCTGCTTGTGACTGTTAAGTACCACCTCCACTGGAACGCGATCGGTACTGACGGCATCTTCCAATGCACGTCGTTTCATAGTTGAGCAAGTACTGCAGCTGGAAGCCTAGATCTCCAGGTCGTCGGGTCGAGGCCTGCTGCTGGCTCGGCTGCTGGCTCTGCTGGGAGGCCTCTGGTCCACAATGGTGAGGGGCTGCAGCTCGTGTCCCGATGCCAGTTTTTTAGCGTTCTGGTGCTCGTCGGAGAAGTCGAAGGGCTGGGCGTGTGAGTTGGAGATGGTGCTGCCAGCCTGCCCCATTCTGTTCTGCTCTGCGCTGTAGTTGGCCCAGTTTTGCTCGCTGGCTTGCTTATTGTAGTTACGACAGGAGGAATTGTTCCTGTCTCCAGTAACGAGCTTGTACCCCGGGGGAGACATGGGAGACAAGGGGGCGGTCGGAGAGGAGCAGCCATTGTAGTAAGCGTATTTGGGGGAGCCACAGTCCTTGGAAGGGCTCATGGTACTGCTGTGGGAGTAGGGGTCGGTTTTCCCTTTCACGCGATCCTTGACACCCTTGAAGAACACGTAGAAAAGCTCGATGATGTTCAAGGCAAGAGACACCAAGGACACGACCAGCATGAAGAGAATGAAGATGGTTTTCTCAGTGGGACGAGAGAGGAAACAGTCCACTCTGTGCGGGCATGGGTCTCGCTCACAGGTGTAGATGGCATTCAGGCTAAACCCATAGATGTACCACTGTATCAGCAAGAAAGCCACCTCAAAGACAGATTTAAACAGGATGCTGATGATGTAAGTGCGGAGCAGCCCCCCACGCATCTTCACTTTGCCATGCTCTTCGATCCCATATTTGAATTTCTTAATTTCTATTTGCTTGAGATGCATATCCACATTCACACCATCATTTTGGACTACCTTGAGCTCTTCTTCTCTTTTGTTCAGCTTCTCTTCTTTCCTCATTACATAGAACACATGTGCCAGGTACAAAAGGGTAGGTACAGACACAAATATGATCTGCAGAACCCAGAAGCGTACATGGGAGATGGGGAAGGACTTGTCATAGCAGACGTTCTCACAACCAGGCTGTTGAGTGTTGCACCGGAAAGCAGACTGTTCATCTCCCCAAGCAGATTCGACTGCTGTCCCCAACAGCAAGATTCGGAAAATAAAGAGGACAGACAGCCATACTTTCCCTCCTGCAGTAGAATAGGCTTGAACCTTGTCAAGAAGTTTTCCCAAGGCACTCCAATCACCCATCTTCACAGGATGCTGGCTAAAGAAGGACACAAGGAAAAAAAAAATAGTGACGGTTAAGACAGAGCTTTAACACCTTTGATACAATGAATCACAGATCAGTGCTAATAGAGCAGTGATGTCAGCTTTAATTCACGTGTTTTAAACGATCTGAAGAGAAACCAGAGTTTTAGTCTGCAGGTGGAGTGGGAAGTCAGGGAAACTGAGAAGAGAAAGTAACATATAATGTCTTGGAGCATAATGAAAAAAGAGGTTTCTAATTTCACTCCAGTTTCCAGGCAGTCCATGACAACCCCCAGTTGCCACTGTGGTTGGCTCAGCTTCCTCGGTGGCAGCCTTAGCTCAACGATCCACACCTGCCTGGGGTGGCAAACAGCTGTGACACACCGCTGAAGCAGGGGCTGGAGGTACGTAGTGGCACTGCCCGAATACGCTAGGAATAAATGAGAGATTTCTCTCCTTCAGTGTGGATCGTTCATGGTAATTTTTACATTCACTCTTCAAAAGAAGAGGAAAGCAAACTGTAGTATAATAAGTTAACGTTAGGGTCGGATACCTAAAATTTTATAATTGCAAACTGTGTACTATTTTTCCTACAGCAACATTAAACTGAGCTCTTGCATATCACTACATTGTATGTAACACATATAAGAGTACAGTGCTTAATGATGTCAAGTTTATACTATGCTCCACTTCAGAAAAATCTTGCTTTCTAAATAAAGTTTATACATTAGTATTTGCAGCACAAAGTTAGTATTCTTTACCTACACTTTTATAAGGAACCAAAAATAGTAAATACACGAAGCACAGCTAAGCTCACATTAACATATTGGAGAAACTGGTTTCCTGTTTATCTGTGGCTTGCTTAATTTAGTGTAGTTTCAGCTTCGTATTTGCATCTTTTTGTATTTAAATTCCTTCACTTTGTTTTGAAAGGAAAAAAGATTTAGCAAGGAGAAAAGGTGAATGAGCCCCTTCTGTTTTTAAGGCAACTCCCAGCGTGCAGTTTGCATTCCAAGTGTTGAACACTGCAAGTTTAAATCGTCTCTCTGGACTTGAATTTTAAAGCGCACATTTCTGGGACAGAGGCAGCTTCTCGGGGATACCTGGAAATACAGAGGACGATATATAAGAAATTAAATGGTCTACCTGATGTTCTAGATTCCTAGGAAAAACTAGGATTTTTATAACTGGAGAATGGTAACCTGATCTGCATAAAAACTTACATTTTAACTTGCCCCTCACGAACCCACGTGTGAAATCGGGCACTTGAAAGGATATACAATCACAAAGTTTCCCTTTTAAAACCAATGCTGCTGGGTACTGATATTTGTTCTGTGCATGCTGAGTAATCCCTTCCTGGTATTAACAGTTTTGATAATGTCCAAATGATTTCCTCCCTACTGCATCATGGATATATTCCCTAGCGAAGGTCATTTATAGAAAAAGCCCTTTTTGGATAATTCATAAAATAGGAAATCTTAGCACCACGGAGATTTTCTTTCAAGAAGCAGTGAGTCACTGGAAACACAAGATTATAAATCTGGCAAACTTCATCATAACAACAGATGCCAAATAAAAACACACCGTTCCTGCCATTGGAAAGAGTCTGAGAGACTAAAGGGAAACAAGTGTTTAAAGTACTCGCTCCCATAGCTCCAAGATGCCAATTATCTTCGAACCCCTGCAGAATAACCCAGGGCCATCTCCTCAGTCCGCTTGCTCTGGAGTTCACCCACTGCGGGGTGCAGACCCTTCCTCATGTAATTAGCTCTTCACAGGAACGAAGCCTCGTCAAAGGATCAGCCCCGCTTCAGACTTTTAAATCTGGAAGTTTTAAGCGCGCAGCGTGTTTATCTCCGACACATCCCTGCAGCCACCCGTCCCCAGCTTTGGTCCTTGCCAGGAAAGGCTAGCTGGTCTCTGCCAGCTTGAGGTGGCAGAGCAGGACTCAGACACACGAGCGCACACCGAGGTCCCTGGAAAGGCTGGAATGGAATGTGACCACGTTCCTCCTCAGGCTGGGATTGTTAAAACAGAGAACAGCCTGTAACTATACAACACGTGAAGTTTGTTTTAAAAGCAAGCTATTTGCTCCATGTCCTAGAAGTGGAAGCGGACAGAAGGAGCCTTTTTCAAGTAACAGCTTCTTTATTTAATTAGTCAGCCTTCTGATGATTCGAAACTACTGCATTGACAGACTTCCCTCAACCTCAACGTTATTTTTTTACTGTCTAAGTGTTATTTCAGATTGAAAGTTTGATTAAGAAAACAGGGGACGTGTTATTTCTAGGCAGTTATGCGTTGTTTGTTTTTTAATTACACCCCACTCCGGTCTATTAATGCAACGTGATTTACTTCAGTTTTGACCTACTTAATCCCACACCTGCAGTATTTTGAGAATTTACTACCTATTTCTTAATTTGCTTTAGCTTGCAAAATTGCCAAGTTTCATTTATGTCCTCTGGCAATATAAACGCCAGGAGGAAACATTCCATGCTTGAATTACTCATACATAGTTTTGAAAAGCAACTTTTTTTTTTTAAAGAGATCAGTTACACGCTAGCCTTTGCCAGTGATAAAAAGCCCCACATCAATTCAAAACATTGTACTGTTAATCAGATAACCGTGTGGTGGCACATATATATTAGTCCTCTGCTTAAGTGGATTCTACTGCTTCATGAAACATGGTACTTCGTTTTGTTGCAGAGAAAATTCATTCATTGGGTCTAACCTGTTTACTTTCACGACACTGAAAGGCCATTTTTATCAACTGATTACAGCATCTCTTTACTAGGTATAAGCAGAGGTTTTTTAAGTATTCTAGCTTTGCAAATAGTTTGAAATGGATGGAAAATAACATTTAAAAATAGCTCTTCAGCGTTCTGGACTTAAACTTCTTTTAACACTTCCAAACACCTTGAGTCCACTGAGTGACACAGGTTGACCTGATTGATTGGTACAATTTCAGTACTTCAAGAACTGAAGGATATGGCTGATGATGAGTACGTGCATTTCACAAGTTCTTACTGATTATTACTTTACAGGATTATAACCTTTTTCTGAGACAGACTAATGCCAGCCTAGTAAACTCTTTAAAAGATGGATTTCTTCCAAGTCCTACTGTGTGTGGGTAAAGACAGGAAAAAAAGCTACAGAGCAGCAGGAGATATGACAGCATTCATCTGCATGAGTTTTGGATGACCACAGATAGAAGAATTTTGATTTGTAAGCCACAATTAAGAAATTCTAGAACTATTTTTTATGGACAGCATTCATCATGTCATCTGGTTCATATTTTCCAGGACGAGTAACGCAAACTCAGGGCTGTGGTAACATGCCCATGTCTGACTACAGTGTTAGAAGGTCACATGTTAGTGGATGGAAGAGCAGTTAAGGGTTAGAGTGGAATCTAAACCGGGATTTTGCAGCTGAAGCAACTGGGAAACAGGCCAAAGTTTCTGCTTTCCTACCTTTCCTGCCTTTTTCTGTGTGCTCCCACACACGTAAACAGCCAACAAAAGATTCTGGATCTTGAACATCAATCAGTGTGAATAGTTCCGAAAAGCAACAAGCATTGCAGAGAAAGCTGCTGAGATGTACAACTGATGGGATTTGGATGGGTTGGAATAGGGAAGGCTAGTTTTCTGAAATCCTACAAAAACCACCAAATGTCTTCCAGACATTCCCCTGGAAAGGTGTAGCTCATTTGCAAGTCTGCAGATGAGCTTCAGTTCATCTCATCCACTGGACAAAGATTACATATTAAACAGTTTCTCTAACTAGAACTTAAAACTGTCACAACCGTGGGCTTTTCTGGCTGCCTGCTAGAATTGCTGGTGGTCAGCCACTAGTGGATCCAGCCCATAGCCTTTGCCTCTCCCGTCTCATACCCTCTCCACCTAATTTAATTCTGAAGCGTAGCTGCAGAAGGACCTAAAGCAACTGTCATAAGCACTTTGTTAGACACTCTCTAGTTGTACAAGTCAGGCCTAACCCCTGTGTTACTGCCCCGATTCATCCTTTTCCTGACTCGCTTTCCAATTAAGAGAAGAAACACTGAATTCCCTGAGGGGGCCTTGGGTCCTCTGACGTTCCTGCTTGCAAACCTTGATTTCTAAAACGTACATGTGGCATGAACAACAGACCAGGTGCCTCCATACGAGATAAATTCAGTGGGTAACATGGAGAGGAGATACCAGAGACCGGGGAAAAGAGAGCAATGCATCTGATGAAACAGACGCATTGCTCAATGTCATCCAACCTTCCTCATACCCACAGGAATCCTTGGCCTAAACCGACATTCACTTTAGAGACAAATAAAATTAATCTTTCAGGCTTGCATAACATGAGAACTGAGATAACTTTACAGTGTTGAATCTGTTTGCGTTGCTGAGTGTACGAGCATTCAGATTTATGCCGCAAATCAAATCCCTGGTGTCCCTCTCTTCCCTCTCCTGAACCCAGCCTGCTGCTCAGCCCTCTCCCATTTGTATGCTTGTTAGGTACCATGTGCCAGTGTTTGCCTTTGAAGTTTTTGAAGGAAACACTCCAGTAAACATCGCAAAGACTAGAGGCTTAAATTCTGCAGTGCAGTGTGCTGTCCAGATGTTAAAAACGGCAGGATGAAAGCTTCACGCAAGTCCTCCAGCTCGCTCCCTATGCGCGCACACACACACGCGCACACAGAAGTCAGGTACAAGGTGTCCGCAGCCTATTTTTTTTGTCCCCATTACCAGAGGTTTTCGTCACAAATCTCACATACAAAATCAAAAGGAATTCCTCAGACGAAATATGCCACTTCAAGAGGCTCGCTGGTTATCTCAAGGCAAAACGCGAGGACACACATAAGCACACAGTATCCTTGTTTAAGCAGAGAGCGTGTTACTCGATAAGATAGACCCTGTGCTTCGTCTCTCAGCTGAAGGCTTTTTCCTGCCTCCTCGTGTTGCTCTTTAACTACTGGCAAACAGCAGGCAACAATTGCTGTAAGGAATCACTCCAAGCCTTACAACGTAAAAAGCTTTTTAGTTCTCCACGAGATGCTGCTCAAGTATTTTTTTCTCCCTCCGCATTTCAGTATTTAAGCCTTCAAGGTAGTATAAAGGGAATGTATCACACTGGGATTATGACACATATTGTGGATATTCTTGCACAGTTCTTCCTAGACAACTTTCATTTATATCCACCCAAGACTTTCAGACATTGCCAACGTGGTAAGGCACATCACGGTATCTCACGTTCCTTCTCTAAAAACCCCTCACGGAGGTTGCTAAAACAGAGTAACTATACACAAATCAGGTTAAAAATCCATAACCCACGTCTGGATTTTGTCACATCTGTTCTAAGAGAAAAGGGGAAAACTCATCGGGGAGACCACGTGAAGGTCACCACTCCGGTAGCTGCAGCATTCAACAAAGCACCTAATTAAGACCCTTGCTCTGCGCGAACCATCAGGCATCAATCAGGACTTCCACGAAACGTGTGGGGCAGGAGGGGGAGGCACTCCGGGCAAGGTCCCCCCCGTCGCTAACTTCTGATGCGGCGTCGGCAGAGCCGAGGAGCACCTCGACGGTGTCTCCCGGGGGAGCCGCCGCTTCGCCCCAGCACCGGCAGCAGCTCCGCCCTGCAGCGGCCGCGCCGCCGCGGCTTCTCCTCCAGCCCGGCACGGTTAGGAGTTGTACAAGTGTAGTGTTTGGAGAAAGGTAGAGAAGCGTGACAGACACAAGCAGAGAGCTCCTACGAGTGTGAGCTGAGCACTTTCAGAGAGAGGTCAGGCTTTCAGAGATGTGTATTTTTTAAACGAGTTCGACCATCAGCGCGATTACACAGAATTCTTAGGGTGGAGGGGGGAAAAAAGTGTTTTCAGAAAAAGTGATACACAAAAAAAGATGAAAAAAGGAAAACTTCCAACTTACCCTTGCTGATCAGCAGTGAAACTGGATCAGAATACTTCTTTGGAGGGTTAAAGTAAAATGGAAGAGCACGTTCAGGCACTCAGACCTGTCTATTTAAACTTTAAAAGCCTACTGCTGTTTTGTATTTTTCATCCTTCCTTCCCCACTAATGAAAGAAAAGTGCTGATACCTCGTAAAAGTTTTTTTCTAAACTTGGAACACTGGGAGAGCTTTTTAACAAGTTTTCAAGCCTCTGCCCGTGGAGGAGGAGGGGAGAGGGAGGGGTGGCAGCCCGGGAGGAGGGGCGCGCTGCAAATGGCGAGGAGGAAGGTGGGGGAGGAGGGGAAGAACTGAAGGCACAGCAAAAACTCAGCCCGGGGAGAGGGAGGGAGCCGAGGCGTGAAGGTCCGCTCCTGCTGATGTAACAAAACAAACGCCAGGGCGGTCAGCAGCAACACCCCCCTCCGCCCCCCTGCCCGCACCCCCCGGGGCGCCCGGGCCGCCCTGCGCCCGGCTCTCCCGGGACACCGGGAGCGGCTCCGCTCCCCGGCGTGTGGCGCCGGGGGCTGCACCGCGGGGGGAGGGCAGAGCGCGGGAGAAGGGTGAGGGGGTCAGCGGGGTGCAGCTGCTGGGCGCCGGGGCCGGACCGCACCGCTGCTGTCTCCCGCCGGGCCACCGCGCAGGGCAGGGGAGGAAGGAGCCCTCTCAAGCCCTCTCCCCGTGGTGTTGTGAGCGCGGCTGTTTCCTTAGGTCTGCTTCCTTTACGTGCACACATGAAAGTACACTCCGGGAGCAGGCTGTTTGTTTCTACGGGAGATACCCATCACACATTTTTTTTATTATTATTTGTGTGTGTGTGTGCGCGTGCCCGTGTGTGTCGATCCCATGGGAGAAATGAAGAAATGATCTCACGTTCCAGGAAACTCTTTCCAGGAAACTTCAGAAAATACAGCATAGCACAGAGAAACCGGTCTTCAATAGCGAGAAGAAATGCTCCCGATAATTTTTTGAGTGTGTTTTACAGAATAAAAGCATGCTCCAAAACCGATCGATTCAATTAGAACGAAGCTAGTTTGGCTTTGCTACTGACCAGTCCCTGGTTAAACGCTCCTTGAAAAATGCCTCCTCTGCAGGGCAGATATTAATTTATTTCTCTGCCTGCGTCAAGCTCCTCACAGATGGGAGTCCATACTGCGTTAGGAATAGGTCTTGTACTTGTTCGTGTCGTGGGGTATTAGCTCCCCTGTGGGACTGCTTAAGATCTTCTCTGGAAGAGGTCGTGGTCAGATAATTCTCAATGAAGTTTCACGTTTTGGGTGGTACTGGGCTCATTTGAGTTTCTGTTCGTGTTATTCTCATGGGGTATTCCTGGGCTCAGTAGCATGGATGAGCATGTTTTGCTCTTTAAGGGCTAGAAAGGAGGAGAGAAGTCCAGTAATGGCTGTTGAGGGGTTCCCAAATAAAGGTGCTCTTTACAGTTTCTTCTTGAAATCATGAATTTTACACTCTACCACACAACCTAGATATTACTGCTTATTTTTCATAGTCTTTACCTACTGCTTTTCACCCAGAACTCTCCGGAGAACTGAGACAAGATCTTCGTAGAAAGATACTCAGCAGGGAGCTTTGAAGCTGGGACAGAAACACACCCATCCTGATTCTTGCTCTGGTGCTGTTTGTAGCAGACCACACTGCCTCCTGTTTGAGAGTTGGTACACTACAGCTGTACATCTTCCATTCTGCTTCCTCTGGCTACGGACTGGAGGGGGGAGACGACGGCTGGTTTCCTTAGCTTGCCCCTTTCATTTGATACTGGCTGTTAGTTTTGACAGTTTTTTTTTGTTTTTACAGTTGCCCAAGCCATATGGCAGAAAGAAACCTTTTCTTCATGTTCTCTGAATGTTGTTTTAAGGTTGCATTTTCTCTTTACAGTGGGGGAGAAATGGAGCTTTGTGCTTAACAGGCTGTGGGCCCTTCTTCTTGAGAATTAAAAAATTGTAATACACAAACCATAGTGTTTCACTGCCTTCATGACTATGGCACAGCCAGTGAGTGGAGTACACAGAACGCCCCTGCTACTGCCCCATAGAACACTGGTTACTTTAGAACAAAGTACAAAATACCAACCACATGGCTATGTGTGTGCTGGTCCTGAGATAATGAAGAGATTTGGAATATCGTGTGTGTTGGTGCTGAAAACACTGCCCCTTAGGAAAGCAGTTTTCTGTCAGGAAGAAAAACTTATATTATAGAATTCTAACGTACAATGCTATTGTTCCCTGTCAAAGCCGGCATGATCACAGGGGCCAGCTTGCCCGATCTTGCATTTTCCCAAGTATCTTCCTGTATAGCCTTTGCAATTTTTCAAACATTCTGTTTTTAAAAGAAGACCCGAGAAGTATTTCTCCACTTAAATAAACAAACAGTATTTTTGAGAAGCCCACCACTCTTACAATCCACTTTGAAAAACAAAATGTGTATGTTAGTAACAAGGGAAAAATAATTTTGCGGCAATAATAAGCATAACAGTTTGCTTTGCTATGGCATTATTCACATGAAAAGGGAAAGTATTTCAAGTCTGCACTGTGATAGTGTGTAGAATTAGCAAGAATTATTATTAGTCCTGACAAAAATGCCTTGGAAATGTCTCTTGGAGTTCGGAAGTATGTCTCCATGATCACGTTTCACAGCCTATTAGCAGAACATATTCAGCTTCAGACGATGCAATGATCTACCATTTCACAAAGTTACCAGAAAGTCTCAGACTCATTTGCATTGCAATGGAAATAAGTTTTTCGGATTGAACAAACATCTTCACACACAATCCCTCTTCAGCTGAAGCAATGTTCAACAGCAAAGCACTGGGCTGTCAGACCTGAGATACTGGCAAGTGTGTTCTTAATTGTGGACTAAGAGACAGGTAGGAAGATCACAGTTGGATCTAAAGCAGACTCTTTTTACACCACAGAGCCGAAGATTTTGGAGCCCAGAGCTCTCTGGGACCTCTGTTGCCATCCATTGACATTTTGCCTTGTGGAGCAAATGGCACAGCCTTGTGAAGCAATCTCTCAGCGTGGCAGTGCTGGGACTGCAGAACCTGTTTCTCTTTGGTTTGGCAGGCTACAGCGCAATCCGTGAGGGCACGTTCACACTGCGACCCAGAGGCAGTGCTGGAGCCCAGGCTCCATCAAGTGCATCTCCGGGACTGAAACTCAGGGTGACTTTCAAAGGGTGTCTCTCCACTCTTTACTGCATTCTCGGCTGAATCGGTGAAATAGTTCAGAGTTCGTAGTAGCGTTGCTACACAGACTTATCAAAGGGAACCATAAATTGGATTATTTAGTATTTACAGCCTTTGACACAGATTCACAGTTAATACAGAACTGAGTCCACTATTTTCTTTCTGTTATTACCTGGACATAAGTACAGAACTCTACACACAAATTTTTTCCTCATATCGCCTCCAAATACTTCCTCAAAAATATTTTAGTAACCTGATTCGCCAGGAAAGCCCTAGTCAATATTTCATTTGGAAGGCTCTCCATTCCTTTGACCATTACAAAATCTCCCATTGATACCAGTGGGGTTCATGGTCTACTCCCAGGTAAGGATGTTTGTGATTTATGGAGCTCTTTACATAAAGAGCATGTCTTCACTTGTTTTCGATTTGTTTGCAAACTTCACTTCCCAGTACTCCCATGCACAGCACTGGCCTCATCCTGTGCAATGTGGGAGAGGAGTCCATGGACTGAGTAAACTGATTATACAGTAAACCAAGATGAACCTACACATGCAACACAGATTTTCTTGGGTGCCTTTCAAGGCAGCTGTGCAGTCACCCACGTCCGTGGATGGCACGTAAGCTTCGGCACGTTTTCACCGATATCGCTTCTCACACATTTGACTTTAAAGAGAGACTTGTGAATAATGCGTGACCCTGTTTCATGCCCTGTTGAGGTAAAGCTTCTCAGAATGTCCAAGGAACAATAATGCGGTATTTCTTGATTACCTAAGCACATAAATGTGCAGACTAATGACTTTTTTTTTTTTTTTAAAGCAGCCAGTGGGTTTCGCTTGTTTAAGGAATTTACATCATGTAGAAATATAACACAGCTTTGAAGTTGCTGGCCACAGCGCTTGCACGTTCTCTCAGCTGGGGTGGACTGGGCTGGAGCCCGCTGGAAGCTGCTGCGCCCAGCACCGCCAGGCCTGCAAAACCCTCAGCCTCCCCTGCTGAGTTTCAGAGGGGCATCGCTTGTTCAAAGCAAAGGCAATGGTCATCCCTGAAGGCGGCCGCTGCTCTCACTGGGGTGGCCCAGCACATAGCATATAAGACAGTATTTTCTGATAAACGTAAGGATAGTAGCAATAAAAAGTAGGATAATCACAAGACTGTCTCCTAGTGAGCAAACACTGTTCCTTGTCGAAACTGGTCTCAGATACATTTGCTACGGGGCTATTAAAACTAGATATTGCCCAGGGGGAATGGAGGCTTAGTCAGCACGAGATAGATTCTGCTGTTACTGATCTGCCTGGAAAAGAAAAAACTGCCATTTTAAAAGAGACCCTACTGGAAACACATCAAGACTGAAGCACCTCAGCTGAAAGTGTGGAAACGTTCTCAGTGACCAGATGCCATCAGGTCAGAGCCCGGCCTACCACATCGTCCCTATTCTCTGAAAATATTTTGCCCCGTTGGACAGTCATCTGTCTAGAAACTCAGAATGCTTTATAAACATTAACGTAGAACAAGTTACATTATATTAACCTCTTTTACGGAGATGAGAAGTTTGTCATGGAGAATATCAGCAGCAATTCTGACTCATAGGTAGCTGATGGCATAACCAGGATTAGGAGCAACATTTCTTAATGCCTGGTCCCATCCTTTAAGCACAAAATTATTCTGCCCTATTGTCTGCTTTCTTTTTGAAATATCAGCTAGCAGTGACAACAGCTAAATGGGTGTTTCCTTTTAAAATTTATGAGGATCGCAGAGAAGGAAAATACAGTGTTCAAAGTTTGGGGTGATTTTCTTCTTTCTGTTCTTTCTGCTGGTGTCTGCCACTTCATACCGTGAAGATGTCATGACACCTTCTTCATGGTGGTACTCAGCTTGCTCACTTTCCCATGCTACATTTAAATATATGAATTCATTCCTGGCTCGGTGATGGACAGAAAGAGAGAAGGGTAATAAATACATGGAGGCTCAGATGCTCTTCATCTGTGCCAAAAAACTTCTAAACCTCATTACAGACGGCTTAAATACCAGAAAAGTTGGTCTTAAAAGGATTTATCCCAACATTGTAATGGATTCTGATCAAAATCTCCTCTGAGCTAGCTGCCCCTCCAGAAAGACAGTAAAAAACCAGTCACACAACAAATGAAGTATGGGTTCACAGATCCTTATGAATTTGGCTCCACCTTCTGTACACAGTGAAAATAAACATGAATTATATTGGATCATGAATGTTAAGCTTTTTGTTTATTTTATTTTTCATTTCACTTTCAAAAATCCTGCACTGAGGTATTCTTGTGGTATTTTGTGAGTTTTTATTTCTCTATATTGGTAGTGAGGTTTTCCAGTCATTTGGTTCCAAAGGATGAGAGTTTTTTTAAAAAAATATGGCCACTTCAGGTTTTCAAACTGTAAAGTAACAGTGTGAAAGTAACCTAGTCTTTCACAACACAGTCTTTAGATTTCTTCAGGAGGTCCTGCAATGACCTAATACATTAACACTGAAATAAAAAAAAAAAAATCAGAATTGAATATTGACCTTACTCCTTACTGATGGATTTCAGTGGATCCAACAAATCTGCACACATTAAGTGCTATGCAACAATGTAAATAAAGGCTCTATAGCCACACTCAGAAACCTACACAAATAAAAGAAAACCAGAGTAGGTAACCCCCCTAAATTCCTACCCAGCCTAAGATACTTCTGCCCCTATACTGATCAAAAACATTTTCTTTATTACCAAACAGAAAATCAGCTGTGCAATAATCATTGTGCTTTGGATGTTTACGAAAAGAGAGTGATTTTGACTTAAATTCTAATACTTTTCATCCAGGCTTTACAAACAGCAACTGCCTTTCTGTGGCGATCTTTGAATCTTGTGGAGGTTGAGGAGTTTTCCACATGTGGCTGAACTGAGGGACAGAAAGTTTGGCTACTTTGGCCACGTCAGGAGAGCAAAAGGGAAATGGGTGACCTCTCTTCCCCTCAAGAAATCTTGCCTTTTCCACCCTGTCCTCAGAATATCCCCAGGTTTTACTTAATTTTGATTTTTGATCTTCTCATTCAAATCATTCCAGTGTTTCACTCGGCGTTTGAGTTTATTTGGTAATTGGAGGCACTGTGTTTTAGTTACAAACAATATTTTTGTGTTTAGTTAGGCAATATCATTGGTTACAGTGAATTAAAGTGAGCTGCTTCAATACTTAAATAAGCATTGAAGTCTAGCCAGAAGTACTTTTTATCCAGAAGATCAAAATGAACCTTTTATTTATGTCGGTCTACAAATTGTTTAGTATTTGGAAATAAGTCCCTTTTTTCTACAACTTTCTACACAGAAACAGAACTAGAATCAATTATGTATAGGCTCTCATTTGTTATTCCATATATTTGAATAACATTTGTTAATCACAGTATTAATTTTTTTTATTCGTCACAAGATTAGAGAATGCTTGTGGGCAGCCTTTTACTGTAGAGACAATCATTTTAGATTGACTAGTTGATTCGCATTTAGCTGAGTGACTCTGTTCGCTCACCTGCAGACAGCCTATGCTGGCCATTTTAAAATCTTCTTCCCACGTAACTGCCACGGAAACAAAGAGGATCTGCTATACTCTCACTTCAAGTTTTTTGGTCCGCAGACAAGAGAAATTTAATGTCACCTAAGAGAATGGGCCTGAAACATGCTATTTCAAAAGATTTCTGAAAGACGGGGGCAGGGTGTGTGAGGTGTTCCTGGCAGAAAGGCAGAGGCACGCTCCCTGGGTTTCTTGATAGCATCACAGGGGTGTTTGAGGACACGAACATTTCAGAGCTTCCCTCTCATTTTCCCTACGCCACTCCATTGCCACTTGCTGCACAGCTGCATATATGTTGGCCAGAACCATTTGGGGAGCAGAACTGCTCCTTTCTTTTGCCAGTCTGCAGGATTAACAGTGTTGTAGACATGAAAGGGTCTGCAGAGAACTGAATATCAAGCTATTTTACATACAAGCAAGTTAAAATTATTAATAGGGTTGGCTGCTGGTAAAAACACACATCGATTAAAAATATACTACTAATTAAGGAGTTCCCATAAGAACAGCTTTGGGAAAACAACTGGAAAATTAATCTACTGGAATTAGCGGTTTCTGTTATTTATAAGATTTTCCCAGAAAGATATCTCCCAGTATAATCTATGACTCCTTTTCCCAGGCAGTAAAGAACATCAACTCTAGTAGTCTGCTTTGAATTTAAATGTATGTACATTCATTAATTTAATTTCTCAGAAATTTTAAAATTAACCAAACTGGAAAAAAAAAAAGTAGTCAAATTACACAGTGTATCAGTAATTTAATGACATGTACAAACAAAGCATAAAGAACGTAAAAATACCTGACTCCACAAGTCAGGCTGGGAACAGCTCATTAGCTGTTGTTTGCCCTGTTCAGCAGATGTGAATGGTGCATAAGGGAAAACACCACATAACAGATAACAATATCTTTCAGCTATTGAACTTTAATACACACTACTTTATATCAAAAGCATACAAAATAAAATCAGTTCAGTGAAGTGAGAAAAAATAGATGTAATGTATTGAAGATTAAACTAAGGGTTAACTTGTGCATGTCAACTTTGAACAATAAAACCCAGCAGCTTTACAACTTCCTGAGGTCGCATTCAACAGAAACAACTTTCAATTACCTGCCCTCAAAACTTACACACGCATACTATTCATAAGCACAGTTCAAGTAAACTTGATTACAATAAAAAAAAAACAGGTACCAATAATCTCAGATCATTCCATATTTACAGAATGTTTTCAGAAGACAGGAATGTAAGAATTATTCAGGGTTCTCCCACAAAATCAAGGTAGTATCTTGCAAATTATTCTGTCTAAAACCTACGTAAAAATTAGTAACAAAACCAGCCAGATATTAACTCCTATAAAATAGAAAAGTGTCCTTTTACGAATAAGTGCTTTTTAAGGGTGATTTTGTGTAAGCATTGACGATGAGAATGAACAAAGAGTTTAGGTTCTACTACAGACATGTGGGACCGAGGCACACAGGTCCTAATTTCTGGCCCAGCAGCCTTCCCCAGTGATTACCAAGCTCTGGGAAAGCGTGAATTGCTGCAAAGCTCGGGCAGCACCGGCGGTGCTCGGCATGCCCACAGCCAGCCCACTTTGTGCAGCCTGGAGCCCCCTTCCCATCCTTGCTCTGGCCAGAAACCCCGAGAAACCAGAGGCACCTCCATCCCCCCTCCCTTTTTTTCTTAAAGATTCACTAACTGCAAGGTACAGGGTAGAAATCCAAAGACTTTCACAGCACGCGATGTGAGAAAGCTGCTTTTATGGTTTTGGAAACTTAGAATACTGAACACCCATAACTTACTTTTCTTAAAATATTTTTCAAAAGTACTCGTAAAGATGGGGAAAGTATTCCTAACACAATGTTGAAGAAAGTATATTTGTTTCTGACAATTTCAGCTGGGCGCGGCAGGAGCTGATACAATCTGCAGGAGCCTGAGAGCTCCTTTTGCCACCCCTTGCACTCTGGTTTATGGAAGTTGTGAGCGATTCCTACATTTCTGATGAACTTCTTCAGTCACTGTTTATAATCCTCTGGGTAAATTCCTTTTCTGAAATCTGGAAAGTAGTGACAGGTACAAAGCCAGTTAAGCTGATAAGCGCAGAATAAACTGCAGAAAATGTTTACTGATAAAGGAAGATCATGCTGATTAGTCAGATGAGCCAGAAAATGAGGGCTAATCTTAGGTACAGGAAAAGAAAATACACACTATAAACTGCAAGCAAAATGCTAAAGCTGAAGTAAAAACTCTTTGGATTACTTCATGAAACTGCTGCATAAAGCACAGATAATTTAGTGAATTCATGTAGAGCCAAGTGAGAACAATGCACCTGCACAATTTTTTTTCTTTCCATGGGGCATAAATAGATCTTCATTACTTTTCCAACTTTTGTTCCTTGCCCTCAATACCCTTTGATTTCAAGTAGGAATTCTACATCAAGAACAAATAGGGTCTCTACCAGCCTTTGAAATGGAAATGTAGGAGTCTCAGTGTGAAGTTGTAAAAGTCCTTGATACGCAATCTGCTTGACCCACAGACTATGCCTGAAAAGTGCTGGTGTCTGTGCTGGAAGCCCTGGTGTTGCATACCGTCGTAAACTGGCTCACTTCTACCACTAGTCTCTGATGTAACAACCCACCGTGAGTTTTTAAAAAAGTGTTTTGCTCTGGTGGTGGCTATGTGTAGATATAATGCAGGACAGGGAGCTGGGAATTGAGTATATATTGCATGTAATTATTCTGAATACTTGTGAAACCTAGGGAAACACATTTAAGGCAATACTACGCACTTAAAAATGTGTGAAACTTCTTTTGGCTCCCTTGCAAACTCCCCGTGCAGGACTGGTAGGCAAAAGCATATTGCTTCTTTTATTCTATAAAGCATCCTGAGGAAGGTTCGTTCCCCTACACCTATGATTGGTTGCCAGTGTTTTCAGCTTAGGAGTGACAACAATAAACGATGAAAGAATGACCCAAAAATATAGCAGCATTGCTTGTCTTATTCTTGAAGATTATATATATAATATAAATACAAAAAACATCCAGGTAAGGATAACAATGAGCTTTGCAGATCAAAGCCGTAAAAGGACCCTAACGCTGCAGAACTAATCGACGCGGCCGCACCGACGGTCACCACACCCGGCCCGTTCAGACTCCCGCTCCAGCTCGGCAGGATGCTCTCCCTGCGTAGACTCCACAGGCGGGGGCACCCGGCAGCGCCCTGCTCCCAGGACCTGCACGCTCCTCTCCTACACAGTCACGGCAGGAAGCAATCTGGGGGCTTCGCAGAAAATTAGGTGCCTCCAGACATGGCAGTCGCTGACTTGGAGCCTCCAGGCTGTCACAGAAGTACGGAAAGACCTAGAACACAATTCAGCACCAGAAACATTGCGTGTCTTTCGGCCGAAATCTTTATCTTAATTCTAAATGTTATGCTGAAATGTAATCGTTCTTTATGTCACTGTTAATTCCTGGATTTACTACAAGCTCGCATTTCTCTGCAGCTCTGCGAACCAAGGCTGCAGATAGGCATCAGACAGAATTCTCAGGTTATGCCAAGAAGAATAACTGCTCCAGGGCACGATGCCCGGCGGGTTGTTTAACACCCCAGCCCTCACCAGGCTTTGAAGCTTGGGTGGCGAGGAAAACGTGCCATCTGCAAACGCAGCCAGCTAACCTGGAAGACGCTGACAGACAGCACAGAGGAATTTCCATGCTGTCGCTGTGCAGGTTTGCACCACTGCCAAACACAGAAGAGGCTCCTCCCTCAGGACAAAAAAAAAAAATTAAAAGCACAATAAAATGTTCAAAAAAAGGTCTCCTTAATTTTAAAGAGTTTTGCTGGTGGCTATATTGTTGTTCTAAGCAATTTAACGATGACGGAAGATACTTTGGATGTCATTCGAGGCCAGTGCGGGACAGGGAGTGCCCTGACAGCAGCGGGGCGCGGGGCACAGCGGGACGGCGGGGCGGCGCCGCTAGGGGGCGACGCGAGGCAGCAGAGGCCGCGGCTGCCGGTGGGGCGGGGTCAGGCCGGGGGCGGAGT
>Ga0065711_1032193_pt1 | contig 27812 bp, 10 predicted proteins | sample Hoacrofraction12_FD_59098 | JGI IMG/M metagenome (GOLD analysis project Ga0065711, IMG submission 59098) | Hoatzin crop microbial communities from Cojedes, Venezuela - Epithelial fraction 12 v2 (version 2) | ecosystem: Host-associated > Birds > Digestive system > Esophagus > Crop | place...
GTGGAAGGCTGCTGTATGGAGCCCTACATGACAAGTCGCGGAAACTGCCGAGGGAGAAGGTGAGTCCAGCCAGTTTGCAGAGGTGAAAGCCATCCAGCTGACTTTAGACATTGACAGACGAGAGAAGTGACCAGTGCTCTATCTTTAAACCAACTCTTGGATGGTGGCCAATGCCTTGTGGGGGTGGCTGCAGCAATGGAAGAAGAACAACTGGCAGCGCAGACACAAACCTATCTGGGCTGCCCCTTTGTGGCAAGATATTGCTGCCCGTCTGGAGCAGTTGGTTGTAAAAGTCCGTCACGTGGACGCCCACGTGCCTAAGAGTCAGGCCACTGAAGAACATCAAAACAACCACCAGGTGGATCAGGCTGCCAAGACTGAAGTGGCTCAGGTGGATCTGGACTGGCAACATAAGAATGAGCTATTCATAGCTCGGTGGGCCCATGACACCTCGGGCCACCAAGGAAGAGACGTGACATACAGATGGGCTCGTGACCGAGGGGTGGACTTGACCATGGACGCCATCGCACAGGTTATCCATGAATGTGAAACATGCGCTGCAATCAAGCCAGCCAAGCGGGCAAAGCCTCAGTGGTATGGAGGACGATGGCTAAAATATAAATATGGGGAGGCTTGGCAGATTGTCTACATCACACTGCCACAAACGTGCCAAGGCAAGGGCTGTGTGCTCACAATGGTGGAGGCCACCACCGGATGGCTGGAAACCTACCCTGTGCCCCATGCCACCGCCTGGAATACCATCCTGGGCCTGGAAAAACAAGTCCTATGGCGACATGGTACTCCCAAAAGAACTGAGTTGGACAACGGGACTCACTTTCGTAACAGCCTCATAGACACCTGGGCCAAAGAACACGGTATCGAGTGGGTGTATCACATCCCCTACCATGCACTAGCCTCTGGAAAGATTGAACGTTACAATGGGCTGCTAAATACCACTTTGAGGGCAATGGGGGGTGGGACTTTCAAAAATTGGGATACCCATTTAGCAAAGGCCACCTGGTTGGTTAACACCAGAGGATCCACCAACCGGGCTGGTCCTGCCCAGTCAAAACCTCAGCACCCCGTAGAAGAGTATAAAGTCCCCGTAGTGCACATGCGGAACATGTTAGAGTAGACAGTCTGGGTTAGTCCTGCTTCGGGCAAAGGCAAGCCCGTCCGTGGGATTGCTTTTGCTCAAGGACCTGGGTGTACCTGGTGGGTAATGAGGAAGGATGGGGAAGTCCGATGTGTACCTCATGGGGATTTGATTTTGGGTGACAATAGTCCATAAATAAATAAATTGTATAAAGTTAATTGTTAAATAACGCTGTCACTGTCTGTTATCACTGTTATAATTGTTATGTGTTGTACCAGTAATATCGTAGTAAGAATCGTCCAGATTAAAGAAGGATGGACTTTTTGATGAAAACCTAGCAGAGCACAGCGATGATGTGACTGGACCTGGTTTCCAACAACTGGCACCCAGCAACTTCATCGAGATCGATGTCTCCAACCTGCAGACTGTGGGCACAGGCCACACCAGATACATCAGCCGTGAGCTCCGGATGCAGCAAATGACCGCCCATCACCACACATCACCTCTCCTGCCACAGAAGAGCATTACGACAGATGGAGCCCGAAGTCACAGATTAAATGAACTCAACAGACGCTTTAGAGTGATGATCCATAGACTAAGGGAATGATATGTGGAGACAGGAGAAGTTGGTGGTGATCAGCTGGACAATGGGAGACCTGGGCATGACGTAGATGGTATGGAATAAGGGGTGGATAATGTCCTGGATTCGGCCAGGACAGGGTTAATTTTCACTGGAATCCAGGAAGGGGCACAGCCAGGTGGGCTGACCCAACCCCAACCTGGCCAAACAGAGCAGGCTATTCCATACCATGTGCCGTCATGCTGGGTTCCGGTGGGGGGGTGGCATGGCGGGAACTCTCACATGGCTCGGGAGGGCAGAGCGGCGGTGCAGTCAGAGAGAGCGGTTCTGTTCTGTGGGTTTGTTTTGTATATTCCCCTTTTCTGTATTGTTGTTGTTACTGTTCCCTTTGTTTGCTGTTCTGTTAAACTGCCCTTATCCCGACCCACCAGTTTCTTCCTGTTTCTTTCCATTCTCCTTCGCACCCCGGCGGGGAGAGGGGCGGCCGCATGGCGCTTTAGTTGCCGGCTGCAGCCAAAACCAGAACAACTTAATTCAATAGAATTTTTTGTCTTATTTTTGTTTCTAACATTCATAGCCCTACAAATGAATGATTTCTGAATGCATTACATTTGATACTGCATAGTCATCCATCTATATGAATTGATTACATGATCCAAATTACTGACAGTGCTCTTCGATTTACTGTACATACAGAATTCAAATGGTTCATGTTCATTATCACACATTAATGCTACAAAAGTAGTCCAGAGACTTTCCATAAGCAAGCTCTGAATGCCACTGGAGAAGACACTTAGAAAATAATAATGGCCTTGTGTGTACTGCAAGGTAAAGATGACCATGGAAGAGAATGAACGATGTTTCCTAGCACCAATAATTCCACCTCCTTAGAATTTACTCATACTTGCTGTGAAAGTGACTATCTGATTTACAGTCAGACTGTCACAACATTTGCAGATTTTATTTTTATCTCCATTGCTCTCCAACACACCATAGATATCCTTGGACATATCAGAACACTTGATCATTTTGTTAGATAGTCATTTTGTGATAGTTTTATGTAGCTGTGTGTTATATAACATGACAGTAAATATATTGAAAGATAACATGTAACAAACAAACATAAGGTCAAAGGACAAGTGCCTCATACAAGTAATCAAGTAAGTTCATATTCTGTTAATCACCTTTAGTATTTCTTGGTACTATCATAGCTGTGAAGTTTTTTTTGTTATTAATTGCTGAATTTATATTCCTGATGTGATCAGTCTTTAACACTCTTCTAATCCACAACAGCGGCAAGTCTTTGTCTGAAGTACTACATCAAATGCCAATCTAGACCATCAATCTATATGTCTTCATCGATTTCCAAATCAATTCTCTTTTTAGCCCTAATCAATAGGTAAGACGTACTACACTGAAGCAAAATACTTAATTTTTTTTCAGTATACAAAAGCCATCTTAGGTATACAGATGGAATACATCCTTTATTGGCAAAATAACTCGCTCAAGCAAAAGCAATTTTTGTACCGTGAATTAATAGGTAGAGATTCCCTTTAATTTTTTCCCCCTTCTCGCTGATTGAAATACCCCATCAATACTCTCTCATAATGTCTATTTGAACACATTCTCTGAAAACGAGAAGATGTGTGTACTCATATATGGCAAACATCTCAGTTTTAAACCTGCTTTCTGTAGGGGAATCCATGTACCCTTACTCAAACAGTTTGGGAAAAAAAAATCCATAGACCATGGATTTGTTTTTCAAGTGAATTATAAAAAGAGTTCCACATTTTTATATGTTAGGATGAACTACTTCAAATAAGCTGGTGATAAAAAGACATCCTATTTTCTTACAAAACTTAGTATACAACTTATAATCAGCAGGATCATTCCTTAGAAATCATTTCACTGGTTAATAATAATTTTGAGAAAAAAAGTTGAAAAAGATTAGGCTTAAAACCACCACTGTAGGGCCCACTGTGTCTGAAGCTGGTGTAAAAGTTTAATTATAGAAAAACTCTACTTACAATTTCAGTGGAACATATATATAGCATTGCATTTATCATATTAAAAAGGATGTTTGCCATATCAAGGAATCAGTCATTTTGGGGAATGCAGAAAAGGAGCATAAAGTTCCTTGAATATTAATGACCGATGAAAAAATCAGAGAAGTAAGCTGCAGTGAAGCATTGTACAATCACTACATGTGAAAACCTGAAGTATTAAAGTGTTATGGTGGCATTCAAACATTCATAAATTAGGATGCCAGTCTTGCCAATCAGATAGGATATATGTTCAATATTTGTAGCACTTTGTAGTATTTGTGTTCAGCTCCATGTCCTGGTCTTCTTAACCCTGTCCTCCCCTTGTCTTCCAGTGCTGCAGAGCCATTCATTCCCCAGATCTGCAGCTCTTTTAATGATAAAGCTGTGTTTACCTTTTCCTTCATTAGCTGGGTGAAAGAAAAAGGAATAAAGCAAGATGGCTCCCAGCTTGTTCTTACGTCTTTTACAGAAGGTTTTGCTTTGGTAACAGGCTTGGTGCCTGGGGTTCACTTTACCCTCCAAGTGTATAGTTATCATTAGGAAGGAGGTTTCAGGCATGTAGTAATTTCACCAAATTTCAGTTCATTTTCAAAAACACAGCAAAAAATATGTATGCTGACATTATTATATTGCCTTTAGAATATGAAAGCAGTATCAGTGCTCAGTGGAACAGCTATTTGCACATGTTAGAATCAGAAAAAGTCCAAATTATTGTGGAGGGAAGGTGGGGAAGGTTGATTTAAATTCAGCAGGGATTTTGGAAGACAGTGGGGGAATCACTGAATTTCCACCTTCACTGACGCTACATAACATACTGCATAAAACAAACACAGATGGGAAAACTTGCCAGACTTCCAAGCTTTCTAAGGCAGAAACATAGCCTGGAAATAATTTTCTTGAAAGGGTTACAGAGTCTGGCAAAACTGTGAATAGCACAAGGAAAGGAAGACTTGCAAGTTTGGTACAATGGACCTGCAGGGATGATTTATTTTAAAGCAGAAACAACTTTGAATGGGCAATTTCACTGGTGTGTTCAGCTAACTAGCAATGACAAAGCTGCTGAATATCAGTATCAATTAAAAAGAGTGCTTCAGATCACACATTCTCCTCCGTAGCTGATTCACCTCTCTGAGGATGTCCACATTGCCATTAGAGGGCAGGTAAGCTCTGTCATATTTGGTATCTTTCATGTGTTGTGAAACAGGAATAGCAACATTTCTTCAGTGGAGAATTCTAGTTATTAGTAGCTGCAAAGTATGGTGATATCTGCTAACAGAATGTAGTTGGGCAATAAAAAGTGTAGTTATAATGGGAAACACATTATGGTCTTCACACTTAAGAGCACTTTTGTATGTGTACTTTAGACAGACAATTTTGAAAACTGGTCCATTGTGTCTACTAGTGAACTGCTATTTATAATTCAACAAAACTGGCAGAGCAAAATATAGCTAAGTTTAATGTCACAAAATGCAGTTATGAAACCAGAGTCAAATATTTGGTATCTGTCACAACTTTCAAATACTTTATTCAACTTCCTATTCCATTCCAGTTTTCTAATAGAGCTTTAGCTGTCATAGATACAATCACCAATTTTTACAGTCCTGTAGAATAACTGGTTCTGTGGCATCAAATATTTGCTATGCATTTTTATAAGTCAACATTCCAGGGAAGAAGGGAGTCAATTCTACAGCCAAATTTGAAGTGCTTTATCTTGCCACCAACCAGTGCTCCAGTGCTTTGCTTGCTGTATAACCACCTTTTTAACATTCACCTTTTTATTCAAGAGCTATTTGCATTCTAGGAACCTGTTTCTGGCGCAGGATTAAAGTCCAGATCAGCACAAACATGTTCGATATGGCACTCAGGGACACTGTTTAATGGTGAATTTGGTAGTGTTAGGTTAACGGTTGGACTCAGTGATCTTAAGAGTCTTTTCCAATCTAAGCGATTTTATGATTTTACAATTCTATGTTTCTAACAGTTCAATACCATCCTATTGCATTTCTAGTATATGAATTATTTCTGGAAATATCCTATTGAAGGTTAAGAATGGTTTGTATTTTAATTTTTTTCACCTTCTGGTAAAGCATGCTCATTTTCTCAAGAAATCCTACTCATTTTCTCCTGGATCACTATGTAAAAGGAAACAATAATATAAGCTCATTTAATGCAGATATTTTGCAGAATCTCTCCAAGATTCAAAGACTATTTAAATAATAGTTACATTGCATTAGAGCGGGGTAGCATGTGAATGGGATTATTTTCAATATAGATAATTAGGCCTCACTTAATATTCTTTAACTCAGCAGAACTTTCTACTAAAAACATCCACGTCAGCTAGCCCAGGTGACACTGAAAAATCCTACTCTCTATACATGGCTTAACCTTGCTAATTTATTAATCACCCTTCCTGCTGTTTCCTCCTCCAAAAACTCCTCCTTTCATCAAGGATCTAAGTTCTAAGCATCTAGCCTGGTATACTAACAGAGTCTGGAAAAATAACTCTATACTTTTTGCCAGCGTCTCAGGTTCACAGAGCTTCCCTGGTTTAGAATCAGATGAGGAAATCTGGAGCACCAAAGAAGAATCACTCACACTGCATAACACTTTTTTTTTGTAAAAAGAGGTACAACAGAGTGAAAAGGCCAGACCTTTCAAGTAAATGAGCTAGAATGCAAGGTTCACTTCCACAGGATAGTCAGCAGTTTCCAGTGAAAAAGAAAACCCACTAGTGCATATGCAGGCAAAGGAGGGCTAGTTAACACCACCAGTATCTACAAAAATTCCATATTTACAGTTAATTCTGTTCATATTGTGAAAAATACTTGCATTTAAAACCCAGCCTTCAAAGCAACATTGGAACCTGTGTTGAAGTTCCAAGCACAACAGGTAGAAATAAGGGGTTTAACTTCCCAGTTTTGAGGTAACAGTACAATTCTAAAATGAAAAACTGTTTTTAAAAAAGCCACCAAATTCTCATAGTATGCCATCAGAGTGAGAACTTAAGTTAAAAAGTAATGCAAAGCTGAGTGAAGTCCCTGTCATTAAATTAATCCCATCTTTAAAATAATCTCTGCTTTAAAACAAAATATGATACCAATGCTTTGAATAACTCCTCACTGTGGCTTAGCTTGAAGATACTGACAAGCACCAAGTGACTGTCCACTTACAATATGTCAACAAAAGCAGGACTGAAATAGAAGAAAAAAAAAAAAGTCTGTTTAGCTCATTTGGAAGACAAAAAAGAATACACATTCCTCTAAGTACAGTATGCAAACTTGAGAACAGAACAGAAATCTTAGAGAAATTCCATAGATAAATGATACTGCCCTGCTAATAATAGCCATTTCAGTCCAGGCATAACTGTCAGAATTGGAAATGTAAATTAAAATTAAAGGAAATTATTTGGAAAGCAGATACTCGGTTAAAAAAAAATCAATTTTTATTCCTTAAATGTAGCATTTTGCCAATCATCGCATGAAAACTGCAAAAATTATAATTTGAAATTATAATCACGCTTAAAATTCAGTTGTCCAGGCATTCAGAGTAAACAGATGGGTAAGCATGTTCTAAGATAATAGTTACAGGGCACTTTTTTGGGCTGTAAATCTCTCCTCATTGGCTTTCAGAGCAGTGTGCTACTCTAAAGAATATGCATGTGGGCTATTCATTATTTTCAACTTTTGGTGATTTTTTTCAGAAAGCAACTATTTCAAGCCACATCTATTTCTAACACTTCTCTTTGTTGGAGTCCTGCTCTTTTAGAGAAGGGCAAATATGACAATTTATTTTGAAAGAACTAGATAGATTTACAGTATTTTCCAGTCCTTTTACTAAGATAGTGAAATATCTACTTACAATATCAAAATAGCCCCCCAAAAGACATTTTGGAATAGGGCAGAATGAGTTCAGCTATATTCCTATCCTGAAATACATGCAAGCAAAAATAAACAGTAGCCAGACACAACTCCACTGAAGAATGCAGAATTTATCAAGGTGCTATGCTTTCAAACAACCTCTTCCACGCTTTGTGCACCGAAGCTGACAAAAGTCCTGGAAGGATTTAGTATGAGTAGTGCCATTACTTCTGAACATGAACTATATTTTAGAATATTTAAATTCTAAACCCATGCTCTTGGTACAAAAGCTATTGGTAGTTTAATCACACCTGCACTGCTGTCTTCTGACCATCATTGAGGAACAAGAGTTATTATTACAGCACTCAAACCACACGCTGGAATTCCATCTCGTTGCTATCTAATTAAATGTGAGTTTATTTGACAGTACTTTTAAAATTAATATCAGAGTCTCAGGATTTTACAGAACTGACAATTATGGCTGGTAGATCAGAAATGCTGGTCTCAGAAAAAAAAAAAAAAAGCAAAACCCCAAAAACCCACCACACAAAACCTCTTCCACACTTCTGAAATCAGGCATAAACACAACATATATTCATAGAGAACTGCTAGTGATGAACTTCACTGGAAAATTAAGAATACTGATGACAGTGGAGTCTAGATAAATTTCAAAGTTTTCCCAAGAATTTCATGGCCAGGAGAACTTGTCCACTGAAGTAGTTTGTCCTCTAGAGAGTGCTTTAGCTAGAAAGGATTCACGGGGCTACCAGCTCTCGGTTTATGAGCAAATAGCCCTTAGGAGAAAGTCTTTGAAACAGTGTTTCTACCAGAAAAGGGTTGAAAGCAAACAAATGAGCCAGAAACTTCAATGTAAAGAATCCTAAGACAGCTGAAAGAAACACTCCCCCCGCCCCCCGCCATGTTTTCTGTTAGCAAATCACATACATAGGCCAGATTAACCCATTTTAACTTTTTTTATTTGTTACATGAGAATATCGTCTTACAGTGAACTTCTAATATTTTCAGTTTGCAACTTTACATTTCAAAGACTTGTGAGTCCCACTACTAGTCATGCTGTATCACATTACTGCTTGAGACCTAAAAAAACCCCAACCCAAAATCTACTTTTTAATAAAACATCATATAATAGTGGAAGTACAGCTGAAATGTATACCATATAATCTCCATTATATACCATTAACAACTGAAGGATATTTGCTAGTCATGGTGTCCATTGGTCAGTTATATGCTATGTATTTCATACTCTTGAACGAAAAGATACCTTAGCAAAGGCAAAAAGCATTCCTTTTCACATCAGAATTTGCTGCTCAGGTAATTTCTTTACACCTTACATTACTGCTGAAAGTACTTGTCCCTATTTTTGTAGTGATCATTAACACCTACGTGCATGGAGAAGATTTTTTCACGACCCTAAACATTGTTATCAAAATTCCTACCGAACAGATGCTTTTGGCTGTTTGGTGGCTGCAAATGGTAGTACAATTAAGATGCCATCAGTCCAACTGCATTGCTGAAGTCTCTCCACTCCCATCTATTAGTTTCCTGGAATCAATATATCTTAATGAGTTTCCTTCATTGTTTGCTGGCTTTTTTACTTTCTTGCACAACTCTTCAGAAAGCCTGCTGCATTACCCTAATAACAGATATGGCTTATGAAGCCAGATTCTCGCAGCAATTAAGCCTTTTAGCATTTAGCATCCTACAAATCATGCTATTTCTAACTTCGAGTTGGAGGTGAATGTAACAAATCTCCACCCTGAAGAACAGAAATTAAAAACACACATTATTAAAATACGAACTATGAAATAATAATACAGGACAGCCACAATTTTAATACTTGCCTACTCACTGATCCAGCTTACCTCTGTACCCTCATCTCCTACACATACAGTCAGTTGTACCTCATTTGTGCGATCCCATTCAGATTACGACAGGAAACTTTTTCTCAATCCGTGACATAAAATTCTCACAATTCCTGCACTTTGTGCCCCAAAGAAATTTCCACCTTCTGGAATATTCTATACATAGTTCACAGAAATCTAAAGGGAACGTGACAAATAGAAGAAACTGTTCCCCTGGTAGATGCAATGGATCTCTTTCACTGTAATATAATCTAGAATTCATGAGGGATTAATTAAATTATAGAGCACGGGGGTAGTAGGCTCTTTGTTACATTATAGATGAAGTTTATTTTTTAAATGCTGCCTTTTGCACTGTTTGGTACCTTCAGTTGCCAAAATCTATCCTCAGAATGTTTAAGAAAGTACATTTCACTTGGACCAACTCAGTGGTTTAAATTAGTTTCTAGACATAATAGTGGCTCATCTTTTCAGCTGGCATGGGTATACATCCTCCTATGGCAGCAGTAGAAGGTTGTTCCATCTCTTCCCCAGTCAGAACTGTATGCCCAAAAATACTGGAAATATCTGAAATGTGGTATGTGCAGGTATGCTTTTGTTAGGCCACAGTCTGCGTTTTGAATGGGCATGCACTGTGTCAGTTTCAGAAGAGTTAGGAGATTACCCACAAAAAGTCACAGGTGTTTGTACTATGATTTAACTTCTTCTATGATATTTTAAAAGGATTGGGGAAAGGGAGTGGAGAGAAGCTATTCAAGAGTGCTGGTGATACAAACAGATGGTAAACGACTCACAGAGTGATCTGATATTGTACTAGTAATAGAGTGAAACAACGCTAAATTAAATTTACTGTCAGTACACACCAAAAAAAGTATATGGGAGAAGACAATGCAAGTGTACATCCACAATCATGGATTATATGTGGTATATAATCACACACAGATGATTTGAGCAACAGTTTCTGAAAGTGTGCTAAGGTTTTAGTGATGGTAGACCAAATGGAAGACAATTTTATAGTGTTCTGTACCTTGAATACTGTGTGTACTGCTGATACTTCCCAGTGTTGAACACAATACAGCAGAATAAAAAGATGGCAACTGTAATCAGAGGTACAAAATAACTTCTGAAGAAGCAGAGGTTCTTTGTCACAGCCCTCTTGGAAAATGCCCTCAGAGATTTCTACTATTATTCATCTTGGAAAACAGAAAACAGAAGGGTGATGTGACAAAATGCAATTAACTTATGAGTAGGAATGAGAGGTAAAAAGCGAGTAATTATTGACAACAGTTTGTTACTTTAGAACTGAAGGTGCTCTATAAAGTTATGAAGCAGTATAGCAGTATAGCAACAAACAAAAGGAAGTACTTTTTCCACACTACATGTAATGCAATTGTGGACTTCTTTGCCTTAGGATACTGAAAAAGTATAAAATAATTCAGGTAAGGATTAGACAGGTGTAGGTGTGTAGGTGCCGTAGCAGCTATTAAATATGGTACTGTAGATGAAAATGATGGTTCACAAAGTCCTCATATCGCTAATACCTGGAAGAGTGTGCCACTCTATACTCGTCTCATTTCTTGTACCTTTTTACCTGAGCATGTTTTATTTGCAACAGTGAAAGGTAGGTTCCTGCCATAAACAAACTTCAGCCCTGTCATGGATTCACCGTTTTTGTGTTTGCTACTATTTTGCCCCACACAGGACAAAGCAATTTGAAGTAGGAAGATGAGAGAATCTGATTTAAGCCTTAGACAAATCTGTCTGGTCATCTAATCTAAAAAATGTGTGAAAGGAGTTATTATTCTAAGCAAAATGAGGATTTGGGGGCTTTTACACTATGTTAAGTTTCCTGGAAAAAAATCCATACTGTCAGGTGTTTCAAACATCCTAACAGAGACAACTCCTGCTGTGCTCCAATCATCTGCAAAGGAACAGTGTAGCTACTGTTTCACTGTATTTGTGTGAGATTTTATACTCTATGTAATTTCTGCAAGAGAAATTAAGAAAGTCTAATTTTTTAAAAAAATATTAAAAGCAGACAATTGAGTAGCAGTAAGAAAATGCCATTGGACCTCTCACACTACCTACAGATGTCCTACTAAATCTTGTTTTTTTTCTGGCTTAAATTACCTTCCATTTCTTCCTTGCAATGAAAAAAGAAAAATGCTGCTCGAGATGCACCACACTGAGGACAAAAACCACATAACGGCTCTATGCTTTGTAATTTTTTTTTGCTTGCAGCTATTGTTCTATTTCCTGCCAACACTGCATTTTAAATGCTCTAATGATACAATTGTTCTTGAAAATTGCAGAGAAACAGGCACCACAAGCAGCTAATTGGTGCCTCTGATGAATCTAGAAACACATCTTGAACTTTTTTGTTGTTGTTAAAAAGTGAGTGAGAGGAATTTGTTGCTATTAGGCCATACAAAATGCTCAATAGCTGGCAAGATTTCACTCCTGCTCACTTAATTAATGCCCGTAATGTACCTGTCTTGATATTTGATACTTGATATTTCTCAAGTATCCTGCGTAGTTATTGCTCTACAGTTACTGTTATGTATCACCCAATTTTGTATGTCCTGAGGGCAACTCAGTTTAAGGATTCTGCACTATTTTCTGTCAAGTTTACTCCAGGTTCACTGCCATTCAAAATGTAACACAGCAAAATACAGCTCTGTTATCCAAGCCCTTTTCCTCTCTGCCAGTTTTGTATTTTCCTGGCTGCTTGGTTCCTCATAAAAATGGGTATATAAACACTTTCTGCAGCTGTGCAGCCTGTTGGACTCTTGCCACCTTTCCAAGGTTCCTTTAATAAATGTAATGAAAATAATTACATTTGCATTATCATTGTGGTACTATCACCCCAGTCATCTACTGTACACTATATATTTGCACGTAACTAAAACTTCAGTTTTCTCCTTTCCCTTATCATATGAGCTTCAGCAAAAATAAATGCATCCAGTCACTTAATACTGAGCTCCCAGTGAAGAGTCTATAGAATCAAACATACTTGTTTGGTTTTTTTCTGTAGTTTTATTATTTCATTTCTTCCAGGTTTAGCCAATCCTTCCTCTCATCTATCTGTACTCCTCCATTTTCCCCACCCCTCCTTCCCATGCATAAAAGGAGTACAGGATTTCCACTCTTACAAGTTTTCTAGTTCTGTATCTGCTCTTCTACTGTTACAAAGCCCTCCAAAATAATGGTCTGATTTTTTAACAAACTAGCATTTTTGACACCTTGGTTAAAGAGTTACTAGTATAACCCAAAAGTTAAAATTTCCATTAGATTACAGAGAGATGAAGCTGTGCAAATGTCACATTCCTACCTTGATGTAGCCTTTTATCATATAAAGCATAAGAAAATATGTAACATGTAGATGACCTTAATAAGTTTGATTCCAGACAGATTTTTTTTTTTAATCTAATCCATTTTAACAAATTACTTGAAAATTCTATTACATCTTTTCATTAAAAATGCACACTTTTAAATCATAGATGATTTAGTTACCTGGACATTTGCTTAACAATGCATGATAGCATTGCTTTAAATAAGCATCTGAAGGTACATTAGAAAAAAAAAAAGTTTGAAAGGAAGGATTTAGTTTCCAAGGTACTTTAAAAAAGTCTAACAGAATATGCTATTGTGTATCTTGATGTCAAAATATCCCCTTAACACAGAATAGTTCTATTTAGAGTCTTCAAAATTTATCAAATGAGGTTAGAATTCTTTCTGCCCTAGTATTATGACTTTTGCAGAGTGAACAGGAATGCACCCTAGGGAAGAAAGATGTTAGATACAATGTCTGCTTCTTTGATGGTCGCCCTGACCTATCAGGAAAAAAGTAGTCTTCCACATCTTTATTTTATTACTTTTTTTTATGGACTTAATAAAGAACAAGTATTCTGTCCTGGGGAGATATTTAATGTCTATCTCACTTCAAGAAATGTATCTCATACCTCCTTGGGATGAAGAAGATTCAGAGAGATAAAAGACAAAAAATAGCATTAAATGGAACCTGGAGTTATTCTTGGGAATAATGGAAAGGTTTCACGACAACTTTTTTGAAGGTAACTGATAGAAAGGGCTGTACATATGAAAGATGCACCCACGGGGGGAAATTAGGGTGACATTCCCCCATTATGAAGCTGCCTGAAGAGGTCAGTAACATTGTTTTATCACCCCAGAATGGCCGCTTTACATAGTCTGAAAATTTGTGCTTTCAAATACCTTCTGATCTTTCTGTCACAAGCAAAGCATGACACAAGGATCTGTCTTTTCCTCAGAGGCTTTATGCAAATCTTTCACAGTTTGGCAAATGGAAGTGCAGGAAAAGTATATGTGAGAAAGCCCAACTCTAAACTTGACATGTTAAAACAAAATTACAGATTTTATATATTCAACTTTCCTGTCATGGGTTGTATTTTTAAGGAATCATTATTTGTAAGTTTCAATAGGAAACATTATTTCTACTTTCAAAAAGCAAGTGAAATAACCTTTCTACAATACAGAAATCAAATTTCTTTAACAGAATCACAGTAAAATGAAAGGAATAGATATTAGTGTTAATGTATTAGGAAAAACAATACAGCCAAAAGCATATCAGAATTAATGTATTTTGGTCCTGTCATTATTTCAGCTTCTTCACAGGAGATTTGATTTACGATATTTATGATGTAATTAATAGATTTCTTTTAAGAAGGGAGTTCATAACACTAGAAACAGTACCTGATCATAACAACAGATTTTCCCATTTCAATAATTCCATATATTGCATCAAAGAGAAATCCTCGGTAAAATAAAACTAGACATGTTTCAATTATATACATACACAGCTTCTAACACACACACACATTTATACAGATATATATGGATGTATATATATGTACATGAATACAAATAATTCACAAGAGAAAAACATATATAGCTGCCGAAGAAAGAAAAAATAATCTGTCTCATAAACACCTTAAATTCTTAGCAGTGTCAAAACTCTCACAAAGCAAACTTAAAAATACCTGGTGTTTCACCTGGCTAGATAATCTGATGCCAGGTTTGCTAACGGTACTAACAGTGGGTAATTTCCACTCTGAATACCTACCTTTCTGTCTACAGAAATCTCATTTTCAATACCAGCAAAAAATCTAAGGCTGTGCAGCAACATCTTTTCAATCATTCTAATTATCTTTTCTATTAAAATCTCATGCAGTCCACTAGAACAATACAACAGTGTTACACAGAAGCAAAAAGATATCTTCCTTTACCTGACTGAACATCACAGACATTTTCATCCTTCTGTTAAGAACGATATTTTGTTTGACTGCTACTAAGTTTATGCAGTATCTTGCATATAAAGTCCAAATTCTACACAACAGCCAAACCTGTCTTTGCAAAATGGACATGAAAATACCTCAGTATTTGCCTTCTACTTTTATGATTATTAAATATGAAATTTCAAATATGAATTGTTGACTTCAAAACAAGAAAGCCATTTCAAGAAAAAACACTAACATGAAGAGGGTCAAAATGGTATATTTATTATATACTGTTATTGTATCTTATTTCATAGTATGATATTATATACGATACGATATATGATATGACATGATATGATGATATTACATGTACTGTACTGTGGACAGATAAATGCTGCCATAATTACCTATCCAGTCACCCTAAAACCAGTTTCTACGTTTTCTTCTGAATATCTGCTTGGGAAACAATCAGTGTTGTAGGATCAACAGGTACCAGTACTTCATTCTCCACATACAAAAAAGAAAGGATAGCACTGAGGAAATTAGCATATTCAAAAGTAACTGCTGCCTCTGTATTACCAGTTTCTCTGATGGGTTTAGCAGAAGATCTTAAGTAAAATAGCTATTGAGAAGTCACTAGCAAATAATCCTTATTCTTTTTAAGCCATAAATACAGAAACATATTTATTTAGACATTTTATACAGATATGCAGAATTTATATCTACGTATATTTTATAATTTAAATGCTTTATATTTATATTATATGGCTATTATATATATCTGAAATTACAAGATAATAATGCTTGGTTACAGTGATTAAATTGTCTGAAATACTGAAGCTTGGACTGAAGAAATCATTGTATGTCTGATATTAGACTAAAATATATGGCATATACAAAATGCAGAAACAGTAAATTGTTGTCAGATCAATTCATTCATTCATTTCTGGAGATTAAGGACTTTGGGAAAATTTCAAATTTCATGCCTAAGCTATTGTTCACAATTTTTTGTTCAGTTATCTAGCACACATTAAAAAATACACAGGATAAACCACTTTCAGTCTTTTGCAGGGCTGATATCCAAGCAGTTCACCCAGTGGAGAACAACCTTAAAATTCACTAGATATTTTAAATCCTTATTCACACTTCTATAGTAACATAACACATTTTTTCTTAGTTTTTGGTGGTGTTTTGTGGGAGTTTTTTGAGGGTTGTTTTGTATAATATGCTGTCTTTTGGCCACTGCTGAACAAAATTGGGATATGGATCACACAACATGTTTTAATGGCAGAATAACCCATAAAATCAATTCCATAAACTGAAATGACTCTCTGACGAATAAGTAAGGCAATAAGTCTTACCAAGGCATCATAGATAAAATAGAGTATTTCAGTTGGAAGGGACCTACAATAATCATATAGTCCAACTGCCTGACTACTTCAGGGCTTTCCAAAAGTTAAAGTATGTTATTAAGGGCGTTGTTCAAATGCTCCTTAAAAGCTGACAAACACCTCTCTAGGAAGCCTGTTCCAGTGTTCGACGATCTTATTGGTAAAGAAATGCTTCCCGCTGTCAAATCTGAATATCCCCCAGTGCAGCTTTGAACGATTCCAACATGTTCTATCATTGATTCCCAGTGAGAAGAGCTCAGCACCTCCCTCTCTACTTCCCCTCCTCAGGAAGCTGTAAAGAGCAATCAGGTCGCCCCTCAGCCTCCTTTTCTTCAAACTAGACAAACCCAAAGTTCTCAGCTGCTCCTTACAGGATGTTCCATGTGCTATGGTGAGAGAAAGGTGATGAAGGAATATGGTGAAGGAAAAATAACAACAACAAAATATTCCTCCAAAACCCTGAAATTAGACTTAAAAGTACGTCTGCTTTTTCTTAACAATACCAGAACATCTAATAAAAGATACTAATATTTCCACAAAATTGTCTCTTGATTATGTCTGTGAAGACCATCAGGGACTACATTAAAAACATTACCTTTGTACCTAAACTGTGGAAATTTAATTCCACAAATATTCTTGAATTTCATAGGAATTCAACAGTCACAGTGCATCATAGACTATACAGAACACCTGTGAGCTCAGTTCACACAGGAGAAGAGAAAATATCCAGAGCTGCCAACACCTTAAAAGACCTGCCCTGTTTTGCTTCTAATAGAAAAAAGCAGATATTGGCAAAGTGGAAAAAGGTTTTGCAGAAAGCAATACCTCTTCTACCTCCCTACAACCACTGAAGAAAATAACAGAAAATTATCATTCTGTCTGTGTCTTTTGCAGGGTAGACACTGCCACCACATCTTTTGCATAGCTGCAAAGGCCTGAACGACCTTTTAGGAACACTTCAAAAAGAGAAAAAGCTAATTTTCCCAAATACAATTAAACATTCATGACAGCTTCCAATCTTGTCTTCAAAGCAAGCTTACCAGGTCATGGGCAAAATTATTCTGGAATTAATAGAGTTCCATTATTAATATAGCCCCTTCTGTATGAGGCATACTTGTAACAATATGAAGACTGGCTAAGAGCAGTACAAAAGCAATCTGGCAGCAAAGAACTTCTAAGTTTGATTAGTTTATTTTGTATCCTACAAAAACTTCATACATGTCCCAAATATAAATCATATAAAACACTTTTGTAAAAACTGACCTTCTTAAGCCATAAGAAAGTGTTGTGCCTGTCCTTTACCAAAGAGCATGAAAAGAAACACCTATAATTATGAAAACTTTTTTATAACCAGGTACTCTGGAGCTTCTAGAAGTATGTAAGGCAAAAATATTCCTTACTCTTGAGCATCAACTGTTAGTCTCTAGGAATTTGTTTATTTACTTGAAGAACCGAGTACGTCTTTTTTCTAAATTGCAAAATTATTCTTAAACCGCCTTTGACAATTTTACAGATCATAACATAATTATTAGTGATAAAAAATTAACACCAGACTAAAAAAATTGGTTGACATCACATTTGTTTTATCAAGAATTATGTGTTCAGAAAATGTCTTTCTCAATCATACTTTTTCCAAAAAAAACCAAGCTAACCCCCTCCCCGTGTCATGTGTTCTGAAAAATCAAAGGAGTTATACAGAAAAAAAAAGAATAATCAGACTCTATGACCAATCCCAGAACACAAATTGCTCTAATGGATCAGGCTGAGCAAAACAGTTATCGTGTGGTGGTAGTTGACATCACCTCTTGACTCCAAGCAAGGATGGAAAAATTAATACATATAGCAAATTGTAGAGCACTGAGAGGAAAAATATCTTCAAAACCAAGTATGTTCTCTGAGCAACAACTTCCATGCATAATACTGTTTAAAAAGTAAATTACAAACACTTGGCGTCTATTTTTAGCATATGTAAGTACCTCTTCTCTCTCCTCCCAAGCAAATACCTCTTCTGAGTGAGGAGGACTGTTCTGGTGTCTTTCTCTTCATTACACAGGCCCTCCAAAAGGCCTTCCACGGGGCATATGCAAGAGCCTACACTAGTAGATAATAATGAATAGTAGTCCGAATATCAACAAAACCTTTAAAATCCCTTGAAAATAAAATTTGCACTCTAATATATAATAAAATAGTGGTATGAATACATGGATTAGTCACTCCTATTTGCCTTCTATCCCTTTCTTGTCTTAAATAAGCTATTAAACACTTTCAAAATTTATTTATGTTTTTAACCAAATGCTAATGGGGAAAAAGGATACATGACCCAAATGCTTGAAAACTATTCAGAAGTTCTACAGTCATCAAGGCCTTTTTTCTGTAAATATTCAAGGAAAAAGCAACGAACAAACTTAACAAAAATAATGAAAAAGTAAAAGCTAAATATCATCTTGAACATAATTTGGGAAAAAAAAAAAAATCTGAGAGCCCCCACTAAATTGTCACAGTAAGTTGGACATATTAGGACTCTCATCTTCCACTGGAGAAATGACCGCGCAATATCAAAGACCATGCTGTGAATCTACCACCATTTGTGTTAATCAAGGATGAAATAAACAACAGTGCCAAATGAACGACGCAGCAGATGCTAGAAAGAAGTTTCAAATCAAGCTTTATACAGTCTGTGGAAAAATGTATGAAGGAAGTAGATGGCAGAGTTTAGAAGCCGAAATAAAAGTGAATAATGTTGTGCAAGCAATGAGGAATTGGTTCAGCCGAGAAAAAATTCTGCTGATATAAATGAGTTAAAGAAAATGTGTACATTATATTTCTATCTAGCTTACACTTCTGCTGTAGCACTGCAGAAGATGCCACAAAATTGAACACACAGATTAACTGCACCTTGTTTCCCTAAGTTCACTTTGTTGAGGACTATTAACTATTGCACTATGCCTAGCCTTTCTAATGGATGAAATTACTCTTATGACTAGCTTCCTTCATGCTTTACTTTTCACAAATTTTAACATAACAAAACTTAAAACAATTTCTTAGAGCTAAGATTTTGACTGTGAAATGCTGTCCTTGCTTGAGGTACTCCATAAAAAAAAATGTATAATGATCCATGACAGATATTAAATTCTTATACCTTTAATTTACTACAGAGGACTAGTATCACTTTCATTGCTCTGAGAGAATGAAAATATAACAGCTTTATTACAAGTTACTGCCTAATGACACAAGTACTTTACACGAATTTAGCAAACATCTTAAGCAGACTTTTTTTCTGATCCCCCCCTCTATTAAGCAGTCTCACAAAGTTTCGTATCTTGTTTTCTACTGTCTTCATTGTCATTACATCTTCCTCTAAAAAGACTCTTCACAGAAAAGAAGAGTAAGCAGTATTTGTCCATACTTATATACATGTTTCTTGGAATTTTTTGTGTAAAAATCAATTAGTCTGAATACATTTTAAATAAACCATGCATTTTTATTTTATGACCACCTTATTAGTAGAATTTTATTGCATAGCACTCAGTCCTCCACAAAAAGCAGCTGTGATGAAAATATACGGTCAGACTAAGACGGCAGAGAAAAGGAAGATGAATTCTCTCTACGGCATAGAAATATTTACCTTTTCTAAATCAGAAAATTACATAAAAATCTGAACCCACCTCAGAAAAAATACAGATTACAACTGATCAAAAATATCTATGGATAGTCTTCTGTCCAATAATACTGTCAAAATTGACTTCTTTTACAAGAATGTATTGAGTCCACCTACCTTTCTTCCTTAAGTGTGACGAACTTAAATATTTCACTGATGTGTATATTTTTTTTACTTGATTAACATTGTTTTATGAAATATGACAAAAAAATCTACTAAAAACTATTAAATTAATAATATATTAAAATACACAAATGTTACAGTTAATAAGAAATGGAAGATTTCATGTATTCTAAATGTAACAGTTAATAAGCAATGGAAGATTTCATGTATTCTAAGCATATAACAATATTTCTATCCCTTAATTTCTGGATCAGAAACATGTTGGTGCCAAATTCGTATTCAGTCCACTCTATCATGTTTTTTTATAGCACTTTCATTACTTGAACATTCTTGATTTTGTAGCAAAACAACCCTGAACAAAGATCTTGTTCCACTGAAGACCAGGAAAAATTCTGAAATTTCAGAATTGTTTTGGATAGAATAGAGGATGACACAATTCACAAACAACAAAAAGGAAAATAAGATAGAAAAATGCACCAACTGGAGAATTTAGAGGATCATTTTGAAAAAGTAAGGACAGAAGAACTAAAAATCACCCTTTGAAAAATGCCTGCTAAAAACATAACTTCAAACAATCAACAAAAAATAAAACTGTAAAGGAGACTGACATAACTTTGTAATCCTACTTCCATATTAACACAATAATTGCATTTATATGTAAATAAAATTAAGGATTAAAACATGAATAAACTCCCAGTAATTTTCATATATACAGATGTCATACAATATACTCTAAAAAGCAACCCATGAACACTTACAGACAAAAACTGTCTAATCTTTCCCCTGTTAAAGGATAACTCAGGTTACCCAGTGATGAATGTAAATACAGTCATTTACAAACTTTTCCAATGTTTCATTTAAAACACAGCAGAAACTCAGTTTTCTACATAGGACACAGGACCTAATCTACAGGTTTGAACTCATCAGTGTGCTTTCTAAACTACCCCAGTAAAGCAAAAAATCATTATGAGCATTTCAGTTCTTTGGAGGGATGAAATTAAAGCAATTACAGCAATAAAATCATAAAAATACTAATAGACTCAGTCCCAGAGAACAAATAATTTAGAAATGCTGAGCTAGTTGGATTTGGATTCTGTTTTTTAGACAAGTATACAACTATAAGCATTTTGTCCCCAAAATAATTCCATATACTTACAGTAAAATAAAATACAATGGCAGATACAGTATTCTAAAGGACCACTGGTGCACAAGCTGTGGGACTTACTCTTCTAAAATACTAGCTTTTTCTCATCTATGGTGTATTAGAATTATTTTGTTGGACATTCTTTTAGCCTTAATTCCACCAGGAAAAAGAAAAAAATTGCAAAAATTTTGGCACCAGGGTTCTACCTTTTTTTTTTTCCTTTCTTCTTTTACTAACAATTGCCTATTATGGCATTTGCACCTTCCATACAGACTTCAGAGATTTCAGAAAGAAACCGGTCTTCAGAGTCGCTTCAATCAATCCTATACATTTTGTTATGATCATTTCACTGCAAAGGACAAAGATAACCTTTAACACACATGACACTTGCATCTTTGATGAAGCCTTTCTTTTTTACCATTCATTTTTCTTCCAACAGAGTAATAATTAATTGCAAAGAATTAAATTGCTTCTGCTAATAAACAAAAGTTTCTTCCTGAGTCCAAAGACATGAGGCCAAAGTCTACCCTGATTCAACTAGTGGAGCTAAATTAACTTCCATTATAAATAATTTCTCACAGATAATTTCATAATTTTTATATGAACATTTCATGGACACTGAATTTGGAATTTTTACAGTTGCATATGAATGGCTTGCACCTTTTAATCAGGGAATATAGCATCATGTGAACTGCATGACTCATCAAAGCTGTATGAATATTCATTACTAGCTAATGTACTTTCTAATAATTGGAGTTTTATATATTTGATGTTTGATCTTAGAATCACAGAATGGTTCAGGTTGGAAGGGACCTTATAGATCATCTAGTTCCAACCCCCCTGCTATTGGCAGGGATCTTTTCATATATAATGCAACAATCAAGGAAGATCATCACATATGTGATCCAAAGGTAAGTGAATAATGCATTTTGAATTAATAATTTTAAAGTAAGTCCATAAAGCCTTTGTGAACACTACCACTGTGTTGTGGACCTCAAAGACCTTGGCACTATAGTAAATGTACATGAAGTAAATGTATATGAAGTGATTATTACATATTGTCTTATTCATTCCAGACTATTTCACTTTTGCTATGAGCATTTAGATACAATGAAGGCAAGACACTACATGAGTTAACAATCAGTATACATACTTCTTTCCTGACAGATATGCAAAATGAATGTTTCAGCAGGTTTTGTGTCCGCTATTTATGTATGCCTTTCTCATTCCAAAACAAACAAAAAAGCCAAGAACAGCTGGTCTAGCTCATGCAGGGTGCTAAACTGGAAAAAAGCTCAACCTGCTTCCTCAAGAGACTGCTTTCTTTTTTACAAGGTCACACATGTCGCTGTGGGACTAACCAGCAAAACTAGAAATCCTTTATTTTTCAGAAATTTATTTTCTGATTTTTATGGTTATCAAATTCCACTTCACTGCCTTTGTTGCCATTAAGTCCACCTTTCTTATCCTAGTATATTGCAAAGTATTGACTACAGACTAAATAGTAAGGACTTCAACCTACACAGCACACATGTATGGACTAATCCCATTTAATTTTCTGTACAAAACTGTGCACTTTTTTTACATATATTTCTACAATACCACCTAAGTTCAAATTAAACTACAATCTCAATACAAAAATACATATAATTAATAAATTATTTGCTCCTATTAATTAATACTAATTTTAAAAAGCAGAAGGAATAGCAGCAGTAGTTTGGTATTGGCAATTTGTATATCAGCTTAACTGTGAATTTTACCAGATTTTCAATGCAAAAGGATTAAATAAAAGTCAATTATAATTTGCAGAAAATACCAAGATATGTGCCTGAGAGCAAGAAACAGAACCAAAGTTTACAACCATATAAGGTGGCCACTCAAATACCTTATTTACACACTCACACAGGTGTTCAATAGACAAACGTTCATATAAATTCCACATAACCATACACAACAGCCAGCAATTATTCTCTCTCATAACCTGAGAAAATCTTGGAACAGAAAAATTGTGTCTGTCTGTTCTATTAACTTAAGTATTTTTAAAACCTTGGTGCCAAAAGCAAATATCACCTTCCATTGAAGAAATCTTCAAAATCTCTCTTTATAATTTAAAATAAGTGGATACATTGTATTGAAGTCAGTTTTTTAGAGTAATTAAATGTCCTTAACATAAATTAACTATATAACTCATTTGCATAAATAGTGCTGTTAAACAATTTCAGTGTACACATGGGACACACTGTTATTCCATCAAAAACTTAGTGCGCTCAGTACACAGGGATAAGGCTTATAATGTTAATACTGTTACCATGGCCCAGACTGTGACATAGCTGAGACTAATTCAGCTGAGGGTAGCTCTACAAATTGTACCAAGTCATACGTGTAACATAACTGTGATACGCTAATAGCAGCTCAGAGAATGAGTATCAAAATGGAAGCCCTGATTCCCTTCTCCAAATTATCCTTTTATGTTCAAAATGTGTGAGAAATATTTCACCCTCTTTCCTAGAATTAAGTTCTTAATTTTGCCTCAGAATGGGTTTTCCGTTCATTTTACCCCACCCACATACTCAAAAGTATCAGCACTAAGTCTCTGCCATTATTTTGTCATTTTCAAGGCTAAATGATAAAGTGCTGTTTAAAAAATAAACCACACTCTCAATTCTCTGACTCAAAAAAGCACATAATCCTTGGCTAAAAAATACAAATTTCTGAATGTGCTACTTGAAACGACTCAGTGTGTTCTCAAATACCAGAAGCTTTCAGCTTACCAATGGCATCAGTGGAAACATACATAATTAGCATTAGCTGATTCCAATTCAATTGTTTCTTGGTCAGTAGCAAAATACTTACTTGCTTACAGACTTTTTCATGGTCATGCAAGAGTTTGTTCCATTGCTTTTGGAACAAAAAATTTCTCATGAACTTGCATTCTGTAAATTTTTTTTCATCATTTTCATAATAAGCTGTTAAATCTGAAAAAGAACTGGTTAGACCACTAGATCTGCGTATTCTCACTCAGTATCCCTTGACATGTTTTACCCACCCAGATTTTTAACCATCTTTTTATACCTACAAAAATTTCTCTTTCAAGATGGTTTTAATTCACACTTTCCATCTCCAATTCACATTACAATAAGATTAGTTTTAGATACCTCAGAGAATATTAGACGTTGGCTGGAAGTTCTTTTTTGTAGTTATATTTGTGTTCATAGGATGAGAAAGTCCATTAAAAACTTTGTGAATAAACAGAATGTCAGTCATAATTATGGACTATTAATCTGTGAAAAAACCGAATGACTCACGAAAAAATAAGGATCTGTTTTGGGAGAACATGATTTGCAGTACAGTTCTTGTAGGCCTATGCCATCTCTATCATCAGCACTGAAATAATAATGTAATTTCTATTTATCTTAATGTTGCTAAAATCTTGAATTAGGTGTATTAGATTAAAAAAACCCAACATTTTGAAATTATTACTGCAACAGTGGTAGTAACAACAAAAGCATAGTTCATTAGTGTAAGAACAGATGGAAGAACATTCTTACAGTACAGTAGGCTTGCAGAAATGTGCTTGAGACAAATTCACTAACAGAGCATTAAATTTTTTTTTAAAAAATCATTGTGACAAGATCTGCAAGAAGAATAGCAGAAAAATGTATATATATATTGTTTTTATCTCATTAGTGTGTTGTGTCTTAGAACCAGAAAACAATTTTTCTGAGGAACGAATTATATATTCACATTACAAGCACCCAAAGTATCCAGTGCATTCCTGCTGACTGGGATCATACTTGGTAGTCCTCTGCGAAGAGGGCATTCAGCTGTGAAGTTCCTCTTTTTCTCCCACTGCTCATTAATGTTTTCTTCTGCATTAGCCACTGGACAGATATGATGTCTACAGTATTGAAGAAGTATGGTAGAGAGAGAGAATTTTCCAGATTAATCAAATAATAATCCTGTGATGAACACTTTATAATATCACTCATTAAAATTAAAATGCTGCCCCCTTTATTTTGCAGCTTTTCTGTCTCTTAACTTTGTGCATGGCCATAGTCTTCTGTTTTGCCTGTTCCAAGAAGCTATGATACCTGTTGTTTCAGAAGGTGATAGAGAATCAAGTTTTTCTTAGGATTCTGGGAGGCTTATATGAATGATCTAGCAATATGTTTCATCCTCCTAGTATTTTATCCTTAGTGCACACACACAAACAAAAATAAAATTAAAAATTACAATTGCACAATGTAATGCTCATTTATATTGTTCAAACAGTTAAAATCAGCTGTACAAGATAAAAAAACTTCAGAGAAAAATACTTAGACATGTGCTGAATGCATATGTAACAGAACAACAATAACGGCAAAACAGTTGAAGTTATATTTTCCACTGTTTATTCTATTTGTTCTTTCTAAGTTTTGTTTAAGCCTATAACTCTTACAATTACATAATCACATAATCACATAGGTCTACTGAATCCATTGTAACTCACACTACAGGTACCATATAACACGAGAAAGTACAGAAAAATAAATTGCAAACTATCAGTCCAGTGTTGAATACAAAGAAAAGAGGCAGTGTTCATGTATGAATGTAAGGTAAGTCTCAAAGATTTATTCAATCTGTGTCCAGGTACAGAAAAAAAAGCTTATTGAACTGAAGATATGGAAACCCTGGCTACCTCATTTAATTTCATTCAAGAGGTTTTAAGTAACTATTCAATTCTAAATTTTTCCTCTATTTTTATTTAATGTTAGGCCAGATACTTGTATGATTTGAAGGCAACAAATTCTTAAGTGTGCTTTACTTTTAGTCTGTTTCAGTTCTACGCCTCTGTGTCTGCTCTTCTACAAAGTTCAATTGCTTCCTATGTCATCCTATAATTAAACGTTCTAGCATCTTCCTTAATCTGCCTGAAAGATCCATTTCTTCAGTCCAGTTTAGAAAAGATGTGGTTATCTACAATTGCTAAGTTAATACCATAGTGTAACTAACTAATCATTAATAAAAATAAGTCCCCACTGTAGATTGATATGAATGGTTTACAAATATGACTTACACAGCTGGCAGGACTGTAAGACTTTGTTTAACTGAAATACAATCAGAAGTCTGTACAAATCTTGCTTTAGAAATTCAAAGAAAGTTTGAACAAATTTTATTTCATCCTCCTTTCCGCTTGCAAACTTACTCCTTTTCATACTGCAGAAATGCTTCAAAAGATTTACTTCAACTTTCAGGTTAATTCTGGAGAGTCTACCTCAAGCTACACAAGTGGAAACTTCACCCATTTAAGTGACTGTCCTGTTACTTTGAAGTGGTGACTTGTTATTACTCTATGTGTATTCAGAGATGTGTCTGAATGATGCCGGTTTCCCACTGCTTTAGATTAATTTTTTTAGAAATTGATTTTTTTCAGGATTAAATATAAACTTGATCCAACACAACATGAAAGAGTATTTTTCCTTAGTAGCTGGAAATCAGCAGTGGTAGTAACCCACTATCTATGGAGTCATACGTAATTACAATGCTCCTTTCACCAGTGAAGGGACAGTTAGGTTATTTGATGCAATGATAATAAGAAGTGGATGTATGAAAGCTGCATTACATACCTTTAATTTCTGTTTTGAAGATGAAAAGTCCTTATTAAGTTTGACTTAATATGTTTGATCAGTGGTCGTGCATGGGCTAACCAACATTGGCCTACACAGCATCTTTCACACACAGTCATTTGCTACACAAAACTTGTATGAAGGAAAAATACTGTTCTAAAATGTAGTTATTCTTTAAGCCTTTCTGGTTTGTCATGTAAGAATATGATATATTTGCTCTCATCTCTGTTTATCCTTTTGATCCTCTGCAAATCTATGTATCGTTAGTGGCCCCTTTCTCTCACTGGTAGAAAAAAAACACATAGATGTAAATGTTGAACATTTAAGAGTTCTCACAGAGGAAGCAAAATAGAAGGCCACCAGTTCCTACAGTGCATCACCTTTACTTCGTAAGATAACATACAATCATAGCCATTATGATAACATAGACTATATTACTATCTGAGAAATACTGATACTAAATGCAGCGATACATGGAAAGCATTTATTGATCTTTTTTTTTTTAATTAATACATTGTCCTGGTTTCAGCTGGGATAGAGTTAATTTTCTTCCTAGTAGCTGATATAGTGCTGTGTTTTGAATTTAGTATGAGAAGAATGCTGATAATATGTTGATGCTTTAGTTGTTCTTAAGTAATGAAGGGCTTTTCAGCTTCTCACGCTGGCCTGACATGTGCACAGGAAGCTGGGAGGGGATACAGCCAGGAGAGCTGACCAAACTGGCCAAAAGCACAGTCCATACCACAGGACATCACGCTCAGCATATAAAGCTGGGGGGAAGAAGAAGAAAAGGGAGGACATTTAGACTGATGGTATTTGTCTTCCCAAGTAACCGTTACATGAGATGGAGCCCTGCTTTACTGGAGATGGGTGAAGTAGTGGCCTGATGATTGGAAGCAGTGAATTAATTCCTTATTTTACTTTGCTTGCAGCTTTTCACAGAATCACAGAATAGTAGGGGTTGCAAGGGACCTCTGTGGGTCATCTAGTCCAACCCTCCTACCGAAGCAGGGTCACCTACAGCAGGCTGCACAGGACCACGTCCAGGCGGGTCTTCAATATCTCTAGAGAAGGAGACTCCACAACCTCCCTGGGCAGCCTGTTCCAGTGCTCCGTCACCCTCAGAGGGAAGAAGTTCTTCCTCATGTTCAGACGGAACTTCCTGTGCTTCAGTTTG
>Ga0065711_1003473_pt1 | contig 27810 bp, 16 predicted proteins | sample Hoacrofraction12_FD_59098 | JGI IMG/M metagenome (GOLD analysis project Ga0065711, IMG submission 59098) | Hoatzin crop microbial communities from Cojedes, Venezuela - Epithelial fraction 12 v2 (version 2) | ecosystem: Host-associated > Birds > Digestive system > Esophagus > Crop | place...
AGAATGGTTTGGGTTGGAAGGGACCTTAAAGATCATCTGGTTCCAACCCCCCTGCCATGAGCAGGGACACCTTCCACTAGACCAGGTTGCTCAGAGCTCCATCCAACCTGGCCTTGAACACTGCCAGGGAGGGGGCAGCCACAGCTTCTCTGGGCAACCTGTTCCAGTGTTTCACCACCCTCATGGCAAAAAATTTCTTCCTAATATCTAATCTAAATCTGCCCTCTTTTAGTTTAGAGCCGTTTCCCCTTGTCCTATCACTACACATCCTTGTAAAAAGTCCCTCATCATCCTTCCTGTGGGCCCCTTCAGCTACTGCGAGGCTGCTTTAAGGTCGCCCCGGAGCCTTCTCTTCTCCAGGCTGAACAGCCCCAACTCTCTCAGCCTGTCCTCGTAGTAGAGGTACTCCAGCCCTTTGATCATCTTCGTGGCCCTCCTCTGGACCCTCTCCAACACATCCATGTCCTTCTTATGTTGGGGGCTCCAGAGCTGGATGCAATACTCCAGGTGGGGTCTCACGAGAGCACAGTAAAGGGGCAGAATCCCCTCCCTCGACCTGCTGGCCACACTTCTCCTGATGCAGCCCAGGATACAGTTGGCTTTCCGGGCTGCAAGTGCACATTGCAGGCTCATGTTGAGCTTCTCATCCGCCAGTACCCCCAAGTCTTTCTCCTCAGGGCTGCTCTTGAGCCGTTTTCCACCAGGCTGTACTTGTGTACACATCTTCAAGCATGGCTTTAACAAAATAAACCCAAAGACTTTGAACTTGGCCTTACACTTCAAGGCAGGCCAGGCAGGTATTTGATGATACACCCCTGGACCATGTCCTAGGCAAGAGCATGCTTTCGCCCATGTGATCCAGTTTGTCTATATGGTGTCCCTGGGAATGCCAGCCTCCACTGGGAACTGTGGCATGCAGAACCGGAGTTAAAACCAAGAGAGTGAGAAGGTTATTTTTCAGGAAACAATGCTTGGTTGGAGGGGCAGAGGTTTGGAGAGGCTGGAGCCCATGCTGGTGTCCTGGGGACACTCAGCAGGGTGGATAAGCAGGTACTTCAGTGCTGTCTGGGGGACCCGGGGCACGCAGCCCCCACCAGCATGGCTCCATCCTCGCCGAGCAGCCCAGCCTTGGAGCAGGGTGAGTGGGGCATGGGAGATTTCACAAAGCCACATCGGATTGGTGAAGGGAACATCTAGCAGGCTCATTTTTAAGAAACAGTCCTTTTTTAATACCTTTAAAACTGATGATGCCACCAGGATTTTTTTTCCTGGCTGTTAACTAAAACCTCTCTCAGACAGAAGCATTTTTCAGCCCACAGCTTGAAAGAGGAATTGAACCTCCCTGCGGAAGTCCCTGGAAGTAAGTTCTCACACAGGCAGCACAGGCGTTCTCCCAGGCTGGCATACCTTGCCTCCGCTTTCATCTTGGCATGAAATGCATTAACCACTCTTTTTTTCCCCCATAATAATGTAAGCAAGAAGAGTCTAATCACCAGAGTCCTCATCCTCCGATGCTCAGCAATGAGCCATATGGCACATGCATGAGGGAAGATCAGTGATTAGACGGGGGTTGAATTCTCTGTAACATGATTACGGTATAAAAATAGACCAGCAAGAGACGGCAACAGCACCTCTTTCTCTGCTAATTTTGCACTACAAGGAAACGGAGGTTTTCATAATTTTGCTTTCATGGCTGCCATTTTATATTGGTTATGAAGGGATTTTTGATTGACTAGCAGAGCTCAGACAGGGCATGTCATTATTTAAGAATTGATTATGTTTATGGCTTACCCAGAAATGCTCCAAAGGACATTATGAAAGGGAGCTGTGTGCTTCAGATGATGACTTGCTAGCATTAAAAGGGGATTATTTGTTTTTCATGAGTATGAGCTGTATAACTTTTAAACCACCCTGGCAACGCAGGTATAAACTGATACTGGGATGTGTTTGCTCAGTGCGAGAATGTCCTGTTATTGTGAGCATACATCAAGCAAAGTCCAGCTTTCTCACCAATAGTTGTTGCACTTTAGTACCTTGCATTAGAATCATAGAATCACAGCATGCTTTGGGTTGGGAGAGACCTCTAGAGGTCATCTAGTCCAACACCTCTGCAGTGAGCAGAGACATCTTCAACTGGACCAGGTTGCTCAGAGTCCCGTCCAACCTGGCCTTGAATGTTTCCGGGGATGGGCCCTCCACTACCTCTCTGGGCAACCCGTTCCAGTGTTTCACCACCCTCCTGGTAAAAAATTTATTCCTTATATCCAGTCTAAATCTACCCTCCCTTAGTTTAAAGCCATTGCTCCTTGTCCTATCGCAACAAGCCTTGCTGAAAAGATTTTCCCCATCTTTCCTGTTGGCTACAATTGAGTGGAAGAACATTTTAACTGAGATACAGAGGACAAGAATGTTAGAATTACTGAGTGCAATTTTTTTGGTTCCTTTAAATATTAAATAGGTTGGGTTTGCTTCAATATCTTTATTATCATTTATGGGGAGAATAATTTCTACTTCCCAAAGACCCAAAACTTTATGAAAGTCATTATGAACCTGCTCTATTTGAAATGCAGCTCTAAAACACAACAAATACAAATTCTCTTTCAAAGACATTTCAATCTAAATAACTTCTGTGACAATTCTCATGCTAAAATTGATTGATAAGTGAACATTTTTGTTTCTCCTGTTGTGTTATCCTACAAATGGTGTGTCAGGGCCAGTTTGTCTCTATATGTTTGACGACAACAGAAGAAAAGTGACTTGCTATTGCATAATTGATTTATGTCCAAGACGGGTTTCATCATTCCATTTTTCCAAAACCTGGCTCCTCCCATGGGCTCCCTCGGACTGGTTTTTCCCAGACCTCATCCCAGCCTGGTTTCTCACTGGGGGCTCAGCCCCAGGACCCAGCTGGCTCCTCAGCCCCACATCAGCCACCATCACAATCTCTTCCTCCCTGTTTTAATTACCTGTTTAAAACCAGGTTGGTCATACACATCAAACTTGCACTGGGTGGGTGCAGTATTTTTAATAGGTCACTGTTCTCCTCTCATAGATGGTCTCACTCACATGAGGTTAAAGACACTAATTTAAAAAATGCAAAGCAGGTGCTGCAGAATGAGCCATAATCAGAAATAAGGCCATACAGAGTAAGGAGTTCTTCCAGACATTCCCCACTTACCAGAAAATTTCACCTGTGAGAAGCCTTTGAACACCTCTGCTCTGAATATTTCCCAAGTCTCTTTTGCCCCTGTGGTACGAGCCTTGCTGTCCCGTTTCCTCCAGGAATGCTTAACCCTCAGGCAGAGGCTCAGGGCGCCGGCACTTCGCAGCGCACACACGGCGCCAGCCCGCTGGTGGCCCCGTCAGGAAGCAGGAATGCTCTCCAGAGAGCAGGCACCAAAGCACGTCTTCCTGAAGAAAGTGACACTCACGTGCAACCTTGCAGCTCTCAGCTCAGCGTCCTCTGGCACGTTGCTCGGTGCCCAGCAGAACCCACCGGCGAGCAGTGGCTGCTCTTCCCACCTTTGTCACAGACCAGGTCCACACAGCAGCAGATGGGCACGCGACATGAGAAACCTGCCAGCAGCCTGTGACGCCAGCCCGATCGAGGAGCGAAATGCTTGTTTCGACCTGCAAACATGCAACGTCCACCCCAAGCTTGCCTGCCCTGCCACAGGAACGCGGGGTGGGAAGGGGCTCCCGGAGCACACGCAGGCAGGTCCTGGCTGCTCTGTGAATGATTCACAACGAACACTGGGAACTCAAAGGAAATGAAACATGTTTTATTTGAGGCTGGAATAAATTACAACTGTAAAGCATAATTTATTGCTTTATAAATCGTCTGCTCTTAAAAGGCATTAATACCAAACATAAACAAAACAAAGACACATTCGATTAGCAGGTCAGTTCTCAAGCTTCATGAACAGCTCAGTAGGGGGATTTCATTCTCCATACAATTGAAATCTCTGATCACAGGCTCATAAGCTTGACTTTGACATGCATTATCATCGTTCAGACATATTGAGGGGACTGTAGATGTAGTCATTTGCTTTAGGACGTAATTTTTATTGCAATATTCCCTAAAATATCCCATTCAATACCCAGTCCTTCATTCCTCACTCAAACACAAATCCTACTGGTTTCAAAAAATTTCTTTAAAACACGCGTGGGGTTTTCTATGCCTGCAGAAGGAGGGCTTCCAAATCAAAACCAGGAATTGGTCTGGTCCCAAAACTAAGTGGAAAAACAAACTCCTCCTAGGTTAAAAAAATGAAATCCCAAGCACAAAAAATGTTTTCTCCCGTTCTGGAGATTCTTGCAAAAAATCCCAACACTATCTGAACGAGTGGATGTGGATACTTCATATTTTTATTGTCTCCATGCTTGAGACTGGTAAAAATTTTGCTCAGCACCAGTACTCCTCTAGGATGCAGACTCAGGCCTGTCCAGGCTGCCCTGAGTGCTGGGGGATGAGAGGGTGCTCACTGGAGGCTCTGCGGTGTCCAGCCCCAAATGCGCAGACGCTGTGACATGACAAGCTGGATCTGGCTGGCTCCAGCTAGACACAGCAGGCAGAAGGAAGGCCAAAAAGCCACTTCCCCGGCCTCCCGGGGAGTCACAGCTCCTGGATGCCAGAAGGGGAATGAACATTGTGCTCCCCGTGCCTCGGCTCCAGAACAGTGTCTCCCTGAGCCACTCCCTGAGCGGGAGTGTCACCTCTGCTCCTGCTTTCCCAGCCAGGTCTGAGCAGCACAAAGGGAGCTCGCTGGCTTCTGCTCTGCGTTACACCAGAGGTAAAACTCTCCAGAACCGTCAATTAGCCCTTGGAAAAACTCAGAAAGTTCACACAGAAAATCTCCAGGGCAGCTTCTTTTCAGCCACAAAAATAGCTTTAAAAAGAATGAGCCACTGGTACAGCAAATCCTTCTAAACCTGGCTCAGTACTACTCAGAAGGCTCATGTTCAGAGAAACGCTTCTCATCTCAGCCTCTGACGTTCTTGTCATGCCTATAAGAACGTAAATAGCCGAGTGAGATGCTAGGGTATTTTACACCATGTTACTGAAGGGGAATGGGTAAGTGTTTCTCTGGATCCAAGAGATATATACCAAACTTCAAGGAAAATACTATTACATTGATTCTGGTGTGCTTTCAGTTTTCATTCAGATTTCATCAGTAACTTACATATCTTTCGTATATGCTATGCAGAATCTCATTTAAAAAACAGCAAAAAAAGCTTCCTTCTTCCAAACACGGTTTCCTCAGAAGACGTGTTTGCTGTGCCATGAGGGATGGCCAGCTTCGATCTCTGCGAGGCGGTGCGGCAGACTTCAGGCGTTGCACCTGCCCCTAACAGCGCCCAACAAGCCAAGCACCATGGCAGAGCCTTGGTAGGAGGCTGGGAGCGTGCAGGGAGCTGGAGCTGTGCCCAGCTGGGCCAACTGTTCAGCACTTTTCTGTGCCCTCCTCATTCAGGGACTGGACTACCCTGGTTTAGCTCCCAGCCACATGGCAAAGGGCTTAACGGAGGTCCAGGGGACACTGACGCCCCTTCCTCCACCTCAGCTCCTGCCTTGGGAGAGGCTTGTGGAAAGGTGGCTTTGGGGCTGTTTTGTGGTAGCAGAAGGACACACTGCAGCTGGGACATGGGCGTGCATACAGTGCGTGCCTGACTCGTCACCATCGTAGAGAAACATAACTCAGAAATGCACAAGCCTTTAAAATCATCAGTCATTTCATTTATGTTCACCAAGAATAGATTCTTGGCTGATTTCTTTTTTCCCCAGCAGTTCTGAATTTTTCTTTGAAGATGAGAAGGAGAAGAGTTAGCCTTCAGGGAGAGGGACAAGCAGAGACACTTGCAAATTAAAATGTGTGCACGTCACCTGCCGCAGCAGCGACCTCCAGCCTGCACTTTACAACACAACACCTTATTATCCTGAACCTTGATTTCTCATGCCTTTCAAAGATTCCCAAGAGCATTCCTTTCTGTGTCAGTGAGATGTCCCAGGGGACTGGACAGAGGAAACTAATGAGAGGAACAAGCTGTTGTCACCAGGACAAGTACAGGGCTACATTCAAGCCACAGACTCCAGAGGAGGAGCAGGACAGGGAGCAGACTTCTTCCATTTTCTGGTGCAAGTGCCACAGAGGATCTGTAAGAGCAGAAGACGAGCCCACAGCAAGAAGGAAGACGGGCTAATGGCTAGTGCACTGGACTGGGATTTGGCAGATGGGGTTAATTCACCTTCCCCTCGTTCTTGAAACAATCAGAAGAAGAAAATAGTTGATATGAACTTCAGGGTGCTCAAACATTCCCAGTTCAGGAGATACCCCCAAAATATTTGTCCTCTCTTAACAGTTCCCAACAGCGTACGCATTGGCCCTCCTCAGACTAAGCACACCAGACAGAAATCGTCTAAGGAACCACACTTCTTCTAGGGAAAAAAGAACCAACAAACTTCAGGATTGCTGTACCTCGGCTAAGGCTCGTTTACCCGTCTGCAAAGCCTCTCACCCCTCCTGATCTTCACTCCCGAGCCGCCCATTTGCAGTGCACTTGCAGTCAGATAGCAGATCAGGAGCTCTTAAATCTACGCCAAACTTTCTAATTCACTGGGTCTGGTCTCTGGCAAAGCACTCAGGCCAGCCCTGTCCTAGGGGTTTCTGTGTCAAGCACCTTCTGACTGACTGGGGAGCAGGCTCCTACTGAACTGAAAAGCAGAGGGGACAACCAGTGAGCGCAGGGGAAAGCAAAGCCATTAACTGGTGCCTTTGCTCATTGGGAGGGCAGTGCTCAGCCAGTCTACCAAAATATGGCAGGCATATTAATTAGTGGTTACAGAATGCTCTAACTTTTCAGAGACCTTTATAAGCGCTGAGCATTTTAACTGGCAGGATAGCCATGCCTGAGAATACAGTGTATTGTGAGAAACCACCATGTTCCTCTCCTACAGTACTTCCTATCACGAAGCATCTCACAGAACAAACCAGTGTCTATATTGTGATTTTGCCAGCGGAGGAACCGGGTCAGAGATGGACGCCGGCTGGAGCGGACCCGTGGAGCAGATGAACGACTTGAAGCAAAAACCGAGTCACTTGATGCAGGCCCTGGGCTCCACTCTCCCCTGCAGAGGTTACTGAACAGGGGACATAAATAATCGCCCAAAAGAATTGATGCATCATGAAGGGCAAAGAGCCTCTGAAGCTACATACAATGGCAGAAAGGACAGCACAAGTATATTACATATTCAGCTCTCTCCCGGCTTCTCTGTCGCGAGGGCAGTGGGTTGCTCGGAAAGCTGTCTTCTGCTCAGCCTGCTACGTTATTTCCCATGGAAATGCAGGTAGAGGTGTGTGTGCAATTCAGTAGTAGAACTGGGGTTTGGTTTTACATGGGCTGAAAGAATGTTTCTTATACCCAAATGAGATTTTTGCATGCATCTGCATACTCACCCAGATGCTGCCTCTGCCGTGCTCCATGCCTGAGTTTCATGCCAGGTTTGCTCTGAGCAGCAGGCATATCATACGCACACAGCGACCTGGTACAAGAGCACATTCTGCAGGCCAAGTCTCAGGCAAAAACTCACTTACAAAACCTAAGTTTTTTTGCAGTGAATCAGGCTTTCACTAGGAATTAACATAAGCTGCAACGACTAATCTTTTACTCTTTGCACTTGCTTATTTTTTTTTACAGTTCAACCACTTTCTTCCTTAATACTAAAACTTTAAAGTCTTACATAGCATTCAGAGCATTAATTTTTGCTGGCTGTGTTTCTCTATGCTCTAAGCCTCTATCACAATGCATGCAAAGGATAATGGCTGAATTTGTAATGCTTATAACTAAAAAAATACTTTTAAAAACATAAAACATAAATTATTTATTCCTCTTTGTCCATTGTTTTAAGCACTGAGTCTTCTCCCAAGATTTTACACAGTTCATTCAGTCTCTGCTGCATTTTAGGAATTCCTGCAAGTTGGGATTCCAGTCTCTGTTTTTCCTCACTCAATGATAAACGGATAGCGGTGTCCAGCTGCTCGAAACGCCAGCCGCCTTGTCCGTCAAACTGCAGCAAGTGAGTGTGGTACTTCCTGCAGCAGAAATTAAAACATTAGTAACGGCTCGGGGAACAGAGGGTTCGTTTTCGCACCCAAATTTGGAAGCCTGAAGTTGAGAGTCATCCAGTTACGGATCACCGGGCGAGACTTTTTTTCAGTGACTCACAATCCCAGAACACTCTTTCGTAAGGGGTTTGGGTACTTCCAAGCCTGTCACCAGGACCTCCCCAGGCCATCACCACCTCTAGTGAAATTCAGCGACGAGGTCCCAGCTGTAAGCTACCCACACCAGCGTGGGCTCGCAGCGGGGCCGGCCACTGCCTCGAGCAGCCCATCTCCGGCAGCGACGCTGGCGGGAGCCCGCGGCCGGGCTGTGGAGGGTCCCCACCACGGTCTGCTGCCCTGGCCAAGGAGGTGGCCTCCCTCTTTCTGCCGCCCTCTTAGAAACACTGTCTGTGGCTGCAGTTGCCTCCACTGCAACTCCACCAGGCTCCTCTTTCTCCAGGAGCCTTAAGAGGAGCAGCAGAGCAGGCTCTTTTCTCCCCCGGGAATGCTAGTCCCAGTTTATTTTATTCACCTTGCTTCCTGAGAGATGTTTTACCTCCATAGCAGAAAATGCATTCAGGCAGGCACGGCGCACCTGATGCTACCGATAAAACTAAGGCTTGTTCAACTTACACCCCAGTTTGTTCGTCTCTATCTTTTAAGGTTGTCTAAAGAAACCTCCACTCCTAAAACACAGTTCAGCTTTCAAGAGGCCAAAATAAAAAAGTCTGTGTAGGAGTCACAGATCTTTCAGTGAGTTTCAGGGTGTGTGCACTGAAAATATTCAAAGGTGTACATGTGGAGTTTGTCAAGACCTGACAAGACATTTACCAGGAGGTGCAAGAGGAAGAGCAGTGAGTTCCCTCAGAACTGCGGGTATGACTGTGTAATTTATCACTATAAATTATAGCAGATGACACTCGCCATAAAACAGTGATTATAAATCCCATCCACAGAATGTGACAGTTTAATAAACTCCATAATTTGTAACATGGGACTCAGAAGTTTCAACTCCAGGCTTATATTCATCACTTGCATGTTATTCTTTGTGACACCAAATGCTTAACCTATCCCTGTATTTTTCCCATACCAAAACCAAAAAAAATCAGGAAGCTAAGATAGCTGATTGAGATGCCAAGCGTTTGTGGTCTAGGAAAGTAGCCAATATTTGATTAAAAGAGCAAATATTTCCTGGTATAAACTCGAGGAGGAGAAAACAGCACATGAACCCATTCTTTGTTTATGCAGTACAGTCCCTGCAGAAGCACACCTAAGTTAAAGGCATTTGATACTTATTTCTGAATAACCAGCACTTCCGTTCTCCAGAACCCCAGAAATCACCAGATTTCTGATAATTCCAGTAATACTGTGGAGGTTACAAGAACAGTCCCACACCTTGCTGATTGGCACTAGTACTAGGAAACAAGAAATGTTTGTAGGAAACTGAGCTCAACAGGTCTTTCTCACAAGTTCTTTTGCAGAACTTCCCTTTGCATCATCATTATTTGTAGGTGAGATGATCTCAAATACCTCTTTTCTTGAGCAGTCGCTTTAAAATAATGCCAAACTTAAAAAAATGTAAATACTACTTTTCTTTTTAATGCAGTTTAAATTCTTTTAAAAAGAAATGTTTATGTGACATTGTTTTCCTATAAGAATATCCATTTTTTTCTTAACATATAGGTTGTGATCCAGCAAAGCCATTTCCACTGTCACTGTCTCCACAGAGAGACAAGGAATGCTGGGGAAACCATTCTTTTTCAGAGAAGCAGACACCAATACAATTTCTTTCCTTTGTGGCAACAGACTGGTAATGGATTTTTTGTCATCATTTTAAAAAAAGCAAACAATCTGATAGCAGAGATCAAGGAGTTCAGAACAAATAGTCTCTGCTAATGTCAGCTTACACCTTGATCTCATTTTGCCCTTTAAAGTATTTGGTCATTTTATGCATTCAGTAGCTACATTTATTTCCTTTGAGGGACTCTTCCATACTTAGTAGTCCCTCATTAGAATGATGTTTCTCAGAATTCCAATATTTCTTTTTCAAATAGGCAATCAAATTTTGAAAGCTCACAAACCCTGCAGATAGAGGACACAACTGAAGTTAAAACAGCAGATGTATTATTCCTATGGAAGAACAAAGAGTAGTTTAACTCTTGCCATGTTTCCCATCTTCTCCCTGCACTGGTGAACTTGCCCAGGACAGCTCATGTATCTTGTCACCTTTACAGAATAATCTGGTGATATCTGTTGTGGCTGTGGTATAGTGGACTAATAAATTGCCTCTTAGATACCTGCATGTTGCTATTAATAGTTAATAACTGAAATGCATCTTAAAAAAATAAGAGGGAGGAATAAATACGTGTTAAAGAATGGGAAAAAATCAATCTTCAATGCACTTACATTGCTATTACTGTAGACAAGTCACCATAGAAAGTGCAGTAGATATTGATTAAACAATTGCCCTAGTAGAAAGAATAAAGACCAATCCACTGCCTGTCAGAAAGCTAAAAGCAAGGACCATGATAAATCCCTGAACATACTTACCAAAGAGAAGGTCTGTGTGTTATAGAAAGCAGCGATATCCCAGCAGCTTTTGCAGCTTGGAATATCTTTCCTTCAACATCAATGCTTACAGCACTTGTACATTCATCCAGCAATGCGTATTTCGGCCTTTCAAAAGCAGATAAAGAACATTACTCTTCTATGTTTTGGACAGCATTCCCATGTATGATGTTTAATTGAAAGAACAACAGAAAGGAGGGAGAGATTTTTGCCAGACCGCTGTCTCTCATCTACAGCTGGAAGCTGGCTACCAACAACATGAAGTTCCCACGCATTATGCAGGTGCAGACCCAGCTTCCAGGAAAAATAGGGTTTATTTCCTGGTTCATGTGAGTTCCCAGTGACCTAACTTCTGTGTTCTGGTTTGACCTAGTACTACTCTGTCCTGTCATCAAGTCATACCATAACTACAACCAACTCAGGAAGTTTCTGTTCACTGTTATGTGTGGACTGAGCTGCTTTTGCAGTACTTGCAGTCTCCAAAAAGTTTTGGAGCTTGACTTTCAAACTCCCACAGCCTCTACAAAAGTCCATTAGACCTCTGCAACATTTACAGACAGATGCAGGGGAGATGTTTGTGCCTGAGATATTAAAGAAAGGACATCCGGAAAATGCAATGCCATGTTGCCAAAAGCAAAGCTGAAGTAAGAAGCATTGCCCACACTAAAAGCAGAGCTTGTATGAATAAACACAGGTCTGCGGTCCTATGCAACCATTTGGCAGTGTCGCATATTGCATGGAGATTATAGTCTACTACTGCTCAAACTATTACAGCAAACCTTCAGACCTCTTCCTCATTTTTCAGATGCTACTTAAAAAACAAATCAAAATACTTACTTATGGTAAAACATCCGAGCCATGCCCATCCTTTGTTTCTCTCCTCCTGATAAGACATCTTTCCAATCCATGATGGCATCCCAGCCTTTTAAAAAAATGCAAACAAAACATGTCAGGACAATGTAAGTTTATGAAGGAAACACAGCTTTACTTGCAACACCTCTGCAATCCACCACCAAAATCATAAAGAGAATTTCCATCGCAGAAGAGACAGCTCAAGAGTCTGGATCACATCTTCAGAAATGCCTCAATGTCTTTCCATTGGCACTCAACTGGAAAAACGTCCCAAATATCATAGAATCATAGAATCATAAAGGTTGGAAAAGACCTCTAAGATCATCAAGTCCAACTGTCAACCCAACACCACCATGCCTGCTAATCATGTCAATTTTGAAAGCGGAATTTAACCTTCTTGGTCACACAGGTATTGTCAAAAAACTCTATTTACCTTCTCTTTGAAAAAACATCTTTTACCTGTGTATAATTAATAATTTTTTTCTGTCATGTTTGTTTTATAGAACAATTTGCTATTCCTTATTGAAATGTCTGAGTGGAAATTTTAAAACAAATTCAAAGAAATAGAGTGTAAAAAACATAAAGAGCAATGCCTGACTCTGCTCACTACTGTAGGCAAAGAAGAACTGTCAGCAAACTCAACAGAAACACAGATGCAGACACACAGATGCATTCTGTGTACACAGACAAGCAGCTAACACACAAAGCTGCACACAGGCAGGAGGATTTTCCACATAAAGGTCCCGCTACCTTATATTTAGAAATGACCCACAACTGCTACGACATTGTGTATCCTTATTTAATACTCTGCATGGCCTCTAACTGATTTTTTTCTTCACCACTTTCAGATCCATGCAACGGGAGCATGACATATTTTATCTGTGATCTCTCGGTGGGCTGGTGTTTGTGTGAGTACTCCGCCATGATTTATTCCCACTCATCAAAAACTTCATATACCAAATTACCCTACTGGAAAGAAGTTTTAATTTTAACAACCTGACCAAAAACCCTATTCTGCACTGCCCAACTGAAAATGAACATTTGCCAGAAAAGACGATAAACATGGTCCAGCAAGCAGGGTGGGCTGTGTCATTTCTGATACCAGACCACAGCTGAGACAAGTGGGGCTTGTGAAGGTGCAGGAGGCTGGGGGGTGCTCAGTCCGTGCTTGGTGCTACACCAGGGCTTAGTAGGTCTGAACAAAACCTCAGTGAAGCATCTAGTGAGAGGCTGTGACTGAAAACAGGAATTGATAATGTGAGAGATTGAATTCCGAAAGTTTTCTATACTTAAAATGCATGTGTATATAGTGAAATTTTAAAAGCGGGCATGCACACAGCAGAAATACATCACCTTTACTCATCCGATTGTTTTTACTTAGTTTACTTCCATTCTTGTTTAAGAATCCCAGTGGCACCCCCCGCTCCCCTGCCACCCTGCGGGGCACACACAGTGCCTTCTATCCGCAGGCTCCTAGCAAAGACGGAGCTGTGTAATGATTAACTGAATCACCATGTGGACGAACTCTGGTGAAGGAAACAGATACACAGAGCCTGCTGCTGCTGAGCAGTCCTGGTGCTGGGACCACACAGAGAACTGGAGTGCTGCTCCACCGACACCTTCAGCTTCTAAAAAAGACTGTAAGATGCCTGGAGTGCTCCTTTTTGGCTAGGGCCAAGGGAGGGGAATGGTCCTTCATGAAAGCCATAGAAACAGCTATGCTTCCAAAGACAATGTTCAGTCTGCTGCTTACATTCTGCTATGTTTAAGCTGAGAATGTAGATGCTCCAGGTGTCTGGACCTGAGCTAGGGTGTGGGAGGGTGTGCACATGTGCACAGGTGCCTGGAGAAGTGGTGCCTGCCTTCACACGGTTTCTTCTAGATCAGCTGGTTTATAACAACTTAGTAAAAGACAAAAAGTGAATGAAGTTGAAGAAGCAGTATCACCTTGTCAGCAAAATCCTTCTATTATTTCCTCTAAAGGTGTAAGATTTAGCCTCAGTTTACCATGATACAATGGTCATCTCTGTGGTCACTTCAGCTTACATTCTAACTGAATATTAAAAGCATGTCTTGTCTCCTCCTGTCTAGCCTCCGTCCCTCAACCTGCCTGTTTGCCACTTCGAACGTCTCAAACAACAGATAAGGAAGGATCCATTTTAATAGTATCCCTTTTCAAAATAATTTTCTAATGTCTGAACAACTTCCTCTGAACACTTAGGCAATGTAACTCACAATAAACTGACCTCCTACTGTGCACTAACAATAACGCACCTACTTGTTTCTCTTTTCTTCCTCCTGACATGGTACAGGTCGGTGAAGCACCTTATTGTTCTGAAAATATCAGCCAAGTCACTGGCATACGTCACCCGTAGCTACATCCACTTCATAAATGAAGAAATGAAATGGCTTGTCCATGAACACAGCACAAATCTCTCTGAAGGTACAAACATAATCCTGGCTTTCAGAGTCCAAATTCCTTGCCCAGCTTCTCGTTACACGTAGCCTTTGATTGCACGTGGTATGATGCAGACGTGATGAACGCTGGATGTCACAGAAATGCCTTTTGCAACCCATGAGACAAAGATCATGTGTAATGTGCTGGGGCAGAGTAACAGCAGCAGAAATACATAAAGCTGTCAGTGGAACCTAGCGATAGCCTCATGATAGCAGCATTTAATTTTCTTGCATGGCTTCTTCTGTAATTCCTTTTACCTCAATTTTCTGAAGGAAAAAGCAAGCTAAAAAGGGTTACATCTGGGGTCTGTGTATCCTTCATCCCGGTGAATCCTCGTGCCTACAGGCAAGGCAGAGCATTCAGCTGCCATAAAAAGACACTCTTAAAAGTGCCTTTTGCAGATCTACTTTCTAATGCACCTTATCAGACACGGACTGGAGTGTTATAGCTTCATGAAAGAAGAAAGGCTACCACAGCAAACTCAGCCAGAGAGTCCACCTCAGGTGAGTTTCTGAACATGGAGGCCTCTCACACTGCGAATGTCCCCAGGCAGCTGTCAAAATGGAAGAGAGCCAGGGTGCCGGCAGGGTGAATCTGCAAGGTCGGTCCTTAGCTGAGGAAGGAACAAAGAGACCGTCGACTGCCTGAGCCCCAGATCAGCAGGACACTGCAGGGATTCATGTCTCTGGATTTTAGAGCCACTGGAAAAGCCAGCAGAGCACTCCAGAGTTCCTGCTGGTATCAATAACAAAAGCAAATCCATGGCTCAAATGATCAAATGGAAAAATTCTCAGCAAGAGGAAGCGTGCTTGTCTGTGTTTATACGTGGCCTAGCACAAAGGTTCCCTGGACAAGACCCAAAGATATGACAAATGTGCAAAATAATGAGGAATAATTATAATCTGGGGTGCTGAGAAACCATAAACAGGTTGAACTTGTTCAGTAGTGCCATCAGCCACAACCTGACAAGCCCAGTCATGCACTCAGCGTGCTGCTACACGTACTCATAGCTCCTCTCATGTGACAGGCTATCGGCAGCCCAACACTGCAACACAATTGACACTTGCTAAATATACACAGATTTTCAAAGCAGGTCAAAAAGGAATCACTCTGTCTACATCTACCACACTTCTCCACGCTATTACCCAGTTTCTGGACGTGCCTTTTCACCACCCGTGCTGCACACAACGTTCTTTGCTATCCTCATTTTGTACGAAATTATTGTTCTGGTAGAGCTAGCAACTTTGCAGGTGTTGATAGGGGCACCTTATTGATAATATAAAGGTAAGCAACAGAATGGCATCCCTCTAATATCCAGCAGGTGAGAAAAATATCAGTGTGGGATTCAGTGGGAAGGAAGTTCTGCCCCTAACAGCAAGGGGGGCTACCATCAACAGCAACTGCACTGGGATCTTCTAGGGCTTCAGCTCAGGGCCATCAGCAATGGTGGTGGTGGTGGAGAGGCAGGCGTTATTTTAGTGATTTTGGTGTATTCTGTTGCTACTGACTGAATAAAGTTTCACGAAGGTAACACAGAAGCTAAATGCCAAACTGGGCTACTTATTCGTGTAACTAATCTATTTACTTCTAACCAGGTCAAACCTTATTGCTAAAAAAAATAGAGGAATATCTAACATTGGCAGCAACAAGAACAACATCAGGCTCTTGTTGGCTACTTTACACGTGGAATCTGGTGACCGTTGCACTGAAGCAATGTGGAAGTAATTCAGCTAAAGACAATAAAGTTACACCAGGACAAATAAATTGAGTCAGACTTGCGCGTTTCTGGCTCCATCTGGCTTTTTCATAACAGCCCGCAGGGAACAGAACACAAAACTGGAAAGCATCGTATTATACACACATGACATTCGTGATCAATTAAAGCACAACAGGGTCATGCCTTCAGGAGCCTGCTGTTTGGTAGAGGCTTAATACTGCAGGGGACAGTTGAAATGGGAAGAGACAGAGGTAAGGCTCTGAAGGAGAAGGGGATCTACAGAAAAAATATTGAAGAATTATGTTAGATTTCTATAACTTCATGACTGACAGATAGTTAGCTCCATTCTTAGAACAGTTTATGGAAACAGTTCAAAATAGCATGGACATATCCCGTATTTCCACAAGAATCTGAATAACTAAAAATGGTTTCAATGATTTTTTTTTTTCAGATGTAGTACATCTTCAAAAAGTGCACATAACACATAAACAAAAACCTGATGAGAATTTTTCAGCAAAACTTATTCCTACTGGAAAATGCCAGTACTTGTCAAACATCACAGCAGTTTGCAAAAAGGAAAAAGACAGTTTGGGGCAAATCCCTTGTTCTACAAGATTTATATGGGATTTTTTTGTTACTTAAAAAAAAAAAGTTCCATTCTTAATAGAAATAATTTTAGTTTAAACATCTGACGAAGTAAAAGAATAAAATAACAATTAGAATAAAAATAAAACATTCAGCTATGTATAAAGAAAAATTTTAATTGTTCACTTTCAAGCAGTATTTCTCTGGCTTGCTGGTTCAAAAACCAGAATATGAGTCCTTGTCCCAGACTGAGGGAGCTCTAAAGAGCATGTAAGTATATGAAATCCACATAACGTGTCACAGAATCACAGAATCACAGAATCACAGAATAGTAGGGGTTGGAAGGGACCTCTGTGGGTCATCTAGTCCAACCCCCCCGCCGAAGCAGGGTCACCTACAGTAGGCTGTGTCATGGATTTCCTCTCTCCTCCTACCCTGGCACTTGTCTCCTGCAAATGACCAAGGATAAAAGGGAACAAGTAAGTGTATTATGGTCCTAAAAACTTCCTGGTATGCGCTAATCTCTCCCCATTTTCCGGCTTTGCCCACTTCTGCCATTTTAGATCGCAAAGCACCTAAGACACTTTTTTTTTTTAACATTTGTCTGTGTAGGCTTTTGCACAGTGTGCCCTTACCCTGAGTGGAGTTTCAATAGAGCACCAGTGAACCTTAACAGCATCCTCTACATTTTTTTAGAGATTGTGTGTGTCTCACATGCACGGTCTGATAGGCAGAAGAGCAAGAACGGGGTCAGCAATAAAAGAGGACTACTGTCCTCTGGCACAGAAAGCAGACCGAGGCTGATCCAAACCTGGCTTTTCATTTTGGCAATACAGAACAGTGACCCTAGCCAACAGCATCTCGTACGTGGAGCACAGTAACTGCTCCACCCCAGTTACATTACCCAGCTCCAGCTGCAGGGTTATAAACCACAGTTATGTGCATTCAGAGACCACTGGGGATATGGTTTTGGCCGCTAAGGGTCATGTGCTGTCCAGTACATCTACAAGTACCAGCTCGCTATGAATACACATTCCACAGCGGCTTCTTGCCACTGACAATTTAACTGCTCCTCCTTTTCCAGCTCCCCATTCCAACACATCTGCTTATTCTTCTGCAATCTGGGCACTTCACTCAGTGAAGTAAGTGACTCAGGAATACTACAGGAATAATTATAATGTCAGTGTAGGGAGTAGAGGTCTTCTCTGCAATTGTTCCGGTCACTGAGCTTAGCTCTCTGCCCACTTTTTCAGTCCTTGTGTCACAGTATCAGATCTGAATAATAATATGAATCAGAATGATGGCAGATTCTTGTCTTCTCTTGCAGCTTGAGGGCCAACAGTCATTATTACGTTCTTAACAAAGAAGCATTAACCCATGGAAAGATAAGAGTTTGTCAACAGGATTGTGAGGTGGAGAACTATCCGTAGGCATACAACTGCTGCTGTGAATGATCACTACTCCTCACAGTAAAATATGAAAAAAAGACACCAGATAAGTGTCCACACATACTTCAAAAATAAAATACACCTTCTGCCTGTTGAACAGAGCAACAGGGTGCCATCCAAGAATGGGGATTAAGACACTGCTTTGGGATTCCCACTGGCTGAAGCACTACTCTCTACTGTCAGAATGATCCTGAGAGACACCAAGCACATACATTGCAGGGCAATGCACCCGCAGTACCCTCTAAAAAACGAGCACTGACAGCTCGCAGAGAGAGGCAGGGTACATCCAGCACTCCCAACATCATCTCCTTAGAGGGGTTTGAAGATCCTCCTTCTTCTCTCTAAACGTTACCAACTTTGGCCTATGTCTGTTTTAAAAGCGTAATGATGGGGAGGAAATTCAAACTAGAGATTAGTGGCTAGTGGGAACAAAAGGATGAAAATTATTGCTATGCTTGCGACAAAAAAAGCCATTAAATGCTCCAGTTCCTTAGACACAAGAGAAGCCTTCAGCATCTTGACATTTACTGTGCCAGTGTATTTACACTATCCCCTGCTCTTAGGACAAACAACGCTGAGAACACATGGCAATTTAAACAGCAAGTGGTAGATGGCAACACTCCGCTGCCAGCCAGTGTTGTTAGGTTATTTTTAACTTCTTCACCCTGGTGGTGTGGTATGAGACACTCTTTCCCATTGCTGATCACACAAACCAGGGAGGTGAAAGCAGACCTGAAGCTCCTTTCATTCATATGCTTTCAAGTTGATGTAGTCGGTGACATTACAAGGTTTTAAGACAGGTCACATTTTCTAAGGAAATGAAGGAATATGACTGATCTTACAATACCATTAAAAGACTGGCCATTACAAGAGAACAGGGATGTTCATCTTGGGCATGGATTTACTGGGGAGGAGAGGAGCACTTAGATCTTCTACCTCCGTTAGCATCAGGAGCAACAACCCTGTGGCTGCGCAGCTCCCACAACTACAAAAGGTCTGGATCCAGTTTTGTCAGTTCAGTAAGTAAAGGTCAGTCACACTAAGAGACACATGCAAGGAATGAACTTTGTAAAGCTTTTTACAAAAATATGCAATTTACCTCCTTCTCTTTGAACTATGTGGTACAGATGAACCATATGCAGGATACACTCCAGATCCTGATCTTGGTAGCCTTTCTCATGCATGTCATCCACTGAGTCTGGATAGATGACTTGATCACGTAGCGTTCCAATGGACATGTAGGGCCTGAGAAACAATACAGAGAAACCGGTAATCTGGAGCTGGCTCCAAGCCAGTGCATCTTGCTGATGCTCTATGAGCAGAGTATAATGCTATAAACTCCACGTTGCTAAAACTGGATTGATCTGTGGGTGCATTGTGGGTCAATGTTTTTCTAAACTTACCCCAGGGACAATGTATTGTTTCCCTAACAGCTGATCACAGCATAGCAACAGGGGGAGTACTAGCATGAGAACAAAACGACAGATCAGGCAGAATAAACATCCACTTCATAGCCCATTCTGACCGCTTTCACTTGGAATCAGGGAAATTCTATGCTGCATTCAAGGTTTTGTACGCTTAGAGATTTAGAAGTCAAATTAAACACTCACATGTCAAAGGTGAATTGTAACAAAAACGTTGCAGCTCAAACTGCGGAAGGCTTCCATGTTGCAGCAGGAGACATCCAAGTCAGGCAGGGGCGCATTGAAAGCCTCCTGTGCACACTGCTATTCTGGACTGCAGAACTGGGCTCGGGTGTACCTTAGCTGGCTCTAGGAGCCCGTGTAACACCTCTGAATCGCAAAAAGGCATACATTAGAGAAGCTGATCAGCTTAACCCTCCCAGCATCAGCCTCCCTTTGCCAATCACAAGGCTGAGCTGCATGTGAAGCAGCTTCTGAATCACCATGTTCCCAGACCAGGTAATACCACCCGTCTTGCTAAAAGAAGCTGTCTCCACTTTGCAGCCAGAGTCCTCGACCACAGCCATGTCCCTGGGATGGCTATGGACAGTCTCCACAATGTCATGAGCTGTGCCCAGCCTTGGGTACAGCACAGGCTCCAAAAATCCTCCTAGCCTCTAAACAAAGTCAGCTCAAAGAACAGTTTTACAGCTCTCTAAAAGATACCAGGCCATTCAGGCTAGGGTACCAAAGGCAATCTAAGACACATCTATTTGACCGTCTCTTTTGCTGCTCTTGTTCTAAGGATTTCTTGTGAAGGACAAATACCTATCCTGTCCCACAGACAAGGCTGATAACCCTTGGAAGCTGAAAACAGCCCAGGAATGATCTGTGAGAATTTGAGTTTGGAGAGGAAGGCCAGAGTCAAAGCACAGTCAGGCTCCAGACTCCATCCTGCTTTCTGTGCCAAGAGTTACACTAACTCCCTCTGGGCTCATCTGCCAAAACAATACTAGTATTATTAAAGCTATGGTGCCAGGGGATGATGACAGAGAGGAGCAGTTAAAATTGGGCGAGCAACCAGGAGGCTTCCAGGCAGCTTGCTCTTGCCACAGAGAACCGCTTCCAACATCTCCACAGTGTGTTGACGAGGGGTCAGTTTTCTTCCCTGAAGAGCTCTGGACCTGCAAGGTGAGAAGGTCTCGGGCACGCATCTGAGGCTTTCCCTGACAGAGATGTGTAATACCTCAGAATTTCTTCCCTTCCCTTGGATGTGTCTCTGCAGAAGGGGTGGACCTACCCATTATTATTCTGAGAGTCCCTAAAATGCACCACAGAGTAATTTGAATGGATTCACAATACAGCAAATGTAGAATTCCACAGCTAAATCTGCAACCTGAACCGAAAGTCACATTCAAGCTGGCACCAGCTGCATTGGTTCTAGTGCTGCAGCCATCCATGGTGAGCTGCCCATAGCTAACTACCTTCACCACCAGCTGGCTGAGGGTGAGGTGGGCAGGAGATCTGAACTGCTCGGAAATATCTGGCCATCTCCCTGCTGTGCGCAGGCACCCAGATGAAGCAAAACCAGAACCGCAAGTCAAATACAAGCGTTGCTGCTCCTCTTGCTTATTGTTCTGCTTTGTGCTTATTGCGGGAAGAGTGTCGCTCTGGGCTGCTAGCCTAGCTATCAACACTAGCATCAAGTGCTGTGAACCATTCACATTAATGGGGATATTGCAACATCTCAACTCTAAAAATTATGTAACTTCATGAAGTAATGATATATTACATTCCCATAGTGCTCTCCATCTAAAACACAAATGGGCTTTACTTATTGTATATGTAGAAATCACTTCACTTGCTCCAGACTGCTGCCATCTCTGGGACAGAAGACAGCAACTCCACCTGGACTCACAGAAGTTGAGATCAGGTTGCGTCTAAGACTGTGTAATTTAGGTGAAGCTGCAGGTAACAGCAAGGAGGACAGAGTTACCTATCATGTAATTTGTCTGGGATTTAATACCTTAGTCTCGTGAAGTATGATCCTCTAATGACTAGCAGCTCCAAGACTTAACCTACAGCACAAGCGGGAAGGCAGTGCTGAAAAGCACCATGCCAGGACACTTGTTGCCATGCTGTTTATTGACTCACCAGCACCGCTTCCTGGTACAACTGGATTTTCCTTATGGCCTCCCATCTAAACACACCAGTACTACCAAGCACACCTCTCTGCACCTAGTTCATATAAATTAAAGCCCAGCCCGCAGTGGAATAGCAAACCACATCAATTACTGACTAACTAGAAGAGAGGGAGAATGGCTTATAGTGGTGGGTCTGCCTGGGAGGTGGGAGAGCATGTTCTGCTTCCCCCATTCTATCAGGTACCACCCATGTGCCTGAGGGGACAACTTCATCTTGCTTGGCATGTGATGGTCTCATCTGGAGCTCCAACTCTTGACAACAAAGAGAGGTACCTCTGTGTTTGGTTTATCCTCTTTATTTTAGGGTGGGGATGGATTGCCTCCCGGGGGTGTCTTCTCCCCCACTGGGGGACAGGGCTGAAACAACTAGCTTAGATAACTAACTTCTAAAGTGCTAAAGTTAGATGAGATGTCATCTAACTCATACTCTCATGATCTCACACTAAACCAGATGTCTCTGTCCATAACTTGAAGACAATAACCTCCTTACCTGCCATGGGTGCCACAAAGTCAAACACACCAAGACCTGCTGAACATCAGATGTTATCGTAATTGAGGTTACGTGCGTGATAGCTGGACATTAAGTAGTGAGAAGTACAGGTAACGGGATACAGCAACAGTGAAATTTTGGCTTTGCCAGTAAGCTCCTTGTCAAAATTCTGTTCTCATTAAATTTTTAGCTGTCCAAACAATAAACCCAGTCTTTTTGTCCTGAAGTAATACTCGAGTTTAACTGGACTTAATTGATTTCTGATGGAGCTTTTCCTTTCAGCCAGTGTCTGGGTTCCAATCTCAAAGAAAGCACTCTTACAGCCTCTGACAGCAACTCCACTGCTGTGCGGGGGTCATGTCTTTGACAGTAATAGCTCTGCAATTGTTTTCTTTCTTTCTTTGCTTTCTGAAAAAGATCCCTACACTGTTTTTGAGAGACAGGATTTAAGATCAGTAACCCTTTTTTAAAAGCTTTGGTATCAAACCTCCAGAAAGTGAAGAAAACTTACTGATTCGTGCCTGGTTTTCTGGAATTTCAAGGCATTTATTGAAAGGGACACTTTCAGTTCTCATAAACTGATCTGTTTTCAGTCAGTTTGATGGTTTTATTGCATCACCAATTTCTGTGCGGTGCACTTAGTGCTTCACTTTGCAGAGTTGTAACTTCATTGTGCTGTTACAAGCCATCATCCCTAGGGCTCCCCCTTGCAGTGCAGGCTTCAAAGAAAGATGATACCAAGATGCGCTGCACTCTGAAGCCTGTGGTATGGACAATTCCCCGGTGCCCTATTGACACATGACCTTGTGCACACTGTTGGCAAAATGTTTTTGAGAAATCCTATGCGGAAGAAGCGCAAGTGTTGCCAATGGTACGGTCTCTTTATTGTGGCTAGCTTTGGAGAGGTAGAAGGGGACAGGTGCTACAAAACACATTGGAGTACATACCAGTCACTTGTCTTTCCAAAAAGAGGACTTGCACCTTGGAGCTGCTAGGCTTGAAGAGGGAAGTATAATGCCAATGCAAAGGGATAGTAGATTAACACTGCACACTGTAACCAGGCAGTACTAACATCTACTAATTCACTGATGTCTTCAAGAGTAGAGGGCTTCGCTCTTTTGGGTGGCAAGTTAAGGAAGATGACTTGCTTAGATGTCAAGAAAGTTCTGTTCCAAAATCAGAACAAATCATACGCACTTGAAATGTTTACAAATACTACCCAAACAATAATAACTGCAAACACACTTGGACAGCAAATGGGAAGTCAGGTCCTGATTTCTCAGTCTGGGGCATGCAGATGAGTTCCAGAATCACAAGCTATGTGTTTTTAGACTGCACCTTCCATGGAGGAATTGTTGATCATAGCTGTGCCAAGGAAGGCGAGGTGAGCTTTGGACTGTACCTGGAAGCAGTTCCTTGGAAGGGTCCCTTGGGCTGCCACGTTGCACTACTATTCTCACAGATACACAAAGTTATGTGGGAAAAGCTTTATTTTTTAGAAAATTATATGTAATGCAACTATAAACTCTTGACTGGCCCATCTTTTAAGTTTCTCTCTCTGGCTGGCAAGATGCCTCCCTAATATACCCAAATAGGAAAGAGAAAGGGGAACATTACACCTGAGATTCTCCATTTCAGATAAATTGCAGCTCGGATTTTTGAAGGAGATTAGGGTGGTTTCAGAGTGCAATCCAGAGTGCTTGCTTTGACATCTAAAATAAAAGGTAATCCAAATTTAGGCACCTCTATTCAAGATTATACTGGAGCCCAAGCTCCATGGAGGTATCTTCCTAGGAAACTTCGAAGACCTTAAGTGTTTGCACTGAAGAATCTCCAGTCCAGAAAGCTAAGGGCACAGCTCATGTCTGCAGATGTGCCTAAATGCTGTCTAATTCCCTATATGGTCCAGTACAGCATGGAATACGAAAGCAAGAGTTTTAAGTCCAGCACCAAACCCTACAGCTACTAGAGATGCAAGGTGAGGGGGTGTATGACAAGCTAACAGTTACCAAATCTCTTCCAAGAACTGGGTTCAAGCTAAGCTTTTCTCAGCTTGCAGGACATCAGATTCCTATTTTTCTAGGCTAGTGTCCAGGCTAAAGAGGAGTCAAAGGGAAAGCACCTTCTAATCTTCCCACTGAAGCAAGGAAACTGTTGCCAAGAGGCAGGCGTCACGTGTCTGAAGAGACAGTTATTGGAAAGAGCCTAATTATGCACTGTACCAGTCAGAGTCCTCAACTGGAAGGAGGAAGACTTTAGTACCTGTCCTTGTGCCATATATTATTTGTTATTCCTTTTTTTCTTAATGCTCTTTAATATAAAATGCAGTAACTAGCCTAATCCTTCAGCAGCATTGTAAAAGCATATTAAATAAACATTATTTAAGGTGCCTGCTCTCAGGAGAGGGCTTAATATAGATAAAGGGGTTTAAAGTTTAGCGCTCAGTTTGGCACCTGAGCTTCAGTAAGAGGCAGTTCAGACACATATTTAAATTTAGAGATTCCTATGGATTAACTCTAGGTGGCTCCCTTTACCTACCACACAAGTTTTTTGAATAATTTTCTAAAAGCCCTAAATCTCTGCCCAACTATCTAGGGAATCCACCTATATTTAAAACTTTCCATCACCTTGCTGATGCCAAGGTTCTGATTTTTAGGTGCTGTAATACCTCAGCTGGAATCACTTCAACAGAACTCCAGCTTTTGCCATGCTTCTGATTTAGGTCAATAGTAAAAACGCCATGGTTTTCAGTAGAAGCAAGGCTTGATCAAGAGTGATGCTCAAGAAATGCCAGCCTCCACTGAGTAAAGTGATCTGGATTCCCAGTAGTTCTTTGATAACATTAATAAAATAAACAGCAAAAAACTAATGATGGCACCACCACTACAACTTCGAGAAAATAAAATGTCTTGAATGAATGTGAATTAAGTTCTTTCTGAGTAGTGTTGTATCCACTACTCTCACACATAAGGTGGTATCACCAGAGAGTTAAAAAATAATAAATAATACAATATTTAGCAAACTGTTAAAAAAGCAACAGGCTCAGTTTATCACATTGTATCTAGTTCAAGGGATTTTAGGACCAGCTAAAGTTTCAGCAACGCTTCTAAAGATATAAATAATTTATATGTTTAAAATATCCTACACTGAACTCTCCTCTCCACTCAAACAAAACTAGCCATGAACATCCTCTAAATATTTCAGACAGATCAGTTACCAGAGGTGAATGTAATCAGCTTATAGCCATTAACATAGTTAACAGGAAATGAAATGCACAGCAGGAAGGACTGCATTCTCAATGCATATAATTAGAAGCTGATATCAAAGGCTGAAAAAATCACACTAATCACTCTGTGGCTTTCTTTGCGAAGATGCTATGTGCATGTCTGCAAGAAAATAATCTGGGAGGAAATAATAAGCAGAAAGGTAAAAGATGCCTTTAACTTAAAGCGCTATTCATGCTCAGGTGTCACCTCATCTCATGATTTACTCATTCTCTATAACCAAGATCACTTACAATATAACTAGAACTCATCAGGTGGCATAAAAGTTTAAGGTGAACAATTCACAAAATTATCCACTTCAGTCTATTTGTATCTTGTGATACGCAGAGACAACAGACAGAAAACAATGACAGATATATAATTAAAAACAAAACCCAGACAATTTCTACAAAAGATAAGCAGCTAATGTAATCTGAAATAATTATACCTCCTGCAACGAATCAAATCAACCAGCCAGACAAACAAAGGAAAACTACTCTCCTTTTCTTAAACATCCAATTTTTGCAGGCCTACTCTTTTCACTCTGGCAGTCCTGATGATAAAAGGATTATTTGGACAGATGATCATGAATATCAGTGAACTGAAGAAAAAGCAATGAGCTGTTCTGGACACGAGCCTAGCCTGCCAGTCTCACCAGGCATACCCCAGCCCAAGAGGTGTTTCTGATTTTTATCACAGTGATGTAACACAATGAGCAAGACAATTTTTCCTCTTTTAGAAAGATCCCAAATTATTAATGGTTTTGTAAATGAGAAGGGACATCTTCACAGAGTGTAGACAGTGAAGCCTTTAGAGCAGAGGCTGCTTCTGCTCTCTGTTTCTATAATGCTTAGTTGTCCATGGCAACATTTTTTGCATGCAGTGGGATAAGAATATGCAAGTAATACTGGAGCAACAGCGTGTTGCCAGTGAGACACCCTGCCAGCAAGTGGGAAGTCACACACTGCACTGACTTCACTCTCTAATCCTGTGTGAAACATTGCATTGCACAGGACAGAACATGACAGCGCAGAATACAGATATGCACCTTGTACCGGGATACGTGGAACATTATTACAGCCATTTTACAAGTGTTACAGGTACCCGAAGTGGCCACAAGGGAGCTGTAGTTGTCTCTAGCAGAAACTAAAATTGATAGGGTATAATGAACGCAAATCGCTAGAAAGATAAACAAGACTGGAAGAGCCTTTCCTCTTGGGAAAGACAGGCTCCCATCTAAGCTCAGCTACGGCACACGTGCTGAACTGCAGAAAGAAACCCACCTGCTACAGGCTCCCATGAGACCATGACGTAATGACTCAAAAACAAAGAGCTGAAAATCCAGCGTTCTGGAGACTACTCAGCACTATTTGCAGAAGATCACCTAAAAGTTACTCATCCAAGCCTGAGTTAGGCACCCCAGGCTCTCTTTGTAGTCAGTGGAGTTCTCAAGTGAACTGGTACCCCCAGTAGGTCTCATGCATCTTAGATGTTTGTCCTAGGACACAGGATGACAGCTGCGGTGGTCTGAACTGGAAGACTATTGTGCATTCAGGAGCTAGAAATCCACCTAACAGTTGACCTGAGTGGGCACAGGCCTGTGCTGTACTTTGCTGCACTGCGTTGGGCTGTGCTGCACCTAGAAACTGGCCTTCAGGCCTGTGCTGTGCTGCACTTATCACTTGGCTGCAGGATCAGCTTTGTTGGCTAATCATAACAGAGGAGCTTGCAGGCAGCTCCCACTTGGCATCAGCAGTTACGCCACCTGTGTGTCCTTGTCTTTATCTTGAAGTGAAGCAGCATGTTCTCATGCTAACATCCTTTTGCTTGACAGTGGAAATGATAAATGGAATTGTTCACTTCTAAGAAAATCCTATCAGACCGCTAAAGACCATAATGCCAATGAACCTTAGCATGGATGGGATCAGTACATCATGCCATACTGTGACTAGAGGTCATGTGATGCTGCACAGTGCTGGGTTCTGTATAGGGTTTGCGTGGCAAGGTTGTGGCAGCAGGGGGGCTACAAGGGTGGCTTCTGTGAGAAGCTGGAAGAAGCTTCCCCCATGTCTGATGGAGCCAATGCCAGCTGGCTCCAAGGTGGACCCACCCACCGCTGGCCAAGGCCGAGCCCATCAGCGACAGTGGTAGTGCCTCTGGGGTAACATAATTAAGAAGGGGGGAAAAAAACAACTGCATAACAGCATTTGCAGCCAGAGAGAGGAGTGAGACAATGTGAAAAAAACAACTCCACAGACACCAAGGTCAGTGCAGAAGGAGGGGAAGGAGGTGCTCGAGATGCCAGAGCAGAGGTTCACCTGCAGCCCATGGTGAAGACCATGGTGAGGCAGGCTGTGCCCCTGCAGCCCAGGGAGGTCCATAGTGGAGCAGATCTCCACCTGCAGCCCGGGGAGAACCCCACACCAGAGCAGGGGGATGCCTGAAGGAAGCTGTGACCCTGTGGGGAGCCCACGCTGGAGCAGGCTCCTGCCAGGACCTGTGGGCCCATGCAGAGAGGAGTCCACGCTGGAGCAGGTTTGCTGGCAGGGCTTGTGACCCCGTGGGGACCCACGCTGAAGCAGGGGCAGAGTGTGAGGAGGAAGGAGCGGCAGAGACGTGTGATGAGCTGACCACAACCCCCATTCCCAGTCCCCCTGCATCACTCAGGGGGGTGAGGTAGAGTGCAGTTGAGCCTGGGAAGAAGGGAGGGGGGGGGGGGG
>Ga0065711_1032194_pt1 | contig 27810 bp, 20 predicted proteins | sample Hoacrofraction12_FD_59098 | JGI IMG/M metagenome (GOLD analysis project Ga0065711, IMG submission 59098) | Hoatzin crop microbial communities from Cojedes, Venezuela - Epithelial fraction 12 v2 (version 2) | ecosystem: Host-associated > Birds > Digestive system > Esophagus > Crop | place...
CAAGGTCCTGTGCAGCCTGCTGTAGGTGACCCTGCTTCGGCAGGAGGGTTGGACTAGATGACCCACAGAGGTCCCTTCCAACCCCTACCATTCTGTGATTCTGTGACTGTAGGAGTCCAGCCATGGCCATGCTTTCATTGCCTCCTTTCATACAAAAAAAGTCCTTTGGAAATAGCATTTGCTCTCTTGACTTTTCATTTAGTGGAGGTGTGAATATAAATGAACGGGAATATCTGTGCAATGATTTTTACTAAGGAGTAAGCTGCTGCCTGTGAGAGCTGCTTCTCTTGTTGTTGCAAATGTTACTGAATCCCACCGAGAGGAAACGAACCTGGTGCAGTGTTAGCAGCAAAAGAAATTTTACCTTGTTTACAAAGCTTTGAACTATGCATGTAACACGAAGTCTTTTTTGTCTACGTTTACCCTTGCAAGATCCCCACCACTGGTTTAGATTTTAGATGTTTTGAGTCTGTGGTGGGTTTTTTTTTTGTTTGAGTTTGTTAAATATAAACTTCATGTACCTTAAAGTTGCATAGTCTCTGTTTAGACCTCTGTGAGGTCTGAAGGGAGCGAAATTATTTAGTTGAAATGGAAGAGGAGTTTTGGTCTTGTGTTTGGCACTGCAGGACTCCCAGTGCTGGAACAGTTGTTGCTGCAGCATGCCTCTGTGGAAGCAGGTGGCACTCATGGACGAACGCGGGACAGAGAAGTTGCAGATTTTAGATTTTTCTGCTAGAATTAGCTGCTTCCGTATCGATGTCTTTGAAATGGTGGACTTAGAGGTGCCACTTGCTCCAAGTTCTCCCTGGCTGTAGCTTCAGTAAGTATTACTGATGTTTCTGTGGAACAGTTCCACTGTTTTCCAACTGGAGACCAAAGTGAATGACTCCATCTGAAAACTGCCAAAATGGCTTGTGTGGAGGCTGAGTTTCGGATCTATGACCAGCGCTAAGGTCGCTTGAATTTCACTGGCCTGCTTTGACAAGTCACGTTGGTTTTTATTGTGTATGGCAATCCCACAGTTACTACTTAAATGAGTCTGCACACAGGGAAAGAAAGAATCAGGCAGCATCTTTATAGTAATGCTTTGTCCTCTTTCCTTGTAGGATAACCATGTCCATGAAAAGCTGGTATCTCTTAGTTTGCTTCAGAAAGACTTTGTGCCTTTTCTGCTAAATTTTTTAAGGGAGCAGACCAGCCAGATCCTGACTAATGGACCCTCTACTCCTGCTAAAACCCCTAATTCCAAGGCCCATGGGAGCCAGAGGGCGGGATCAGAAAGGAGGACAGGCCACGCAACCAGCAGCCGAGTGCAGCTCTTCTCCCAAAGGACTTCGGTGGCCACCTGCACCACAGATACCACCAGCTTTTCCCCTGCTGTGGCATCCAGCGGCTCCTCTTCCCTTTCTGGATCAAACCTGTCTAGCCCTTGCGGTGACTTCCCTAGCGCGGTCTCCAGTAGCAGCCCAAGCTTTGGGTACAGCCCTGTGCTTAACCACGGTGAGAAGCGGTCATCTCAGAAGGCCAGCTTGGGGAGCTTCCTTACAGCCACACCTGAAGCCCTGCCAGCGAGACGAGGCCGAAGGAAAGGAAACAGCTCAGTCAGTGCCTCCGGCCGGCAGGTAGCTCGGGACCTGGGGCATTCCCTTGCTGAAGAGGAAGATGGAAAGAATGACGGTGTATCGTGGAGTGGAGGGAGAAGGAAGCGGAGTGAAGTGCCTCTTGTTTCTGCCAGATCCCCACCCAGCCAGCTAAATCTTAACAACCTGGAGGAGTTTCCGCCCATGGGTGCTGCCCCTGGCTGGACAAAGTAAGAGCAAGTCTGCCTCACTGTCTCATTCGGATTGTGCTGCCAGTTACTGTTCCTTGGCTAGCTCATCCTGTTGTGCGTGTCCAGATGCAGAAGATGCGGTAATAAACGATACCTGGGGGCTGGCTACGGGGCTTCTTGGTCAGAACTTTGTTACGGTTGCCATGTAGGGGAATATTGCTTCAACGGGTAGTCAGGTTTCCATACTGTGAACTTGCACAAGGCGCATCTTTAGCCTCTCACTTGTCATGCTGCCTGCAGCTTACCGGTGCGCAGACCGGCTGATACAAAGCTGAGCACATCTTTGTCCTTGCAGTTTCTAACAAGTCAGCATGATCTTGACTCTTCACATTTCTTATTTAATGCAATAGCAATTGCTAATGGAGAGCAGTCCTGGACGGCTCTTCAGCTTTGCCGATGCTAGCAGAAAAGCTTTCGGATTGGACTTCTGTGGCTTCTGGTAACAGATGTTAGCGTGCAGCTTCATTTGTGCCATGTGGTCACGGACAAAATAGCTAGCTGACGCCTGTGTTCTCTTTGGTCTGCAGCAAGCCCTGCTCTCCCTGGCTTAGCTTCTAGGCAGCTGTTTGTGTTGTGGTTGCCTCAGTTATTTTCTCTTTGACATTTTACTATTTAAAATCCTCATTACCAGATAAAACGCTTTCATGTCAGCCTGTTTGCTCCATGTATCGGGCACTGGTCTCTGAAAGTGGGACTTTCTAGTTAGACTTGCAAAATTCCAGCTGAAAATTGATAGGTCTGTAGGTCTGTACAGCAGATCCAGATGCTGGGTCTAGATGATGCTCTAGATGATGCTTTGGCCAAGGGAGAGAAGGTGTTCCCAGCATAGATGGTAAGTCTCTCTTCCTCAATTGTACTATGCCCAGCTAGGAAGGAGTGAGGAAAGAGGTCATGGAGTGTTTGGAAGCCAACGCTATAGCGATTTTGAGAACACCGTAGCAATTAATATGTAGCAGCTAGCATTTCCTTGAGAGGTGTAATGTTCTATGTTCCTGTATCTCATTTCCAGTATGTCTCTTACTGCATTATGGAGTTACTTATTGCATTACTGCACTCTAGGTAGTTTATGCAGGAAGGGTAGGCTTTCCTAAACATAAAGGGCCAGTGGTAACTTGGGAGCCTGGACTCTTACTGATAGACAATGGCAGCTTGATTGTTTTGGGGGGTTTTTGGGGGGTGTTTTTTTGTTTGTTTCTCATGGTCATGTTAGAAACGGCCGGTGAAGTAGTTTCTTACTAAAGTGAGGCATATCCTGTCCTCTCAAATGAGAAATGTTCGGAAGAGTTGTGTGACGCTGTGTTACCTGTTTTGGGTCTTGATTCATAACTAATTTTGCAGCAAGGGTTAGCAGGCTGTTACTAGCAGTCTGTAGCTCCGTGACTTTTTGTTCAGTGACCAGAATAAAGTCAGCAACTATATGTACAGTTTAGAAAGTCAATATCCTGACCCCATATCCATTTTATTTTATCATTAGGTTCTCTTGGAAGAGTTGCATGCATATCTGTCTTGAGACCTAATTTTTTTGTTTTAGCTTGATTTCAGTGGAATCGCTTCTCACTTTTTCAGCAAAAGCAAACCATCAAGACGAATCAACCCAACTCCTGTAAGTGCTGAGCGTCCCCTCTCAAAACCAAAGATGTGCTTCACTTCGACACCTGTCAGCCAGTCTCCAGCTGCTCGATTTTCATCTGGGTCAAGCTCTGATGCCTTTACTACTGTCCAGGAAGGAAACCTTACATCTGCGATGAACAACAGTCTTCAAGAGGAGAGGGAGATGCTGAAGAAAGAACGGTACAGTCTGGGTGGTGATAGGCTTTTATTGGTTCTTCATTCTCTTGTCTTAAGGTGGTACCAATGTCAGAGTGGAAGTGACCAGAAGAATATCCAAAGCAGATATTCGTCACTTCAAACTATGATTTGCCTAAAACCAAGTGGATATCAAACTAGGGGATTAATGCAGTTAGCTCATTTGTCATTTAGAGGTGCGCTGAGCTGACTCTGGAGCAATGACCCTCACTTTGTTTTCGGAAGTTCAGTCAGTCCTCAGTGCTTTTGTAACATTGCCTCTTCATGGGCTTGCACGCGTGGCTATCTCCGGTGCAGCTTTCCTTATATTGCGCAGGTGAAGCGGGTGGGTTTGAGCGGGTGTAACTGGGCTGTGCTTGAAGATTGTGCCTGTGATGGAGCGCATAGTCTGCTTTGAAGAAAACAAGTTCATGATGTAAATACGGGGAAAGTGTTCATGATTTTGCAAGGTAGGCAGGCTGATGACTAACGCCAGCTTACAGTCAGAGAAAACAGGACATGGGTAGCGTGAGATTCTGTTTTAAGAGTTACTACTGCAATTATGTATTGAAAATTATGTGTGCTGAGAGATGAGGTGAATTCTAGCTTCTAATTTTCTCTGCTGTTCAGTTACTGTGTGACTTTCATCCTTTGTAAAATGATATCATTGTTAGTCTGTGAGGATTGACACTTCAGAAAAAAAACAAAGCACAGTAGTAGAGAAACTATCATTTATAGTTGCTGACAGAACTGTTGCTATTCTCTGTAGATTTGGTTCATGGGGAAACTCCTCAGGACACCTGGGTGGAATTCTTTTCCTGCTAAGCCTTGCATTTCACTTCAGCGTGTCAAGAACTGGCTGAAACAGACCCAGCAGAATCTCACGAGTTACTGTTTGTACCAGACCTGTAACAGAACTGCTCAGGGTTCCATCCTGCCTGAAATGTCCCACTAATCTGTATAAAATAAAGTGGGTGAAATGGGAGTATGCAGGCTGGATCTTGCCTGTGAGATGGTCTCGTCTGACCTATTGTGCTTGAAATGGGCAGTGCTTGGTGCACAGAGCTGGGAGCTGCTGTTGTGCCCTCAGCAGTGGTGGGGAAGTGAGGTACAAAACTAATGCAGCCCCTAGCCAACTGGGTCACTTTGAGCAATGGCAAAACACGAAGGTCATGCTGAGGTAGATGTGAGGCAGAAGTGAAGCAAGGTCTAACTACGTTGTTGGAGTCTTACCTTGGTGGGTTTACAAAGTGCTTAATAAATAATTTTCTTCAGTCAGTTGGGTGCTTGTGTTCATTGCAAGGGAGAAGTTGCTAAATAACCTTTCTGCTCCCGTTTTGGGACTAATTTGTTCTTCATCACAGCAGTTCCCCTAGAAATAGGCCAATAGAAAAAATTATTTGCTGCACTTAAAAATGTTTCTGTCTTCCCCACAGCCTTTAAAGTGACTTTAAAAGATTTTACTTTTGAGACAATGTGGTAAGGGGTGGTGTGATATGCCAAGTGTGGATATTCCATTGGGATCTTTAACAGTCATTTGATACTGCTGTTACTACCTTTTTTTCCTGCTGCTCATCTGTCTTACATATGCCACTCTGCTGCTGCATTTTGGATAACCGCTGTAGGTATATTTTTTTACAGTATCTATGTATCTAACTGAGTGATTATTGTTCATTTAGAATCCAACAATTAAAGTAGCTTGCTCCTTCTGTCGTTTATTTGCCAGTATTTTCATCAGTTGTTGCATTGCCTTTCCACTTTATGGTATTGGATCTTCTCAGGGTGTCGTTAGCTTACAAATATATCTGAAGGTACGAATGTGGACCTTACCTTCATAGATTTTGTAAAGTGTCTAGCTGTCAGAAATTGCACATGCAGAAACTTTTTTTAGGACCTGATCTCTAACAGATTCCGTGTCCTTAATAAATACGAGTTCAGATGAGGAGCAATGACATAGGCTAGTTAGATAATTTGGTCAAAGTGCCACACTGTTTTAGCAGAGTTGGAATCTGAGTGTGATTGTTTTGTGTCTTTGGATTGTTAGCCCCAAGATCCTTTCTCATTAAGGGAAAGATGAGTTAAATTACTATCATGCTAAGAGCAGCTTTAGACAGTGTAAATGACATGGCTAGTTATTGCAGGGATTCCTTCATGCTAGACTGCAAGAAAAAGACCCCTTCAGGCCGCATGGCTGCTGTGTATCATCTTCAGTCACATTGTATGTTGCTGCTTTTGAATTTCAGATGCAAACTGCTGCACCAGGCGTCTTCTCCTGCAGGGATATCTCTTGATCCTGGCACTCCTACTAAGCCTAGCTACACTCGCAGTGCCAGCCTTCCTGCTGAAAGCCAACTGGTGACCTGTGCAAGTCCTACTAAGGTTTCCTGCAAGAAACAGTTGGAGTGTCTGGCACAGCTCTATTCGTCATGTATAGCAGGTGAATCATAGAATCATAGAGTCATAGGTTGGAAAAGACCTCTAAGATCAAGTCCAATCATCCACCCAACACCACCATGCCTACTAAACCATATCCCGAAGTGCCACATCTAAACGTTTTTTGAACACCTCCAGGGATGGTGACTCAACCGCCTCCCTGGGCAGCCTGTTCCGATGTCTGACCACTCTTTCAGTAAAGACATTTTTCCTAGTGTCCAATATAAATCTCCCCTGATGCAACTTGAGGCCATTGCCTTGTCCTGTCGCCAGTTAGTTGGGAGAGGAGACCAACACCTGCCTCACTACAGTGTCCTTTCAGGTAGCTGTAGAGAGCAGTAAGGTCCCCCCTCAGCCTCCTCTTCTTCAGACTAAACAGCCCCAGTTCCTTCGGTCGCTTCTTGTAAGACTTGTTCTCTAGACCCCTTACCATCTTCCCTGCCCTTCTCTGGACACAGCTCCAGCAATTCAAAGTCTTTCTTGTAGTGAGGAGCCCAGAACTGAACACAGTACTGGAGATGCAGCCTCACCAGTGCCGAGTACAGGGGCACGATGTCCTCCCTACTCCTGCTGGCCACACTATTCCTGATACAAGCCAGGATGCCGCTAGCCACCTTGGCACACTGCTGGCTCATGTTCAGCCGGCTGTCGACCAACATCCCCAGGTCCTTTTCTGCTGGGCAGCTTTCCAGCCACTCTTCTCCAAGCCTGTAGCGTTGCATGGGGTTGTTGTGACTGAAGTGCAGGACCCAGCATTTGGCCTTGCTGAACCTCATACAGTTGGCCTCGGCCGATTGATCCAGCCTGTCCAGATTCCTCTGCAGAGCCTTCTTACCCTCCAGCAGATCGACACTCCTGCCCAATTTGGTGTCATCTGCAAACTTACTGAGGGAGCACTCAAGACCCAGAAGATGTGAGACTGACCTTTTTCTGAGCATTGAGCTTGTGTGTTTGTTGTGAGGGGGAGGTAGGCAAGAAGTGAAAGTTGTGGGATAGTTACAATGTACAAACAAATAACATCTGCAAAAATAAACTAGACAACACAATTATTAAAATAAATGGGTACCAGGTAAAAGTTTAGGGAAGGAGATGAACCTGATGCAGTACTCTTAGCTGCAGTAGGCTGAAGTTGTTTGGTTGTATCTGAAACCAGACTCTTCCCGAAAGCATCTTTCCTGTAATTCCCATATTGATTTACACTGTGGCTGTGTGGGGAGGGAGTTTTTTGCGGACTGTGCCATAGAAGAGTTATCTGTCTTTTTACCTTCGTTTATTAAAGCAAGTCAATATTGAATATCCACCTTTAGTATCGCACTTCCTCTCTTCCAGAAAACCTGGTACCAAATATTTTTCTGGAGCTCTTTTTTGTTCTGCAGCTGTTGACATCTAAAGGCACTTCTGCTGCAGAGGATGGGGATAGTGACCTTGAAGTCAATGAAGGAAGTAAAGGTAAGCAATAGTATCGAGTGGAAAGAATGTTATTTCCACAGAATGATAATGTGATACAGAATAGTTGCCTTTAGCTTGGACAGTTAGTCTTAAATTCCATAAAACCACCTTATTACCACTGTGGGACTCACTGGAGATGATGACAAACATGATGGATGTATGGGAAGTGCTTCTACGATGCGACAGAGTGGGGTTGCTAGATACTGTTAGAATCTAGTTTTCCACTGTTGCGTGAGATTTGCTGTAGCTACTTGCTAACACTGACTTTCAGAGAGAAGGACGGATATGCTAAAGTCTGCTCCATTGGTCCTTGCAATTCAAAAGTGCTGTTGATCCACTGTATGTTTCTTAAATTTAAGGTTGGGTTACAAGTGCGCAGGACCCATCCATATAGATACGTAATTGTTGCATTTGTTCTTTGGCAAATTCAGACTTAAGCTTGAATCAGTTAGTACTTTGATAAGGTTATAAAAACAAAAAAATGGTTTTAAGATGAGACAAACCTCCTCCCGCTCCCAAATGCTCCTGTTTGATTGACCTTTGTTTTGCCACTCACCGATTCTTAGGGCTGAGATTAGGAACATGAAGTCTCCAGTTCAGGGAAAAACAGCTGATGGCTGGTTGCAGTTGGTCTAGTTTTTGCCCTGGATCTGCTTACTGTTGGCTGGAACGTTGAGAAGGAATCTTTTCTTTCCCATACAGCATTGACCAATTCAGTTGCTTTTAGTATAGGAAGGATAGGGATGGGAGTTTTTGTCTATTCCGGTGTCAGGGAATGGGAAATTCTGGAAACTGGATACTGGTCTGGAAGACTGGTTTTGGATATGGCAGTTCCTGCTTTCCTTGAGAGCTAAGTGTTGGTCTTTTAGTTTATAAATGGTGATAAGTGCTGTTGTCTCATTTTTCTTTTTTTCCCTTAGATGCATCAGGGAGACAGCATTTCCGAAGTGTGCACAATTGTGTTTATTTTGCTGTTCAAGTCTTGGATTATCAGTATGAGTGAGTTGAATATTTTTTTTTTTTCCTCTGCTAGTGTCTGCACATGTGTGTGAGATGAAGCAAGTGTGCTTGGATTTTACAGCTTTACTACTTACAGGCATGGAGTTGTTAATTTTCCCTCAAAATATACAACTTGGCCTGGATTTGGATGTCTGTGAGTGTTCCTTGCACTGATCTGTCTACTGAACTTCAGTATGATTATGCAAGAATGGGAAAGTCATGAGATGAGAGCAATACAAAATAGCCCTACAGATACCAGTAGGGTTTGATGCTGGGTGCCTGGGGCTTAGAACTTTTTGCTTGGTAGCCTCATAAAAAATGAGCATAAGCATTTCTTTAGGTCTGACCATGTGTTGTTTATGTCTGTCTGTCTATGGGTTTTATCCATGTTGTCTTGGCAGAATTATTTCCTATTTAGAAAAGGGGACGCTGAAGCTCTTGGCTGAAAACGAACGGATTGCATCTTTTTCTCCCACCTTGCACGAGAGGCTAAGGCAGGCTTATGAAAGCAGCACAGCCAAGGTAAAAATTGGCAGACCTCAGCTGATGTTGCTTCATACCTTTGTGTTGTTGCTGTGTTATTTGCGATGGCTTTGATGTTAAATCTCATTCCTTCTGAGTATCTTGTCATGTTGTCTTTGGCAAGTGTCCAAAAGGTACATTTTTTTCTTGTCAGAAGGTGAATGAATTTCTAGGTTCTGTGTTTGTTAGCTGTGAGTCACTGCTGGCTAGCCTTATATTGTGCTCCAGGCCTTGACCTCAGCCAGCGACTTTGACAGGGTCATTGTGCTTTTGAGATTCTCATCCAATAAACGTGGATCCCAGAAGAATAATCAGTTGGATGCAATATCAGAATGTGGTTTGGAAGCAGTGGATTTGTTTCATAGCTACAGACTCTTTTCAGGCAAATGAAGCTTCAGAGAAAACAATGCGGCCTATCAAAACTTGTTTCCTGATCTAATCATCTGAGTTAGGGAACTAAGGCTGGATGGTAGGAATGCCTGCCTTCCCGTATTTTGCATCTTGTTTCATCCGTCTTTTAAAAATGGGAATTGCTCTTGGCAAAGAAAGTACAGTGTACTTCCTGAGACTAGGGCATGTCAATAGCTGACATTTGTAGTTAAAGCTGTGAATAAAGGTCCCTGGTTACTTGAAGATGCAGGTTTTTCGAATAGGAGCTAGAAGAATAATACAGGAATTGCCAGCCACTGCCCTGCGTTCTATGGAGCCCTGTATTGAAGGTGCACTGCGGCTGTTTGCAGACCGTTCTTGCCACACTGTATCAATACTGGTTGCAATCTGTTCTGCAGAGATTTCTTAGAGAGACAAGATGCTTCCACTCAGAATGTTGAATGATTATGCCTCTGTAGTGTAATGTAAACACCATCAGTTGTACAACCTACTGGCAGTTAGCAATTGGGAAATGGCCAGTGTCTGAACAACTCAAACTAGTGATACTTGGCTTCTTCATCATGTCTTTTGTCTGCTTTTTCTAGGTCTCAGATTATTGGATAAATTAGAGATTTATATTGGCCTAATGACTGCCTTTATATTTTTAACAGGTGTCTCTCCTGCTGCCATGCTCGGTACAATCTGTTTCTTTCCAGCCAGAAACTGACAATCGCTCTAACTTTCCCAGTGACAGAGCATTTCACATATTTAAGAAACAAAGGCAAGTTCTTCTACTGTTACTGTGTAGCTCACTGGGTATAATCTTTCATGACTGTGCACAAAGGATATTAAGAATGTCTCCTGTATGCTATGTGCTGTAGAAACATCTTGAGATTTTCACTCTAATGAGAAAAAAAAAAGAAAAAAGTCTTTGTCCATGTGGACTGCAGGAGTTAAATGCTTAATGTCTTTAGAGAAGAACAGCCTAATTCTTTGAGTTATTGAGACTTCTGGTAAATGCCAGTACAGTGTGTCACCCTACTGGATTGCTTCTGCATATAAATCTGGTATATTCTTCCTACCACCTCGCTCCATGCTTGCAGCAACAGGATGAGGGGAGAATGGCAAGTTGTCTTGGTCCTTTTTTCTCTCCTCATAGGTATGATTTCATGTGGCTTATTCTGTCCTGCCTCTCAGTCTGGTAATGGGTGTTTTGGTCATTCCATCAGAGCTTGGGCATAACAAGCTTAAGCACTTGCTGTCAAAGACATGGAAAATGGAAACTCATTGAAGTACTGCTAACATTAACGAGTTTTGCAAAGGTATCTGAATGCTTAGAGGCTTGAGTTACTTAATCTGAGTTAGATTCTTGCTGGGGAACTTAGGAGCAATGGAATATTCAGTTGTTGTTACTTCAGATTTTGAAGAGTAGGAATTCATACCCTTAAATATCTTGATTCACAGGGATATCTTTTATGAACTGCTGCGTGAATGGGAGGATAACCATGAAAAAACTGGCTGGGACTTTGAAAGAGTTCTGGGCAACAAAATCAGGTAGGAGTCTTATGCAACTTCAGCTAGTTCATTTATGTAGCTGAATTGCTGGTGCAGCATACTAGACTTGGCACCCTGAGTTCCATGTTCTTCCTACTAGTCTTCTGCACTGATCTGCAGGGAGCTCTGCTTCTTGAAAGATGCTGTCCGTGTAAACTGGCTTCTATATTTAAAAGTATCAACAGTTATCTTAAAGAAACAAGCTCTAAGTAGCAAGGGTCTCGTTTGATCAGTCTTGGTGTAGCGCATTCTCTGTTCATAAGCACAGAAAGAGCCATTCTCGCAGCCTTCTACACTTCTAGTGTACTGGCTCTGAAAACTAGACAACTGTGGCTCTTTCTATGGAAAGCAAAGTGTTTTATTCATTTATTTCTTTATCAAAATAGAGTATATATAAAGAAACTATTACGGTTTTGAAAGCAATTGCTTTGTGGGTTTGTGTGTTGATCATAACCACTAGCCTACTCAAGTTACACGTATGAAGGTGATTTTTCACCACAGGAGGAAAACAAAGCTGAGATTTAAACTGAGAAATTTTCCTTCTCTTTGGGCATCAGAAGTACAGCTATTTCTGTTTTCTTACTTGCATATGTGGAAACTCTCAACTCACTACCTTACACAGGGGAGAGTCAGAGCTGAATGAGTTAATTTTCTTCCTAAATAACAGAATTATTGCAGGAGAAGAAGAGAGTCTTTTTATCTCTAAAGCTGTGTTTGCTCTGCAGGTGGTCAGGGAGATTTTTGTTTCCATGGTCAGCAGGTGGGGCTCCGTGGTTGGGAAACCAGGTTATAAAGAAGTTGCTTTTTGCAGTGGTCTTTAGAGATCACTTTCTTAAAAGCAGTTACAGAATCACAGAATCACAGAATGTTCGGGGTTGGAAGGGACCTCTGTGGGTCATCTAGTCCAACCCTCCTGCCAAAGCAGGGTCACCTACAGTAGGTTGCAGAGGACCTTGTCCAGGCAGGTCTTTAATATCTCCAGATATGTTTTATGCTTTCAGTGTAGTTTGAAGTAAAAACAGTTTTTTGTACCACAGAGATCAGTCAGCGTTTTGTGATGTTTTCCTTTACAGGGCCATGATGGCTCACCTGTCTGCAACCTGCAACCACAGCCATTTTGCCAGGCTCTTTCAGAAACAGCTTATCCAGGTAAATGACTTGTTTCTTTTTCATGAAGATATACATCAAAGCTGATCTGATCCTTCCTCAGCCTGAGAAAACAAACAATGTCTTGCAAGTTTCTTTTGAGATTTTCCTATTGAAACTTTTTTGGGACAGCTAAGTCTTCAGGATGGGGGATTTTCCTTCCTTTTTCAGAAATACAAATCATCAGTGATAAATTACTGATGAACTCTCTGTAAATCAGCGATAAGACACGCACTGAGCACATCATGAGCTGCAAGAGTTCATTCTTCATGGTTATTTACTTGAACCTTCTAATTTTAGAGCAGTTATAATTTATAGAAATTTTAAGGATGTGTTTTGACATGTATCAAATGCAGAGGTTCCCAGTTATGTTCATTGGCAACAAGAGTGTGCTACCTGCAAAGAGTCTCTGGTTCTGTGTAACACGGACACAGCCTCTTTTTGATATATTGCTGTGGTAGTTTACAGGGATTTTTTGGCCAGTTTCAAGCATCATTTGACTTCACTGTAGCTGAAGGAATGGAGAAAGAAAAGATGCTTCTGATTGGAGTATAGATACTCACTGTATTCTCTATCAATGGGTGGCTCATTGGTGGGTTCCTTTTGGATAGCAAAAACAGACACAAACCTCGCCCCCTTGAGCATTAGCCCACGTGCATTGCCAGGAATTTTCGAGCTGTTAGAATGTTGAAAAGTCCTCTAGTGTCCGGTAGGAGTTTGCATCAATGTCCTGTCTGATGTGTGTGTGTTCAGGGAGATTGTGGGAAACAGGTGAAATGGATTTTGTTGCACCAACAGAATTTAATTAGTCCTAGGTACTGTATTTCTTCTTTGTATCTGTGTCGTCTTAATGAAAACTGCAGGGTTTCACAAGGGTAACCAAAGATTTAAACTGGTAACTAGGAGTCTTCGATGAATCCCATGTGTCTGACCCAGAAAGTGATCTGCGGAATCATATGTGAAGTTATGATACTCATGCAGAGAAGAACCTAGACTAAAGATTTGTGTTGAGGACTGATAATTTAAAGGTTGGGAAGTGTAACAAGATGTTCCTCTGAGAGGGGAGATGCTCAGTTTTGAATAAATGGATCTAGTAATTGTTTGCTTGATATACATAGTTAAATGTTGCTTTTTAGTATGATCTCACTTGTTAAAACTATCTTGACTTTAATGTAAGAGTATGCTGTCATCTTTTCCCTTTACTCAGTATTGGATAGGTTACATGTGGAGTACTGTGTCCAGTTTTGGGCTCACCAGTGCAAGAAAGATACAGACTTACTAGAACAAGTCCAGTGCAGGGCTGCATAATGATTAAGGGACGGGAGCATTTTTGGTATGAGGAGAAGCTGAGAGAGCTGGGACTGTTCAGCCTGGAGGAGAGATGGGTGCAGATTATTTTAGCACTGTATACAAGTATCTGATGGGAAGGAATGAAGAAGAGGGAGCCAGATTCTTCTCACTAGTGTTCATTGACAGGCCATGAGGCAATGTGTGCAAATTGAGAAGAAGGAAATTTCATCTGAACGCAAGAAGACACTTCTTTACTTGTGAGGGTGGTCAAACACTGAAGCAGGTTGCCAAAAGGGGTTGTGAAGTTCCAGTCTGTGGAGACATTCAAAACCTAATTGGACACGGTCCTGGACAACCTGCTGTAGCTGACCATGATTGAGCAAGTGTATTGGATTAGGTGATCCAAGAGGTCTGTTCCAACCTAAACAGTTCTGCATTTCTATGATTCTTTGAGTCTGGAGTAGTATATATGTGTTTGGGGGAGACAGGCATTAATATTTTGATTTTATTTCACTCTGTGGAAACTCCAGGAAAATATGGTGTGGGAATGCATAGTGCAGTATCCTTGCAGACTGGGCTGAAGATCCTACTGGGTGGTTTATGAAGACCGTATAAGTGGTAGGTGTTCTCTCCACACATCCAGATGTAGTCTGCTAGGTGTGCCTGAGTTAGATGTATAGGATCGGAATTCCATCTCTCAAGATCTCTCTAGGCTGTTTATGGCCAAGGTGGGTAGTATGTTTTGGAGTGAGGAAAAGAGATCATCTGTACGTGGGCCACCTGAAAAGGCTATGCTTGGATTACTCCTAAAACAAAATCTTGTGAGGAAGGGAGAGTACGTGGGGTGAGAGATGAAGTGAAATGATACCTTATTACAAATTTTCCACCTTACTAATCTTTCTGTCTCCTGAAGATGTGTAAAGGTCCTATTGGTGGTGGCACAAGCGGGGGAGACACCCCGGACCAGGATGTCCTTAATATGCTGGGTTCCGATAATTTGAGCCGTCTGAAGAGGCTGCAGGAAAGATTTGTTGTTCCTCAGAGCATCAGAGGACCTTGTCCACCCCCTTCTTTCCCAGGGTGCCAGCAGTTCTTCAGGGACTTCATCCTCAGCGCAGGAAGGTTAGCTGACCGTGGTTGCGGTTATCTTGGTGAAGTGTGTGGGTGAGTGGGGAACACCACCATGTTGCTCTTGCAGCAGGAAATTGTCCAGAGAGCTTGGGGCATGGTCTAACCTAGGCAAAGCATACCAGAAATGGTTTTAAGATACCTAATACCACACTTAGTGTTCTTGGCTAGCACATGTGGTGAATGTGTTAATAAGCAGGTTCTGTATGGAGCATAAAAGTGTTTGTGTCTGTGTGCTACCTTAGGCTAGACTATATGGTAATAATGCTTCTGCAAAATCATGATACCTTGTCATAGGCCATCAGCATTTCCCAGTGCCAAGGCATGCAGTGCTGCATAGCAAAGGCACTGGACTAGCCAAGTGTTTCTTCTGTGGTAGTGTATGAAACTAAGGAGTTAGAGGATGAAGCCAAGTTCGTGGTTTTGTTTAATGAGTTTTTCATAATCCACAGCATGGAGGAGTTGTGATCTATGGGATATTTGAATCTTAAGTTCAGTTACTTTACAGCTTCTTGCTTTGACAGATCCATATTGTTGTCTTTATGCTGGGACTTGCTAAATAATATCTGTTTGAAAAAGTACAAAGGAAGAGTGGAAAAGAAGGGGGTCAGCCAGTGCTAGTCTTATCCCTTGCTTGCTTGTCTTCAGTCTGTTACATTGCATGTCTGCTGGTGTTTGATACAATTCAAGAGACAAGCCTGAAATTTTGCAGTGTGTTAGATGAGGTTTTACTGCTGTTTTCAGCCCAGTCTGACTCATCATCTTTTGCTGAAGTTACCAGTTCAATCAGCACCTGGTGGACAGTCTGTGCCTGAAGATACTCGAGCTGGATGGCCTTACTCTGGTGGAGCATGAGCACAGTGATGGGGAAGCAGATATGGATGAACAGGTAACCTTGTTTTTTGCAAACATGTCTGGTGGGGATTTCTCTGAACTGTTCCCATACCTAAAGATTTACTAGCTTGATTGTGAGTTGCCTTGGAGCTCCTGCTGCTTTTTTTGCAGAAGAGCTTCTTAATTTGGTTTTGTCGTAACTCTGCAACTTGGTTACAGATGTCTGAGCCCCTTGCCATTTACTTGCATGCTTCAGGGTGCTTCATAGAACTGTGTCATAAGGGATGATAAACAATAGTTTGAAAAGTGAGAAACTCTTGCTAGGTTGTTAGTGACCTGTGTTAGATCAGTGAAATAACTGAGTCCAGCTGTTGCACTCAGTTGCAATAGCTCCTTGTTACTTTTCCATGTAGAAAGATGTTAGAGTGAATTTGTTTCCTCACTCATCTGTACCTATCTGTGGTGTCATAGCTTATAGTCCGTTAGCAAAGTAGCAGCCAAAGGTTCATGAAAACTTGCAGAGCAGTAATAGTATTAAAGGAGGTGATGTGACATCAGCTCTCTGGTCTCTCATTGACTCCAACGTTGTTAATATGAGGAGGTGACTGACCAACTGCTTGTTGTAGAAAGCTCTTGAATTAATTTCTTCTCACTATAAGTGAAGCACTGGAGGCAGACACAACTTAAAATGCTTGATAAATATGTATTTTGGAAACCTACCTTTATTAAAAACAGTGATGAAGCTATGTGGCCATTTTACAATAAGGGAGTGGAAGTTTACTGTAGGTAGTTGCTTTGCCAGTTTAGGGTAGCATTGCCCCAGCTTGCTTTTCTTCATTTCAGGATGAAAAGAAGCGTTTCACTGTGGTTCTGTTAAGCCTACGACTCCTTGGCAAGTTCCTGGGCTTTCTTGTTTTCTTGCCATATCGCACTGTGGAGCAACCAACTAGAGACTTGCAAGACTCTGCAGTAGTGTTAAGAAACCAAGTAAGAAACCAACCTCTTCTAAGAAATCTAACATGGACTTTTGCTTGACAGGCAGGTTTTCTAGTCCAAGGAGTGGATTATGAATAGTTACGCCCTTTCAAAGTGAGCCAGTGGTTCCTGGGATAACGTTACACTGTGCTGTGCCCCTACTGCGTGTTATGAGATTGGGAATAAAGGAAAGAAGAGTTTGTGTAAGCTAGAGAAGAGAGTACTCAGTCTTCTGTTATTTCTGTTAATCTGGGGCTGTCATACCAGAACTCTGACCTAGCTAAGAAGACTTGTATTTATAGTGTAAAATCCAGCTATAAGGAAAGTTTTTGTTAGGTTCACACCCATCTCCTAGCAGTGTGTCATACTGAATCGAAGGAGGCAAGGGGTTAGACCTTGACTCCACTTGTACTTAGTCAGGCTTACAGCCTTACTTTTGAAAGTCCTGATGTGACCTCTGGTTGATGTCATAGTGCGGTTTTTTGCCTCTGCTCATGTGCAAAGGAATGTTTTCATTAACCAGAAAGTCAGCTCTTACTTATACAGAAGATGAAATCTTAGAAAGAAAGGTCATGATGTAGATTAAATTTTTCATGAAGTATCAAAAAGTAACTTCAAGCTTCTGCTTTAACTTCTGTTGTCTATTAAGACCCTGCCTGTACTGGATGTATTGAAGCTGCTGAGACAGTCTATTCGGGATCAACGTTCTGTCCTCACTGTTCCTTGGATTGTGGAGTATCTTTCCCTTGTGGATCATATTGCTCCTTTCCTTGATTACTACAGGAAAGTATTTTGTCTCTTGTTGCAGGTATACAGGTAAGAGCCTGGGAAAGGATATTTAAGAACTTTGCTTGGGTTTGCTTGCCTATTTGGGGTGCCTGGTGTTTGAGAATGCATGCTGGCCCTAATTTGAGATTATTATAAAAAACTTTTTTTTTTGTGCAAATCATGAACACTGCTTATCTTACATAAGGCTGCAAAGGGAGCATATCTGAAACTCAGAGATTAATATTTGATTTTAAATATGTGGTTTTTCATTAAGTAAACAAAATTCTTTAAATCCTCACTCATTCTATATCTGCAGCTGTGAATTTTAAACATTGAATTCAAACCTTAAACCTGTAGGGTCTCCCATGCCTAAATAATGCTCCAGTTTTGTTTCTTATGTACATGAAGAAAACTTGAAGCACATTCTAAAGAGTTACTTAACACTGGCTTTTCCAGTGCAAACTTGAAACAGCATGTTATTCAATTGTGTTCGTACAAAAACAGAGCTTGCTCTCCACTCTTTAGACAGACAAGTAGGGAATGTGTACATGGGGACAAGTAGTATAATTAGAAAGTGAGTGGTTTTGAATTTTTTTTTCCTTAGTGAAAATTAAGCTACTGAAATCTAACACTCTCTCTTGCTGCTTTCGCTGCATGGCAGGTTAATGGTCCTTTCTGAAGATAAGGAGATAAGTTTCCTGAACAAGCTGCTGATCCTTGCAGTCCTGGGTTGGCTTTTTCAGGTAGAGTCTCCTGTGCGCACACAGCTCTTCCCTGAAGAAAAAGCAGGGCACACAACTCAGTAGAAAATAGTACTGAAATGAGTTAAAACACTGCAATACAATAGATTGTTGTTTTGTTGGGATTTTTTACACTGGTGTGGGGTTTAAAAAATTCTCTATATTCTGATGGATATTCATTTTCCTTTAGTGGAGTTGTGTGAAACAGCATTTTTTTTTCCCAATAGGAATTCTAATTGCTGCTGAAACACATTCCGTATTTATAAATCTGCATCCTTGTAAACAAATTGGCAGCTGGCTCCTATTAGAACTGGAAGCACTTGTCACAAAGATGAAGTGCTAGCTGGCAGCCTTCAATTACTGGGGAATTTTTTGCCTGATAAAGGGATGGTGTGTGATGAACTTTTAAAATCCTTTTGTGCCTTCAGTTGGAAGCAAGGTAACTGGTTAGCAGAAACCTGTTGGAAAGGTGAAAGATGCTGTATGAGGAGGGTAAGGAAGGTGGCTTATGTTGTAGTGATCAAGCTAAATCTTTAATCTTATGGAAAGGTTTTCCTTAGGGCAGAGAGCATCCTTAGTGCTAGTTTTTTGGTGGGTGGGACATCGGTGAGATTTTACCGTCCTCTTTATCAGAAGTGGTGTAAGTTACTGACTGCTGTTTGGGTTGTAACTACTGGGGTTTGTGTTTCAGGTTCCATCAGTACCTGAAGAGTTGTTTTTCACCACTGATGTCAGGCAGGAGGGATGGGTGATGGATACTGTGACATCTGCTCAGGCTTTGGTGAGTTAGTGCAGCAGCATGTCCTCTGAGTCTGTGGATGAGGGTGGACCTGCCTCAGGAGTTTAAGATTTCATGGGGACCTTGGCTTCCGTACAGCTGCATTGAGCATATGTAGCCCAATGGATCTGATGTCGTGGTTTGTCCAAGTGCCTCCGTTCTGTTGCATCCTGGATTGTAAACTCTGTGTGTTACAGCTCTGGGGCTTGTGTCAGGCAGGAGCCATCTCACCTGCTGCAGTGGCTTGCAGATTTAGGTGCAAAGCTATGCTGGAGGATCAGGTGCTGTTTTCCTGCTCACTGATTATTGCAGTAGAAGGTGAGCTCATAGAACTATAGCTCTCCCCAGAAAGAAATAATAGTAATGGTGAACTCAACAGAAAGAGTAAGATGGGACTATAAGAGCAAGGTTGCTGTCTTTGGAGTCACCTGTTTTCCAGATGCATAATAAAGAGTAATTAAACTGAAAATAGTATGAGCAAGCAGAAAAGGAGGTGAGTTTATGGCACGTGTGATGTTTCAGATAACTCCCAGACATGCCAGAGAATACTGAGTATTCCTTGAAAAATGAGAAACGTACCAAGTTTCTCAGTGGCCTTTCTCCAGTCCAAACTGGGATGCATTAGGAGGAGTGTGGCCAGCAGGACGAGGGAGGTTCTCCTTCCCCTCTACACTGCCCTAGTGAGGCCTCATCTGGAGTACTCTGTCCAGTTTTGGGCTCCCCACTTGAAGAAAGATGAGGAGCTGCTGGAGAGTGTGCAGCGGAGGGCTACGAGGATGGTGAGGGGACTGGAGCATCTCTCCTATGAGGAGAGGCTGAGGGAGCTGGGCTTGTTTAGCCTGAAGAAGAGAAGGCTGAGAGGGGACTTAATATATGCTTACAAATGTCTGAAGGGTGGGTGTCAGGAGGATGGGGCCAAGCTCTTTTCAGTGGTGCCCAGTGACAGGACAAAGGGCAACGGGCGCAAACTGAAGCACAGGAAGTTCCGCCTGAACATGAGGAAGAACTTCTTCCCTCTGTGGGTGACGGAGCCCTGGAACAGGCTGTCCAGGGAGGTTGTGGAGTCTCCTTCTCTGGAGATATTCAAGACCCACCTGGACAAGGTCCTGTGCAGCCTGCTGTAGGTGACCCTGCTTTGGCAGGGACTAGATGATCCACAGAGGTCCCTTCCCACCCCTACCATTTTGTGATTCTGTGAAAATGAGGAGTGAGTTTGCTAAGATAAATGTGTGTCTGGTTCTAATTAGAAAGTTCTGTTTTGTACTGTCTCTTCAGTGGCAAGAGAAGATGCAGAGATCACCTGATTTGTTTTTGTTGTGTGTGTTTTCTTCTTTTTTTCCAAATGAGTGCAGTACACACTGCCTGTGTGGATGGGATCTGAAGTTGCTTTTCTTCCCATGCCTCTGGCTGCACTGTGTAATACTGGGGTGACATTACTCCACAGCAGCCGTGTTCCAGCGAGTCTGGGTGAAGATACCTGTGGAGGTGTAATGCACAGCAGATGTGCCTCATTTATTCTCCTCCATGGATAGGTTTCTCTGTTACAAGTAGCAGCTGTGGCAACAGTCCTGGTTCCCATCTGTAACCATCAGCTTTCAGCTGGGCTTTGGCAGTGATCAGAAGAAAAGGTTGAGCTGCGCTAACTGAATGTAGAGCAGTTCGTTGTGTGCTACAGGGCTGGACTGAACACTTGGGCTGCAAAGTTCATAATTTTACTGTGGATTTGGAATTCAGTTATTTTTATTGTTTTCCTGGAAAGGCAGTTCCAAAGCCTGCCTGTGACCATGCATATGGGATTTCTGACTTGCTGAAGACTGTCTCCTGCTGTGTCCTTTCAACATTTCCTTTTCTCACCAGGACTCTGTACCCTTGGTGGATCAGCAGTTACTTTATACCTGCTGCCCCTACCTTGGTGAGTATTTTATTCATATTTACTATATAAATAAAATATATTAGTATGTGTTTATTTTTATATTGTATTTGTATTTGTCCGTTGGTACTGTGAGTCCTTGGATCATCTTTCTTAACCCTCCTCACAGCTTCAGGTCTCAGTTGTGTATGAGTCAACCTTGCTAAAAAGCTGTATTGCAGAAGCTCATGCAGCTGTGAATAGTATCTGGTGAAGCTGGGGGAGGGAGGCTACACAGTCAGGATAGTTGATCTACAGAGCTTGAATAAAGAGGGACAGGGGAACTCATCCTTCACAAGCTGGAAGAAAGCATTATAAGGAGTAAGTGTATAACTTTTCCATCCTAGGCAGAGGTGTTTGTACTGTGAGGAATGTCTTGATCCTTGAGCGTATTTCTGCTGCCAGGCAGCGGGGAGAAATCCTTTTGTGCCTTGGTGCTTTATCAGGTGGTGGTTTGAGAGGTCTTTTTCCTGGGATCTGACTGCCATTAGTGAAATCCCTCTCTGTAGACAGTAGAGTCCCAGATAGTGGGATGGTGCTCTGCTTCTTGGGACTTGGCTGCTGGGAAAACCGTATGTTAAACCTGCATCACAAAAGCTTCTAGGGGTTGAACATGTCTTCAAGCTTTTCCCGTGGTGTTTTGTCCTGACCCTGTTGGAATTTTGTGTAACTCTGCCCTGTTGTCCTTGTAGACTGTACAGTTCCCCCTTGCCATGCTAAAAAGGGTTGCATAGAAATGACTGCTCACTGATCCTTCTGAACAAGTCCTGTGTGCCAGTTAAACGGGTGGAATGCTGCTCAGCTTTTTCTGAAACTTCAGCTTTCACAGAAGCTGAGACAATCTGCTCTGGAAACAGGACTGACAATGTGAAAGTCTCTCTCTTGAGTTTTGATTTGTTTCCCTTGATTATGGGGATAATGACTGCTTTTGCATATTTTTCGTTATAGGTGAGCTGCGGAAACTGCTTGCCTCTTTCGTGGCTGGTAGTGGAGCAAAAAATGGTGGCTTTGTAAGGAAGATCACTCCCACAGCTGCAGAGTCCTTGGTACCCAAGGCTTCTGTCACACAGCGGAAACTGCAGGTAGTGAAACTAGGGAGCCACAAGGGGAAGCAGGGCAGGAGAAATTGCTTCTGTGAGGGAAGGGTACACAGTGGTATCCTAATGGCAGAGAAAGAAAGGAGTGGGCCTGGGCAGCAGGGAACATTGTGTTTAACAGTTGGATATCCTTACTCCTCATTCCTCTGTTATGGTCATGTGCCTGGGATACCAGGTGGGTGTTGAAATCCAGGTAAATTCAGTAAACATTCTTGCAACTGGAACAACTAGCCTGTTTCTCTTCCTGCCTGTTCTTTAGCATACAATCTTGGTACGTTTCTCATACTCTGTTTTGGTTAGATTGCAGCCACGCTTTGCACCTAAAGAATGAACTGTGTAGGAGCCTACATGATTACCAGCCTGTAACTAAAAGGGAGGATCCTTTCTTTCCAAAAAGAAAGCCTGTATGGTGACTCACTACTCATAGGTGCTGTCAGAACTCTTCAATTCTTCCCTTTACTGGGCATTTGCTTTTGCAGCTTCATAAACTCTGATAATGAGCTTTGGGTTAAATGGTTAGAAGGAAATAGGGAGCAAATATTTTACAGGGGTATTGAATGCTACAGTAGCAGAAAATTCTAGTGTAGGCAAATTGCATGTGTTTTAGCACAATTCCAGATGATACTTCTGTGCATTCCTGTGTTGAGGCGAGGAGGATCTGGGTGGAGTGCTCTAATCAACTGTAGCCCTTTTCTCTTGAACAGGTAGAGTTGGAACAGGCCTTCTTCCACAACCAGCCTCCCTCCCTCCGGAGAACAGTTGAATTTGTGGCAGAGAGGGTGGGATCCAACTGTGTTAAGCACATCAAGTAAGTGCTGGTGGTGTGTTCTGCATCTTAAGAAGTAACTTTACACTACTGAGGCAAAGATTTGATCCATGAAAATTGGGGGTGGGGGGAGGAAGAAGAAAGCTTCCCTCGGATTATGTTCTATAGCAGAACACCAAGGCTGTATTAGGCTATGACAGTGGGGTCCAGCAACATCTGCTTGCCGTCATAGAGGGGAGTTTGTGAAGGGATGTAAAGAGAAGGGTTATATGACTGGGACACCTGGAATGTGAACATAATACATAATTTTGAGACTTTATATCCCTTTCAGAACGTTCTTGCTAATGATAGGAAAATCTCAGGTCAGAAGGTACCTCTGGAGGTCATCTGATCCAAACTCCTGCTCTAAGCAGGGCCAGCTTTCAAGTTAGGTCAGGTGGCTTGGCAGCTTTTCCAGTTGAGCTGTCAAAGTGTCTAAGGATGGGGGTTCAGCAGCCTCTTAATACCACATTCCAATGCTTTATTTTCCCAGGCTTTGTGAAAAATGTTTCCTTATATCCTCTCAGAACTTCCGTTGTTCCAGCATGTGCATGTTGCCTGTCAACCTTTAGCTGTACACTTCCTGGAAGTGTTGTTCTGTCTTCTCTATAACCCTTCCTTCTCCCTTCACCTTCTCTTCATCAGGCTAATTGAAGATGGCTCCCACAGTCTCCTTGTACGTCATGTGCTCCAGAATCCCAGCTATCTTAGGGATTTTTTATTTTTTTTTCTTGTCCTGCAATCACTCAGATTGTCCATGGCTTTCTTGTACTGGGTCCCAAAGCCTGGGCAGTGTACTCCAGACACAGCCTTACAGTGGCGAGGGAGGCAGTAACTTCCCTTGACTTGCTGGCTGCGCTGTTGCTAATGTCAGCCCAGTATAAGGTTGGCCTTTTTTGGACACTGCTAACTTGTTTAGCTTGTCTGCTGGGAACCCCAGATCCTTTCCTGCAGAGTTGCTCCCTAGCCAGTAGACCTCAGCCTGTACAGGTACATGGTCACCACCCTGTTGTCAGCTCATTTCTTTACCTTGTCACCGTCCTTCTAAATGGCAGCCCTGCCCTCCAGCATGTCACTCATCAGCTTGCTGAGAGTTGAAGACATTAAACTGCCAGCCCACAAGGAATGCTGGTTGTAGTGGGCTGCTGTTGCATCTTTGAGCTTCTGACCCCTGTCCATTGAGAGTATAAGGGTATTACTGCCAGAAAAGATACCTGTAACCGTGTATGTTTCTATTAAAATGTAAAGGCTTTTGCCTCCTGAGTCTTAGTACTGTTTTGATAACTTCATTGCTGCTTTCTTCCTTACAAAAAGAACAAGGAGATGGTGCAGTACTAAATGCAGTGTGATTAATTCTCTTTTTAGCAGAGTGGTTTATTGCATTTGTGCCTGAGAGAGATGGGTATGCTCCTAAATTGGGGGAAACAGCTGGTTACAGTTAGTGTGCACTGTTAGTTGTGTTGATTTCAGTCTGTCTGATTCTTCTTGTGTTTTTTTACAGAGCAACACTGGTAGCAGAGTTGGTTCAAAGGGCTGAAGTCATGTTGCAGGATAAGGTGAAGGAGGAGGATGCTAATCATGACAAGTTGCTTGAAGAGGTGTGCGCTCATCTGTATGAGGAAGGGGCCCAGGCACTCGTCAAAGGCGGAGAGTAAGGAGGAAAAGTTACTTAAACTTATGTCTTCACATCTCTTCTTATTGCAGAATCTATAAGCCTGATTCGGCTTGGCCTGTCACACTCAGGTTCTAGTAATTATGAACCCAGACCTCTGCTCTTCTTAGGGTGACTGCTGCCCCTCTAGCCAGCTAATGTAGGATGGAATAAAGGCGCTGTGTCCCGCTGCATCCAGCTCCGGACGGACATCCACTGCCACTATTGCATTTCCCCTCTCTGGAAAACAGACTATTGCAGCTATTGCAGCTTGGTGGCTTGTAGTTGCTTTTTTGTTGTCTGGTTCGTTTGGTCTGACTTATTTCACTGCAGTCTTCCAACTGGTTTTGACTGTAAAAGAGCGTGTGAAAGTTCCTACGCTGATGAACTGCTGAGTGTTGTCCAAGAACTTTGACTAGTCCTGTGGCGTGTTTTCTTTCCCTTCTTGCAGATTTTGCAAAAAGAAAGGTCCTGAGGCAGTAAGGGTGTTATTGCCAGAAGAGACATCTGCGGCAGTATGTATTTTCACTGAAACTTACTAAAGTCCTTGACTTTGTTTGGACCATTTCCATTTTTTCCGTTGCTGCTTCACTTATCTCTTAATAGCCGAGGACAATGGAATCTATTGATGCTGTCCTGTGAGGACCATTAGCTAAGGAGAGTCACCTCTGTCAGGCTGCCTTGGATATTCTGGCTAAAGTGATACTCTAGCCAGTAGCTGACTGTTGAGACTAGAATGGTGTTTAAATTACATTCATCTTGAAAGGATAATGCTTTTGTTTTAGCATCAACTTCCTCAAGAGTTAATGGGGTTTATGTGGGGTTGATGAGGGTTTGGAAATCAAAATGGGTCAGTCCTGTTGCTCAGAGTAGCAGTTCCCACAGAGGTGATGGTGCTCTGTTTAAATGTTGCATGCCAAAATTAAGCTTATTCCCTCTAGACTCCCTTCTGACTTTTCACTGACTGTAGTGCTGTGGCTGGCAGTAAATCTCCTATCACTTGTTATCCTCCCTGTAAAGGTTTTAAGTAGTGCAGAAGACATTGCAGTGGAGCTGGCTACTGAGAAAGCCTGTGGCTGGCTTTCTGCCAACATTGCAGGTGAGTCTCCTTACCCTGCACTGGGACTTCTAACCTGGATATTGTACTTTTTCTGAGATCAAGGGGTAGAATTTACTCCAGTGTTAGAAAGTACTTGGTCCTACTCATTTTTCTTTTAGTGGGAAGCATGCAGTTGCTCTGTCCCTCCTTGTTTAGGAATAAGAGGAATGATTTCTAGCTTCAAGAACCTTCTTCAGGGATTTTTCAGACTTGGCCCATGTAAGTGATTTTTAGTTATGGAGGCTCGTAGGCTGGTGAGAGTGCATGCTGTGGAAAGCTTCTTCTGAAAATGTCATCTAGGCTGTAGTTGTCTTAGCACTTCAAATGTATCATACAGACAGCCGCTCTCAAGCCATCTCATGGTCCACATGTGCAGAGTGCTTCTGAAATCTTCTTCTGTAAAACAAAAACCTCTTGGACTGGGTGCGTTTTCAGCAAGCTGAAAGCAACTGTAGTCCTTTTACTCTGTAGTAGTGCCCTGGCAACTCTTCAGAATCTCTGAAAACCCATTGTTTTAGGAGGTTCTGCCAAGAATCTGGGGAGGAACATCCAGCACCATGTGTAGCAGCAGGAGTTTAGTGTTTTGGATGCTGGTCAAAACTTATTTTGGTAGAAGACATATGGCTTTCATGGGCATCAGTGGTTGAATTGGTATAATCACGCTGATGCAGCTTTCTACTTCGGCATTGCTTCCTGGCTTAGCTACTGTGTTCCTTACACCCACTGAAATGTTTTGATGGAAAATGAGATCAGTTGCCAGGGGTACCTGGTGATAGTGAGTGGCTGCCTTTTAGAGCTGTGGGTTAATAATGCTCTCTGCACCTGTGCCTCTGCCCATTCTCAGAGTGAGAAGGGTTTGAAAGTGTAAACTGTCCTTCCCTCATTCGCTGTGGCCCTCGGAGTGGGAGCCTAACAAGGGTAGTGTGAGGAAACAGTTGCCTGCCTCACTAGAGAGAAAAGCTGAAGGGCACAGGATTTGTTCCCTGTTCTTTGTAGCACTCATCAAAAGAGAAGTGAAGGCAACCTTCAACAGAATGCTGAAAGTCCCAGGACTTCCCTTGCCCGGTGAGGAGGCTTTGGAGTTGAGAAGGGACTGCCCTCCAGGCTGTCAGCACTGTGCTCCGTTTCCCTCCCAAATCATCAATGAGATAAAGGTACGTAGCGTGCACTTCCTGGCTTGCCCTAACTCCCTCTTTATTTTTGACCTTGGTGGGCGGGGTTGGAGATGTTTTTTGGTTTTGTTTTTCTTTTTGAGGGGCTGTTCTGGTTCTAAGGAAGTGGCTGTGAGGACTGTTTAGGAAGCATGATGGAAAGGTCTCATGTTTGTTTCATCCCCCTGCTCGCTGTCTGTCTGTAGATCAGCGTTCCCTGGCCAGGACTACTATCTCAAATACAGGATTTCTGGTAGTGTGGCAGTGGCCTTTGTGATACGGGTAGCATAGAAACCATAGTGTGGCGAGCGTTGTGTACGACTGTGTGCTGAAGAGTCATTGTGTCAAAGTAGCTGCTTTTTTGTAGAGCTACTCTTTTTATGGAGAGCCTCCTGGTCTCTGTTCAGAGTATTTGCTGTTGGTTCTTCCGGTTCTTGGTAGTCTGTCCCATCTTATACACCAGGAATTCTACATGGAACTAACTTTCAACAGATTCATGCAGATTCATCTGACAGATTTTTGCCAGTCTGCAACTGCACCTTCATTCAGCTATAATTAGGGAGAATGAGAATATCTTAAAAAGAAGGTGATGGTACGGACTTCATTTCAGCCTGAGATCCAAGCAGGCTTCTATTCAAGCTGGTTCAAACTATATTTTGGTCTTTTCTCCCAGGCTTTTAAAACGCCACTGTTCTTGTAAAAAATCTTGCAATTATATAACCTGTGTGAGTAATGCATGAGGAAAATAAGAAATCTAAAAGGCTCACTTTTACTGTTATGTATTCTGACTATTTTTTGCTACTTCTTGTCTGTTTGAGTAACAATACTGGCTATCACTGTCATCACATTCCCAGCAGTTTTGTGAGTGCTCATCCTTTAACATTTTTTTGCTTGAGATAAGATAAAGAGAGGAGGGTAAGGTATGTAAGCAAACTGTTGCTTTTTGAAGATATTTTTGTATGGCATCTTGAGATGCAGCTTCTAAAATATATTTTTGTTCTTTTGATTTCCATCCTGGGTTTCTGATACTGGGTAGTAAATTGCTGGTGATGGAAAGTGCTACTGTGTTGTCGCGTTAAAGGGGGGGGTAAGGGGAGTCTGATAAGCGGCAAAAGGAGAGCCCTCCCATTGAGTCACGAGGTTCAGAGAAGATCCCCTTGCTTTCTAAACTCTCTCTCAGAGGAGAGTCTAGGTGTGGCTGGATCAACTCCTAGTCCCAGACTTGGTCAATCGTTTATGTCTAAAGGGTTAAGTGTGTAGCCACTTCTCAGGTTCAGCTTGCCTGCCAGAGCCCTTCCAAGGACTTTCACTGAAACAGTTTCGCAAAGTTGAAGCAGTAGGTAATTTATTCAAGCGACAGTTATCACAGAGTCGGAATTGCCGTTGATAAATTCACTGTCTACAAAAGTTGAGCTCAAAGTAATAGTTTAGCGCTTTAGTTAACAATGTGTTCCCGGGGATACGTCTGACAAAGTCAGAGGCGCGACTCTTACCAAA
>Ga0065711_1032195_pt1 | contig 27805 bp, 18 predicted proteins | sample Hoacrofraction12_FD_59098 | JGI IMG/M metagenome (GOLD analysis project Ga0065711, IMG submission 59098) | Hoatzin crop microbial communities from Cojedes, Venezuela - Epithelial fraction 12 v2 (version 2) | ecosystem: Host-associated > Birds > Digestive system > Esophagus > Crop | place...
CTGGAACAGGCTGCCCAGGGAGGTTGTGGAGTCTCCTTCTCTGGAGATATTGAAGACCCGCCTGGACAAGGTCCTGTGCAGCCTGCTGTAGGTGACCCTGCTTCGGCAGGGTGGTCGGACTAGATGACCCACAGAGGTCCCTTCCAACCCCGACCATTCTGTGATCCTGTGATTCTGTGAAACATGCCCTGCTCACACATGTAGGAGGATGTATGGTATGAGGCCTTCTGCACCTTGTCATCTCAGCTGGTTGGCATGGAATAGTGGGGGCCTTCATTCAAGTGGGGGCCCTTTCTGCATCTTTTGGAGAAGTTGCTGCTTGCAAAGAACTCACCCTGTGTAACTTTATTTTTGGATTTTTCAATAAAATATGGTATGATAACTATTGTGCAGCTGACTCGGAAGAGAAATCAACCACTGACTGGTCGATGCAGTGACAGGATGTGCCCTATAGGGCAGGAGCATAATACTAGCCTAGGATGGCATAATTTGAATCTATTATAATTCTGTAATATTTTAAATGATACCAGGTGCCCCAAGTGCCAAGTAGTTTTCATGACAATTGTCAGTTCTGGTTGTTGTGATATCCAGTTACTTTTCCTGTCTGTAGCCTTTTCGCTGGCTGTGGAAAAGGGCTCCTTAGGTATCTGCTCAAAGGAGGATGCATCCAGTGACAGCTGAGTGAGCTTTAGGGCAGTCTGGATCAGGCTGAGTAACCAGACAGGCTCTTTCTTTAGAACCTTTGGCATTATTATCTCAGACAAGCCCATGAGACCATGACCCAGCACTAGGAAGCTGCATGTATCACACGCCCAAGCACTTCAGCACTTGAGCCTCCACCTACCGAGCTCAGTCTGTAACAGGTGAGATCTTCCAAGGCAGTGTCTTGCTCCTTTGAAATCTCAGGTGAAACTGGTTACAAGCATGAGGAGAAGCATAGAAAGTAGATAACAGAGCAAAAGCATGCTTGTAAAAACCATCCATCTTGTCTTCTCTTCATCCTCTGAACAAATCCATGGAAGTCTGTAGGAGCAAAGTATGATAGTCTTAGAGCTCACCAGGTCTGAACTAGGGCAGATTCAGACTTGCAATAGTTTGCATCAGCTCAGAGCTTTCACAGGCCCTAGCAATTTCTTTTGAAACACCAGTTGATTTTCCCCCCACGTTTGTTTTTCCTGTTGTCTGTTCTGAAGTGTGAATCAGGGTTGTACCTCTCTGTCCACGGGTAACCAATCGCGAGAGAAATCCGTGAAAAACAGCAACTAAGCGGCGAGAGTGACCACAGCAAGGGCATGTTGCTTGCTGTCTGCTAACCTTTATCCTGAGTGCCAGGCACAGATGCAGCTCCTGAAACTTTATGAAAACAGCATCTAAGCCAAAGCTATTCCATCACAAATAACAGTTTGTTCACTCCAGCACTTTTCATTGCACAGTAGTACAAGCTTTGTGCCCCTGAAAGATTTGAGGTTTGAGTGTACCCGTGGCAAACTGTGCTTTTGGGGAGGTTTTTTTTCTTGTATGTTAAAGTCAAGTAACAGAAAGTGTCTTTCTTCCTGAGGTCCTGTCCTTATCTTTAGAAGTTAATAGCTCCCAGTAAAATGTCCGTCTTTCTGTTTTCCGTGTGTACACCCCTTTTACGTCAGAATGCGAAGTTGTGAAACTGGAGTTAGGACATTCACTTGCGTTTACAAAGAACAAAGGTGGCATTCATTCAGTTTGTTAGTGTTGTTTGCTTTCTTACTTTCTTACTCCTTTATTAATCTCTCATTTTTAGTCTTTATCCCACATTTCATACTTCTCTTTGGTTCCAGGTTGCTTGGCATAGGTACAGCAAATTCAGCTGTTAAAAAAATAAATACTCCCATCCTCCTTCAGACCTACACAAATGCAGCGGCTCTTGCTAGCCAGACCTGTCACTTTTCCTGCTTCAAACATCACCTCGTACACTAAAACTACTCAGGTGAAGGAGTCTCACCGGGTGTTAGTCATGGTTTCAGGATCATTCTCTAGTAAGGAGGTGAATTTTAAAAGCACCATTGTGCCTGCTGCTAGGTGAATGGAAAGGTGTCCTGGTTTTGGAAGGGAAGAGGAAGCCCAGGTGAGCTCCTGCTGCTGCTGCTGCTGCCGCTGCTCGCTTGTATAGCACAACGGTGTCTGGCAGCCTGGGCCAGAAGAGGCAAAAGGGAAGACAGCTGGCCGCAGAGGAAAAAAGGCTTGGCGTCTCTCCAGGGCAACACGGTTGCAGTGCTTTCGTAGGACCTTTCCCACCGCTGCAGTGCCCTACATCCTCTTCTAGATTTTAGGAATAAGCTTTCTGGCCCCATTAGCACCTCACAGAGGGTGATGTGAAAAGACTGAATATTTGCTTGTTGAAAATAGCAACAGAGAAGAAATATCTGGTTATTAATTCTCTTTCCTTCACATATATGTGATGATACACGTTTTCTTCATACCATGGGGCTGGAGCCTGTGTATTACTATGGTACGCATGCTGAAGTCACGAGCGACTGGCAAATGAGAGACACGGGGGCACGTGATGCTCGGGCGAACTTCCACTTTAAGCTTTATGTTAAGGTCCATTTTCACAGCACCGTTCACACTATGTTGAGAAAATAGCACTTAAAGTGTGAATGTTTCTACTGCAAAGGTTCCTCTGTGGAAGTTTTTTACCCTTCTACATTGAAGGGAAGTAAGAAAAGTATTTGGTATTTAAAAAAGCCAAACCCACAGCCTGTATGCTGGGCTGCTGGTCATAAGGAGACAGACAAAAGCAAACACTGAATAGAAACATTGAGCTCTGGGTTTTTTTTGAACTCTGATTGTTTACATTCAGCACAATTTTCCATATGAATTTCAAGTTGCTGGACTTACACCAGATAAAGCTTAGTAAATGTATTAGTGTCTATTTGATTTTTAAATCCTAATTGCTGTGGGATTTTTGTTTTGTTTTTTTTAAGTTTATAACTAGTCTGTGTGTTAAATCTACTGAAGAACATAGAATGGATGCAGCGTTTTAGACAAGAAAACATATAATCCAGCATGGCGACCCTGAAATAGAACGAGTAACTTAGGTTCTTCTGTTGTCTTTCTGGCAAGTGATGGTGGGACAGGAGAAACCAAAGTTTTGTTTTTCATTGCACCCCATTTGCTCTTTTCTCCACAGCTGCTGCATGGAGGTAGACTTGAAGGACACAAGTGACCATTATGTAGCTTAGTAGCGTGGCTTCAGTGCCCTCTCCTTCAGTTGCATATGGATTCTTTATTTTGCTTCAGCTCTCTGTAAAATATACGTGTGAAAGGAACTGCCTGCAAAAAGTCAGGTTCAAGTATTTGTGTTGTCTCATTTTCTTGCAAATGAGTTTCCAGCTTCCCTGTCCGCAGTCAAGTACAACTTGAATACAACTCTGTTATGTGCTGCTTTCCATCTCTCGCTTCTGTGAAAAAATTTCTATGACACTTTACTCTGCATGTGAAGAGTTTCAAAAGCTCTTTGAAAACCTGTAGAATCCAAAGATTTCTGCATTAAAGAATCTTTTCTAATGTATACTACTTTAATATTTCTCCACAATGAAAGATTTTCCCAGGGGGGATGAAAAAAAAAAGGATATATTGGAAGATGTGGACATATGACATTTTTTTTTGTATTCCATATAATTTTTTTGTTTGTTTATTGTAGTACATCCTGAACAATAGCGACAGTAATCTTAAGGCTGCTAAAACTTTTCCACTATAACTTTATGTTTAATTGCTTATAGATTTTGCTTTTGAGGGGAAAAAAATTCCTAGATTTTATGTGCAACCATATATATATACACACACCATATATATAGATATGGTTGCACATAATATGTGTAATATATATACTTTTGTTTTAGCAAGAATGAAGAAAATCAGCAGCTGTAATTTTTTTTTGCTTCAGTATGAAGATCCACTACACTTTGACCTTCATCATCATTCATGTGACCCCTACTTGGGAAAGTGAAGAGTAGAAAATGTAAATCTACTGCTAATTCAACTTCTCACTGAGGATATACATTAAGGAGTGGTGTTACGAGCATGTGTCCTGGCAAGCAGTGATGACATGTTTGTTTTGGTTTTGCATGTTTGCATTTGGGAGACCTCCTGGGATTTTTCTTGCTTATACTTTATGCAAAGAGCGCATGAAGGGCACATATATATTGCTGTATTTGTATTGGACAATTGATGTGGTTATGATTCAAAGAGAAAAGCATAACATTGCGTCAATAATGTTGTAAGTCACAGCTAAACTAAAACATAGGGTTTCCAGAATTCTAGCATGTTTCATTTCTTTTGTCACAGACGTATGGCCGAGGGATGAAGGGTGTTTAAAAAAATTGGGGTAATTTTGTGAATCTGCTTTTATAGCAGATGTTTAAACTGCCTGGAGAGTCTGTGTGTGGGAGGAATGTGTAGACAGAGATCTTGAGGCATGCTTTCTTTTCCTTCTATGGAAATAAAATCATTTCAGACTCAACTCAGATCAGAACTACCTTGCCTGAATTATCAAACTGTCACAATGTGGTATGCTGTTGTCTTGCCATAGTAGCTGTAATTTGGGGACCCAGCTGGCTTCCCATTCTGCTTAATAGGCTGGGCTAAAGGTCATATTATGCCTTGTGACGGGAAGAGTGAATCATGTTAATATCCCTTACACAGATACAAATATATGGACCTGAGGTAACCAGAGACCTTCATTTTAGCATATCTGAACTGAAATGTTTTGTTCTGGGAATATGTTCTGAACTTTTTCTTGATGGATTTTTCTCAAGCCCTGAATTTTGTAAATAGGCACTCAACTGAGAGACAAGGTAAAGTGCCATCTAATAAAATTCATTTGCATTTGGGGAAAGAGATTATTGCTGAACTTTATGTGCTCCTAATTTTGTTCACTCATAGAGCCAGGTCTTTCTTTCTCATACACATCTACGTGACCAAGAGGAGGAAATCATCTCTTCCTCTGTAGAAGTGACAGGAGAAAAAACCCCAACAGACAAAGAAAAAACCTGACAAAGAAAAAACCCAAGACAATTCATTAGTGGGCTGAGGCCTTAAAAAAAATTCAGATAAACTGTATGTCTCTGTCAGCGTGTGAGAGGTGGCAGCTCAGATAAGAAATGAAACATAAGGAGATTAAAGGAGCAGGCAGTTGAGGGACGAAAAAGAGATGTACTGACCTTGGTTAACTTGTAAAATCTAATTAAGAAAGAGGAAAAACATGGTTCAGGATTCAGCATGAAGGTGAACTTTCTTTTAGGTGATGCTGGGGCTTGACTATACAGATTATTAGTCTGAAGAGCTATTATTTCTGGTAGAAGTAAGTGGCTCTAGACACTAACGTGCCAGTCCAGTGACTTTGTAGAAAACCCGTGAATAATTTTGTTCTTAGACTCTCTTCTACGCAGAAAACCTTCTCATTGGGAAGTGTGGAGGATCAACCTTTTATATTCCAAGGTAAGAGCAAAGGCAGTTGAAATGTGATCTTTGACATACACACGAATGAGGTGAGGGACTTCCCCTTTTAATTAGACAGTGTCCTTCTTATAGAGTATTAATGACAGTAGCACTTCTTTCTGTTAAATATAGAACTGGAAACAAGAAGAGATAAAAACCAAGTAGATGTTATCAGGGATATTGAAATGGGTAGCAGTGGACTCATTTATACAGAGAGGGTGAGGTTGTGTCACAAAGTGGTCATTGCGATCAATTTGCTGCTGTAGAATAATTTTCAGTATTTGGAGCAGTGACCCAAATGTAGTACCAGCAGAGAGGGCTAATGGGAAGTGTTGGTGGGGTAGCTGGTATGTAGAAGAACGGGTGATAGTGGACTAATTTCTGTTGGGTATATGCAGTCTAAAGAATAGGCTTCTAGTCCAGAAGATATTTGAAGCACTTTGTCTAAGATGAGCTGCAGTGGCTTTTTGGTTACATGCTTATCTTGTGCCTAGATAAAGAACTTTGATTTCCAGTGCCTTTCCTTTTCAAATGACATAAAATGCACCATAAACAACTTGTAATAAGACTTACCAGTCTTCTAGAGAAACTGCCGAGGGAAGAAGTGCTCAGGCCACAGGACACATAGGAGTTGGCCTTTGGAAAATAATTATATATCTTGGGCTGCTGTTGAAGACAGGTGTGTGCTGGACTGAAAATCTTTCTACACAAACATCAGCTTCTGCTATTTAACAGTTGTTTTTTCTCTTTTTTTACTGTTGATAAACTCAGTTCACTGGTAGTCTCTTGTGTCAGTGTGCCACAAGTAATTGAATTAGATACAGTGGCCATTTACAAGTTAAAGAAAAGAGGGTGCTCTGTAGTCAGCATTCCTTTTCCAGCTAGGCCAGATGCTTCCTTCTGTGTAAGAACTCCTCCATCTCTGTTACCGTTCAAGAATCCTTTGTGCTTTCAATCAAGAGCCTGCTGGCTCATCACAAGATTACATGTAGCCGTATCACCCATAACAGAGAGGAAAGAAAGGATTTAGGAAATGACCAAAGATTGTTTCAATGGTATTTAACACTAAGGAGATTCTCTGAGTCTAGATTACTTAAAAATACATTCAGGGCACAGTGTGATCGCATGAAATGCTGGAATTTAGCTAAACTCTTTCAGTGCCTAATGGACCCAGTATTGTACAAATGCAAATCAGGGAAGAAGTCCATATAGCCTTCATAAGATAAATACTGTGTGGTCTGCCCATGCCTACTTTGTTCAAACCAGCAGCACCTGCTTAAAGCAGATGAGGTCTTGCTGATTGCTTCAGCGGTTGTTAGCAAATCCAGTACTGAAATCTGGATTCTTGGTATCATGACAAAAGTGCTCTAGGATGTAGGAGACAGGGGGAAACAGCATTAGAAAATGTTGTTTGTTAGGAAGGTCAGAGGTGCAAGACCCAGTAACAAGTGTAAGAATTACCATTAAAACTTTTGCACTTTTATAAGGTGTCTCTCTAATGCTGTTCTAGTTCTTCTGGTGTTTAGAAGATCTTGATAAAGCAGGTGTTGAAAGCTAATTCTTGGCTCTACTTCTTGCCCAAACTTCTGCAAAGATTTTAATGGTAACTAGTGTAAAATCAGGGCAGAACCTGTTGGCATCAAGGATAGCTGCAGGGGCTTAGGTTAGCATAGTTTCTTCTCTCGTAGTTTCCTGATATGTGGCAGTATGAAGTACTTATGAGGAAGTTTTGTGTCTGTTAGGAAAAGCTCTAATGCATCAGATGTCATGTGATGGGGATGCTCTGAGAGTCCACAGAGGTTGGTTGCTGTAGTCCACAGTAAGGTTTCAGGAAGGCACAGTGGAAACAAAATGGTGTCGCCAGGGTACACCTACGGAGAACTGTGAACCCAGGAATGGCTTGCCCCTACCTCACACTAATATAAATGGCAATACAAATTGGCAAGGTTATGAATAATCCTGCTGGGTCTGTCAGAGTTTCCTTCGAGAACACTGGTGGCTTAAATATGGGGGACACTGGGGTACAGCAAAATCTTCCCTGTACAGATTGTGTGCTAAATTATATGTGTTTTCAGTTCTACTGCATCCTCTACTGAAAGCAGAGAGAGAAAGTGGCATTATACATGTATGCATGCACATCTACATGGAAGTTCTTTCAACTGCTTAAGCACTTTAGTTGTGCTAAAGCCAGAATTGCCAACAGGATCTGAGAGCAGAGAGGAGGGCAGGGGCAAAGAAATCAGAGAAAAGTTATTTCCTCAAAGACAGAAAATCCAGCATAGGCCTCAAAAGTACGCAGAGAAAAGAAACTCAAGCTACTGTTGGATAGCTTTGTGCAGGCTTTAGGAATCCCAAAGGTGAACTATAAAATATTCCCTTTGCTTTTAGTTCTGAGAAAATAATGAAAGGAAAATTTTATAGCTAACAACACCTTTAATTTTAGGAAGCCTATTTACTGCTGTACCTGCTTAAATCAATGTTTGATATCAGCCCATAGGAGTGGTCCTGAGAAAGGTGCAAGAAACCTTCTCTATCAAACAGTTGTGGAGTACTCAAAGAAGATTGTTTCATCCTTGCTCCTGGTAAAGAGTAATTGGCCTGTGCCTTTAAGATGTGGGCTTGTCCTTCATCAATTTATATCCTGCCAGGTGTAACCAGAGTGAAGGGTATAAAGTTTCCAGGAGTAATGATGGCGCATCATGAGGTAGCAGAAGATGGGCCAAGCAGACTGTGTCCACTTTGAGAACAATTTTACCAACACGCAAGTTAGGTGTGAGTGTCTTAGCAGCTCTAAGGGCTGTGAAGTGTTTGCAATATTTCACATGTCTAAAGGGTGAGTGATGAATATCAGCTGCATTGTTTTACCCTTAAAAATTATAGTAACATTCTGTTGAATTCTTCCAATCCTCCCCTTCTTTTAGGCTACATGCAGATAAACTTGGTTTGAATGTAAAAACAAACCTAGGCTTAACATGTGCCATAACTTGGCCCCAGCCGGCAACGAAGAACCATGCGGTCACTCTGTCACTCCTCCCTCCCCCTCCCCTGCAGTGGGATGGGGAGGAGAATTGGAAGGCAGAGGCAAAACTCGTGGGTTGGGATAAAAACAGTTTAACAGAACAGCAAAGGGAGAAGAAAATAATAACAATAATACTGATAAAAAGAATATAGAGAGTGGAATTTTCTCACCGCCCGATGCTCAGCTCGCTCCTGAGTAGCAAATCGCCCTCCCTGAGACAGCTCGCCCACTTAAATACCTATCATGACATCACATGATGTCACATGGTGCTGAATATTCCATTTGATCGGCTAGTTTGGGTCAGCCCACTGGCTATTAACCCTATCCTAGCCCAACCCAGGACAACACATTTAACAAAAATGTGTCCGTGCTGGAAGAACACTGTATTGACAAAGCAAAGCAACTTCCCCGTTAGCAAGTGTGAAAGCAGCCTGGCTGCTACTGCAGGTGTGCGCTTCCTCCCCCCAGACAGTCTGGAGCACACTTCCTGCAAGTGCGGTAGCAAGCCGGGTTGTTTTCAACCCAAGTGATGCGTTAAGAGGGGGAAGAGGAATCGGAATGATGTTTTTTCTTCTTCATACAGACAATACAGGACACTGTGCAACAGGCTCCGGCATGAGCCAGTCAGAGTTATTACCAGAGTTAGAGTTATGAGCAGAGGCTTGCAGAAGGCAATGTAACTCAAGCTCCAAGTTCTGCTTGGTACAGATAAAGCCAAAATAAGCAAGGGCAGGAAAATTCATACCTCCATTCTGTCTGGCTTTGGGATGCATGAGCTAACAGGGGATGCATGAGCACAAATTGTTCAGGGGTTTGGGTAGAAGGAAACGGGGGGGATCTTTGCTGAAGCTGGTCTGAACCAGCTCCTTCAGGCATTGCCAAGAGATTCCTGTGAACCTCAAGTCTGTCTTCTGGAACCTGGAAAGTATTCAAAAGGAAAGAAGAATGACAGAATGGGAAGGGCATTCTTGGAACAGGGCTAAAGCTTTGTTTCCTCAGATGAGTTCAAGACCACCTTTGGGTTGCAGTGTTGTCCTGTCTTACTAGAACATGTCCCAGTGAATCCAAATGAGTGTATTAGCTAGGGAACTTTTTTAGTATTACATGGTGAGCAAGACGCAAATGTTTGACTACAGAGATACAGAGGATTAGTCATGGGCAGAGTAAGGTTTTTTGCTTAATATATTTCTAGTTCAGGAATATTTGTTCTATTTCTCTGAGTAGCTTTTGGCTAATAACTTATGAGTTGCATGTGCCTGAATTGATGTAGCATGACCAGACCTGCAATAAGAGGAGGTTATGCTGCCTTCACTTTGCACCCTGGAGACACCTTAGTGGCTCTCAGTCTGCAACCCAAAGAGAGAACAGGAAGAGCCTGGGGAGTTGCCAGGGCTATATCAGTGGTAAGGAGGAGCCCCAAGTACTCCGGTGGTCTTGTTGAATGGAGTGGGTTGTTGGCAACTGTCCTGTGGCCTTTGACTTTTCCATCATTAGCGCTAAGCTACTCTAGTATAGCGGATAGTCACGCTTCATGTTTCTAGAGATGAATAGCTAAAAGAAGGAGGAGCTGAGAAGCATTTCATTTGATAAAAATACACAGTCAAATGCAAAAGTCCTATATTGTCATTCAAAGGTGGGATATGTGAATACAGCAGGTTAAGGCCCGATTTTGTAACTTTGCTCTGTTTTTGTATACTTTCCCACTTATTTGCCTATAGCATGTGTGTTCACCCTTACTGTTCACATTTCATGTTTATTTTTAAGCATAGGTGAAGAAAGTTTGTATTTTCTCATCTAACATTTATGCTTCCTGGTATAAATGATCACTTGCAAAACACCCATGAGTCATTATTTGTGCTACTAATAGATTTGCAAGCAAGGTAGTATTGAAATGCGTGGAAAATGTCCAGGGTATAAAAATCTTTTGCGTTAGTCTTTGCCATGAAAGTGATCAAATTACTAAAACTGAGAGCCAGAGGCAAGAATTCAGAGGTCATTAATTATTGTTCTCACTAGCTGCAATCCTTTGTCACTCTGGTTTGTGAAGGCAAGGCCTGTTAGGTAACTGGGACTCATATGACACCAGTAATTGCGGCAGTGTGGGGTGCTACTCAATGCCATTCTGCTCAAGCCTCTACTGCCTTCTGCAAGTCTGTGCTAGCTCTCAAACCACTGTGGGGAATCAAGCGTGGAGGTATATCAGGAAAGCTGCAAGGAGTGTACCTTTACCATAAATCCTGTCTTACAGCTCTTGTCACTCTAAAAGTGGACACATCGGATTACCTGGGCCATTTTGCATCAGTTTTCTTTTGTCTGAAATGGAGCCCTTGTGGTGTTCAGGTTGCTGGAAAGAATCACATCCTCCTGCTCCGCTGAAGATGCTTTTGTTCATTAGGTATTTTAAGCTCCAGTTGCTGGAGAGTTTAAAGCAGAATAAGGGAGAAGGAGGCAGAATAGGAATAACTCCAAGCTTAAAAAAAAACTTAAAAAAAAGTGAATTGTGTTATAAAATTATTTATTTGTCACCTGACAATTGAAGCCCAGATCTGAAGAAAAATAGAGGAAGTCCTGAGTGTCCCCAAATTTCTGTTAGTCTGGGCCAGAATTCGAGCTCTGTGCAGTCCTTAGGAAACTGGATTTTGGCTTAGTCCAGTTTGCCTTCTGGCACTGTATAACAATGCAGAAGATACTCGTTTTAGAAGAAACATGTAACTTTTTACCAGCAAAAGATATGCCCATTCATCTCCAACAGATTACTGCGGTGTAGCAAGAGGGAGAAGAGATCTTTCTCTTTGTAGGGGGGTGCCATGATTGCCAGGCAAAACTCTTCTGAAGACTGCTAGAAATAAAACTTCATACCATGTCAGGAATGCTGACGACAGTCTTGTTTCCCATGGACTTTATCCTTACTGCAGCTGGCAGGGAGAGTCCGCTGCAGCCAGTTGAAACAAACTGTACTTTTGCCCCTTGAAAAGTCAGGTGAATCTGTCCAGAAATATATGAAATGTAATAACTGTTGTAAGAGGAGCAAGGCATGGGTTCTGGCTTGAAATTTCCCACGTGTTGCTCTCATATGCTCCTAGAAAGCAACTTTCACCTGCGTGCTGGGAAGCCCAGCTGTGCATGCAGCCCGGCACAGCTGGAGTTCCTCTGCGGGCAGGCGCCAGGGGATGACAGGGAGAGGGGAATGGCGACCTGCTGCTGCTGCTGCTGCAGAGGAAAGGGACAGGGACAGATGGAGGGGATAAGGGACAGAAACCAGTCAGAGAAAATGCTGAGGCCATCTTTCCAAGAAATTAATTCTTTGGTACTTTCCCTGGGGCAAATGTTTTGATTTTGATGAATCTGCTGCTTTCCACCAGCTGAAGGATCTTCTTCATCACGTTTGGGGATGGCCACAGTGCTCACGTAAATGTCTTCAAGGACATTTGTGCATTTTGAAACATTCTGTAACCAGTACCGTATGAAGGTTACAATGACTGAAAGGCATATGGTCAGGGGAGACATTTGCTTGGATAATGACCTCTGGCCACTCACAGAGCAACAAGGTGATGATATTTGGGCTGCACCAACAGCCTAAAGAAGCATGAGCAGCAGAAGAAACTGCATGAAGTATTTCAAGAATGGCAAAAACAGCCTGTTTAATTGTGTTACAATAAATACAACCGTGAAAACCTATAGTTTTAAGTAATAGAGTAGCAAGGTAAGTGTATGAGACTTGAGCTGGGCTGAGAGAGTGGGGAAGAGAACTGTACAAAAATACGTGGTGAGCTCAAGTCAGTGACTCCATGATGCCTGAGGAAAGACGCACAAATTAGATTAGAAGACTAGAATATTCTATTTGAGTGTGACTTGTGCTGAAAAGTGAGCCTCCAGTTTTGTGTACTTCCTCCAACACTGGCCCAGAGACCAGCCAGTCGACGGTGAGGGGTGTCATGCTTCACACAGTTTTGCTGAAGACATCCATTGCTTAGATGTTTAGTGGTGTGGGCATTTTTTGTTCCTTGGCAATAATTTCCTCTGAAAATGAATGGGATTTTCCAAAGCTCCAACATTAGGTAAACATTCAAGTGACTTTAGTAGAAATCTCAGTAAAAACTCAATAAAAGCCTTAGGATTTAGCTCATGGGAGTTCATTATTGGGCTTAGACTTTTTATTCCTTGGACTAAAGCACCCTGCAATATGTCACCATTTTACTGGAGCTGATGTTTACATGATATGCTTTGGAATTCACCATGGAAAACATAGACTTAGTAAATGTGGCTGGAGTTAAGTAGTTCTGTAATTTATGAATTGAGATGTAACTGAGCTAATTCAAGCTTAAACTCTGCAAACTTTCTATTTGTACGGCATGGTCTACAAAGATTCCCACTGTCATTTCAGGCTCAGTCTCTCCGTAAGCGATCTGCGTTACAAGTCCCACAAGGAAGAATGGGAAAAATTGCTTGTGATGTGTGCTTGTACTTTGTTTTTCTAGCTATGTATTGAAGGAGTCTTGCGGTTTATGTCTGGATAACACTTGAAATCCACAACCCACAGGCTGATAAATGCCAGGACCATAGTTCAGGAAATACTATGCTAAACGCTTGTCTTACAGTCACGTCCTGGATATCAAGAGCTGGTCACTGTCAGAGATTTCAAACTGATTTAAATGAGCCATCTAGTTTTACCTGCTTCAGTCTTCGTGTTAAAAGCTATTAGGGTGAGGACCACAGAATAATTTGGAAAATTAACCTTTTTAAATTTCCACTAACTTTGAAAAATTCAAGTTTCCATGATTGAATTTGGCCAAAGCTAGAAAATCCATCCTAGTTTTCACAGAAGCTATCAAGTCCTCATGCAGTGACAGTAGTATTGTGCAGAAAGCCAACTGCTGCAGCTCAGAGTAATGCATCCTGCTGTTGAGCCTCACAACTTTTGGATATAAAGATTTGTTTTCAACACATATCTAGTAACTCTGCTGCTCTGTCTTGAAGTGAAGTATCTCCCTAAGAAGGCACCACAAGGCTGAACTGAAGTAGTTCAGCTGAGGCTGCCCAAAGTGTTATACTACAGCCAAGTGGACAATACTAAATAAGCAGCAAAAATAAAATGCTCAATAAAATGTCTTGCTAGGATAGAGCCTTACGGAATGCCATAAATAATCTTGTTCCTGACAGTGCTGAAATTCTCTCAACTCTTTTGCATCTGTAGAATGAGTGTAAGCAGACCTGAAGGAGACAAAGGCAGATCCTTTGACAGAGTGGCACTTGCCCCCAGGGCATCACATGTATAATATATAAGGTAGAAAACAACCCAATCATCCGTCTTCAGGCCCATAATCTTGAATATACACTTATTTGTGAAAGCTATTTTGTATTTCTGAGCTCCTGTCTTAATACTGTAGGTTTGCTGGATGTAGTTTCCTAGCAGACATCTCTGGTACGTTGATAAGGAGGGAACAATACAAACAGATTACCCGAGCAACCTATTTATCTGAATGTCCATTCCATTTCACACAGCTATTAGAATAAGTTCCTAGTCCATGTGAAACTTTTCCTTTCTTTCCCAAGAATGTGGTCGCAGTGTGTTTACTGCTGTTTTTCATTTATTTTAAAGGTACAGTATGGAAAAAAAAGGCTCCAGACCCTAATTATGATGGCACATGAGACAATGAAGATGATGCTTTACAGTGGGTGAAAATTATTGCTGCATTTTAGGTTTCCATCTGTAGAAGCCTTTTCGGTTCCAGCAGATGGCATGCACTCATCTAAGCTTTCTGTGTGTGATCGTAAATACTGCTCCAAGGGGCACACTGAAATGTACAGCTAAAATAGTGTGTCACAAGTGACTCTATTATGCTACACTTGATTTGTATCATCTCTTTAACATACTGCAGGAAGTTAGTATGTCTTCAAAACTAAGTTGCTTTGCTTTTTCAGGGCCCGGCCCAAGTAATTTTTTTTGTTTTCAAGGAACATAAGCAGAGTTTGGCCAAAGCAATTTTGTCGGAGCGATAGTTGTGATTAAAGCAATCTGAATGTCTGGCTATAATAAAAGCATATTGGCATAAAAAGAGAAGCAAGGACTCTGGAAAAAAAAATAACAAAACGAGTAAGAGAAAAGAATGACTAGGAGGAGTTTCTTGAACAGGATTCATTTTAAGACGGAATATGCCATATGGTGAGAGAAAAAGCTTACAATGTCTTTTTTGTTTTTCAGCTTGTGAGGTAACATTGTACTGGCGAACAAATATAGTCTGTTTATAATGTTATGCTACGAGACCTCTGCACTTTCATAGAGGTTTCTGGTACTCAGAGACTGCAGTGGTAAATTCGCTGTATAGCTCTTCAAAATTTCCTTGCAAGTCAGATTTTGGAGAACTGCTGAGAAACACCATTATCTGTAGTCAAAGCAGAATTAGGGCACGTAGGAGCAAACTGGGACTTTCAGTTTCTGTACACTAACCCAAATTCTGACATTTTCTGCATAGAAGCTCAGCTGTTTTCTTGTTGTCTCCTTGGTAGTTGCTTTTTGTGCAAACAGTTTCTGACTCTGTCCACAATACTTTCTGTAAGAGAGACTTCCCCCACAGGAAGCACTGAGAAATGTTGTAGAGCAGAGTTGGTGCTGGATTCAGTGTTAAGTGCTGGCTCATTGACAAACATCCCATGGAACTGAATGCATTTTTTACTGTATTGGTTGCTTTTTATTAAGGTTATCTGAAGTCTAGTCAAACTTGGATTTGTTTGTGCCCTTTGCAGGATTTAGAGGAAAACACTGAAAATATAAAGGGTTGGCTATCTCAGACTTTAGCCACTGGAAGTCAGAGAGGAGCTCTAATTTTTTTTTTTCCCCATCTTGATTTTTCTAGTTTTTCTGGTTGAATGTGTATATCAAACCTAACACTATCCAGTCATTTCTTAGAAAACATTTATAAATTAGAGTTTTTTTAGTACCTTGAGAAGCAACTAGTTGGATATATATCTTCTAGAGCATATTGGAAAAGAAAGATGAAGTTTTGATATGAGAGGGAACTTCTGTTTACAGGTTAAAGCAGTATCATCTGTGGTCACTATTTTCAGTTGAAAGGTACGTTGGAGCTTTATTTCTTGAAATCACCTGGAGGTTTACAGCACTTCATTACAACGCAGCATTAATAAGGCTCCTAGTGCATCTGATGGGTACTTCCATGCTGCTATCAAAGCTATAGGGAACTTTCAAAGTGGATACCAAGGACAATAGTCATTACGGGAGAGGCAAGGAGGGTTTTCCTCATTTTTGTATTTTTTCTACTCATTGACACATATCATACTTTTGTTAATAAATGGTTGATAGACAGATTTAGTGAGAAAAAATATCAGCAATAAGATTGGGTCTTTTTATCCCTAACGGTGTCTAGATGAATGCTAATAACTGTGTTCAGATTTAAGACTTAATCGTAGAGCTCTGATGCACCAGTTCAGCCATGGGGGTTTACATGGCCACTAGAAACTTGTTCTGTGCGAGTGATGTGGTCCAGAAATCAGTGGTGTAGCTGCTTTCAGTGACAAACCTGTGAGAATTTACCACAGGAAAAAGCATTTCAAGAACCATCACTCAAGAAAGGAATTCATAGGAGAACTTGCATTTTGTTTTCCATCATTATGACAGAATTAATTCTTACTATCTTTCTCAATCAGAGCTCCTTGTTCAGTCTGCCATTCTGTGAACTACTCTGAATTACATAAAAAACTCCTCACTTCTACTGCTTTTTGTCCCTCACCAGCATGTCTAGGAGCTGCTATGTTTCTAATCTTCTCACATTCACACTGGTCTAATCTTTGCTCAGTGACCTTGAAAACTACCTTAATCCGCAATCATTTCATAGCCTTTTTCTTTGTGCTACTTGGCACACCCGGGGTAGAAGCAAATGCAAGATCATGATTTTACTTGTCTCTGAGTTTCATAGCATGTAAGTAGGTAATTTTTTGCACAGAACACATTGTTATTGTATCCTTTGCCATAATAATAATATGATTCACCCTTAATTCTATTACTCTTCGTCTCGGCCTCAGTACGTAATTCTGCGGTAATGAAGCATGCAAGTTCCCAGGTTGTCACACCACTATAAAGCCCTATCAGAAATTTGTCAGTTAAAAAAGATATTCCACGTGTGCATCATTACATAAATAAATTATCATCTTTTTGGTAGGTATTATACTGTATGGTTTAAAACATGCTTTCTTGCTTTAGACTCTGAATAATGGGTAGAACACAATCCCTGTGGATAGAAATGCACCTTGTTTATTCCCAACAAGAAACAAACCAGTGGCCCTCGTTCCACAAAGAACTGATATCCCTTTAAGGTCTGAAATTTGGAGTAAATCTAAATCCTTACCATGTTGTAGTAGGATTTTATTTTTTACATTGATTAGGCTTGACATTCAGGATCAGAAAAGCAGAGCCAGAGTTTCACATAAATTTGTCAGTGCCACATTTAAATTAAAAAAAAGTTCACGTCCAGGTGCTCAACTGGTATGAATCAGAGGACTTGATAAAATAGGAAGAATTATGGAGGCTTTTTCTTTGTCTCCTAGAATGTGAGTTATATTAAAAATTCTGTCTTCCTACAAACAACAGCTAATTTCTACCAAGACATTGTTATTTCACCCTGGAGATGCTCCCAAGGAGAGGAGCATAACATAAGTCTTTGGTCACTCACTCCACTTTGTACACAGGTGAGTGCATACAGATGTGAGAAGCACCTTTGGGTCTTTCAGATATTTCTGCAAGGAGTGGATTTCTGATCACTGAAAGTTTTGTCCTAGCAGAGTGCTGGGAATCTTCCTTGCCAAGAGCCATGGAAATCCTCAGGACATCTGTCTTGCATGAGGTCTGGATAACTACCTTGGCTTCGTTCTTAGGAGCTGTAACTTAATCTCTTTCTGTCAGGCTTTGTCATGCCTCTAAATTGGAAAGTTAGTTAACTTGCTAATGTGCCTACACACAGACACTCTGACACACACTCTCTTTCAGGTGTTAAAATCAGGTCTTCATACAACTAGGTAAGAGATGCCTGAAGGGACTGCTTTATGGGCTCCCCCAGCCAGCGGGCTCATAGCTAAGTGGTGGAAGGACACCTGTAAAGCTTCCCATGGCTCCCATGGCTCCCTACCATCAGAACCACCACCCACTGGGTAGAGAGTTGGTGTTCCAGATCTCCTTTTTGCAATTTACTGCAGAAATTTCCATCTCTCTTCCTTTCAGACACCTAGGTATTATCCTGATTGCTTTCTCCTTGCCTACCTGACACTCCCAAAGTGTTCCTAGGTATGCAGTTACATACTTGTTTGTGTGAAATAAAATTATCTGCTTTCTAACAAAACCAGTGTGATTCAGTGTGATCTGCTGGCTTCATGTGGTTTATGGTGCAGGGTTCCATGAAAAGTAAACTTTAGTTCACAACCTCCCTATAGGGACTTGTTTTCTTTTCCATGTAATATGGCATAAAATGTCTAAGTTGCAAGTTAATAGGAAAAATCTTGCACGGGAAGAGGCTTTATCCACGCACTGCAGTCTGTCTGAAGAGATTATTCAAAGCCATGTATGTGGACATACACAGGACGTGTGATTGTGAGTGGAAAATAGTTCCTTCCTGCTCAGGAGATCCATCACCTTTACTTCTAGTTTTTATGTTCAGATGTGTTGCTGCAGCCCAGTTAATACACAAGTCAATACATTGGTCAATCAGACAAAGAAACCCCAGGGAAAAAAAAAAAAAAAGAAGTCTCTGCTCCATGGTGATAAGTATTTGTGGAAAGAACTGGACAGATAAGTAAGAAAGCACCATCTGCTTGTAGAAAAATTGTGCCACGTTGTACTTCATTTGCCTTTGCTCTTGTTTTCAGATGGCCTCTAGCCTACCCTTTCTCCACTGTACAATTGAGCTTCCTGAGCCAGATTCAAAAACTGGAAAAACTGTTAAAAGGAAGCATTCAGTGAGCAGAAACCTCCTGCCGATTCTAGTACGGTTTTAAAAACGCAAACAATGGAGCCTGAGTTCAAAGAGTGCAAACTTGGGTAGATCATGAAAAATGGCTTTCCTAAATGACCTCACGGAACAATATTTAAAAAAAAAAAATCAAAAAAAAGATATACATGTAACTTCTAACTCATTCAGAGGCAGGAGTAGGTTCACGCAGACCACTTTTCCCTGCAGGTTCAGTAAGGATGCTGCTGGGAATTAATTAAATTTTTAATTATTTAAATTCCTTTAAATATAGACTCATAGCACCATAGAATCATTTAGGTTGGAAAAGACCCTTAAGACCGTGAAGTCCAACTGTTAACCTAGCAGTGCCAACTCCACCACTAAACCATGTCCTTAAGCACCACATCTACATGTCTGTTAAATACCTCCAGGGATGGTGACTCAACCACTTCCCTGGGCAGCCTGTCTCAATGCTTGACAACCCTTTTGGTGAAGAAATTTTACCTAATATCCAATCTAAACTTCCCCTGGTGCAACTTGAGGCCGTTTCCTCTCATTCTATCACTTGTTCCCTGGGACAAGAGCCCAACACCCACCTCGCTACAGCTTCCTTTCAGGTAGTTGTAGAGAGCGAGAAGGTCTCCCCTCATCCTCCTTTTCTCCAGACTAAACAATCCCAGTTCCCTCAGCTGCTCCTCAGAGGACTTGTGCTCTAGACTCTTCACCAGCTTCATTGTTCTTCTTTGGATGTGCTCCAGCACCTCAATGTCCTTCTTGTAGTGAGGGGCCCAAAACTGAACACAGTACTTGAGGTGTGGCCTCACCAGTGCTGAGTACAGAAGGACGATCACCTCCCTACTCCTGCTGGCCACACTATTCCTGATACAAGACAGGAAGCCATTGGCCTTCTTGGCCACCTGGGCACACTGCTGGCTCATGTTCAGCTGGCTGTCAACCAGCATCCCCAGGTTCTTTTCCTCCATGCAGCTTTCCAGCCAGTCTTCCCCAAGCCTGTAGCGTTGCATGGGGTTGTTGTGATCCAAGTGCAGGACTTGACACTTGGCCATGTTGAGTGTCATACAGCTGGCCTCAGCCCGTTGGTCCAGTCTGTCCAGATCCCTCTGCAGAGCCTTCCTACCCTCAAGCAGATCGACACTCCCCCTCAACTTGGTGTCATCTGCAAACTTACCGAGGGAGCACTCAATCCCCTCAGCCAGATCCTTGATAAAGATATTATATGGAACTGGCCTCACTACTGAGCCCCGGGAAACACCACTTGTGACCAGCCACCAAGTGGATTCAACTCCCTTCACCATAACTGTTTGGGTCCAGCCATCCAGCCAGTTTTTTACCCAGCAAAGAGTACACCCATCCAAGCCATGAGCAGCCAGTTTCTCCAGGAGGATGCTGTGGGAAACAGTGTCAAAGGCTTTATTAAAGTCCAGGTAAACACCATCCACAGTCTTTCCGTCATCCACTAAGTGGGTCACCTGGTCATAGAAGGAGGCCAGGTTAGTCAATCAGGACCTGCCTTTCATAAACCCATGCTGCCTGGAGTTGATCACCTGATTGTCCTGATATGACTATGATTAAACTCAGTCATATGATGATGTTAAACTCACAAGAATGTATACTAAATGCTAACTCAAAGAAAACAACATCACTGTAAAATGATCCAGGGAGAAAAGTTCTCCTACTGCAAAAAGGCAGGGTGTTGCCTGTAATACTAGTCCCTAGGCCAAATCAGGCTCCATGGTAAATGGCTAAATCTCCACTCAGAATTCATTAATGTCTTACAAATAACAAGAAAAAAACAACATAATGCAGTTAAAATTCAATGGAAGGGCTTAGTGGCAGCAAAAGGCTTAAAATAAACCCCTTCTTAACGTAGACTAATGCTTATGTAACTCTTGTTTGTAGTAGTTTTGTGTGTTTGTTTTTGCATTCTTTTTTATTTTGGTGAAGAGGCTGAGACCTGACCAGAATGTTTTATTGATGTAAAATACGTTTAACAACTGGACATCACAAAGCAGGAGTGATGCCAAAGCTAATGTATACTTTGCACAATAAAAGTATTTTAGCTGTTTCCCCTGCTTGGCCTGTCATATTGTAGCTGTGTATGATGAGCTTTACCAGCTCCACTGTGGTTTGAAAAATATATCTAACCTAGGAAAATAAACCCCCACGCTAGAGCACGTGCTGTGGCATAGTGGGACAATATAGTCCCAGACTGTCTCCCAAAAGCAGCTCAGCAGCTGTTGTCTTGGTATAATTAATTTAAGCAGCAGACAACTCTATTTCAACTCAAAGTAGAAGTTCCTTGGTAAGCTGATGCTCAAGCCCTAATTTCACAAGGGCTATGCCAGACAGTCTGGACTCCTCCCATCCAGCTAGTGAAATCCCTTTTGTCCTGGTGGTCTTCGGTAAGTTTTTCCAGTCTCCCATCATTCGTCTAGCAACAAGAGTAGACCCTTTCCTACGTACGGGATAGGAGTAAGCTGATCGTGTGTGGTGGAGCAGATTTACACTCCCTCTCCCTGTCACGAACACGGCATGTGATCCTGAATCATTGGTGTTACACTGTCTCTGCAGGGAAAGAGGAAGAGATACAACCCTGACCCAAGCCTTACTGCTAACAAATACCCTTCAGGGCAGATTAAGCTTTCATTTACTCCCGTGTAATTCCGCTGACTGATAAGATGAGCTCTGTCAGTGAGGATTCACCAAGATTACTATGCACCAAACTTCATACCATTTTTTCCATGACTTTTCAGGTGTGACTACATTTGAACCATCCGTCTTGAGTATTAGGTGATTGGCAAGAAGACACTTGCAGCTTGTTCACTTTTAATTCTGAGGTCAAGAAAGCTAGTTCAACTTTCTACCCCCTCTCCCCCCTTTTGTTTTAACTTAAGAAGGCCAGTCCTCCTAGGAACAACTGAACAAGTACAGACATTTATGCCTGCTGTTATTGCTTCAGAAGAGAGCAGTGTTTGGTTTGACGGCAAACATCTAGCTCAACACATGTTCTTAGAGCCTGAAATGAAACTTACGCCAGTCTGTCCAAGCTTGTTTTCTCAAGAATAACTCTTGCTGCCTAGATTGAAGTACTTGCTGCAAAACATAAACTGGTGCTTTATTCATGGTGTTCCAGGAAGAAAACACTATTTCCCTGAATCCTTCCAAAATATTTGCTGAAACCCTGAGCCACTACTAAATAACCCTTAATAAACCTCCAAGAGCTATTTTCCCAGGTCATCATAGAATTGTTTGGGTTGGGAAGGACCTTAAAGATCATCTTGTTCCAATCCCCCTGCCATGGGCAGGGACACCTTCCACTAGACCAGGTTGCTCAAAGTCCCATCCAGCCTGGCCTTGAACACTGCCACGGGGGGGGGCATCCACAGCTTCTCTGGGCAACCTGTTCCAGTGCCTCACCAGCTGCATAGTAAAGAATTTCTTCCTTATATCTAATCTAAATCTACCCTCTTTCAATTTAAAACTATTACCCCTTGTTCTATCACTACATGCCTTTTTAAAATGTCCCTCTCCAGCTTTCTTGTAGGCTCCCCTTACGTACTGAAAGGCCTCAATAAGGTCTTCCCGGAGCCTTCCTTTCTCCAGGCTGAACAGCCCCAACTCTCTCAGCCTTTGCTTGAAGAGCTGGAGAGTGTAAAGCCTCTATTTTGCACTTGAGAACCTCAAAACTTGATATGTCTTTCCAGACCTGTTTTAGGTCTATAGACCTCAGTCTGTTGTTGTAGAGGAAGATTTGGTTTCCTTTTTCTAAAATCTTGTCCTAATCCGGCATAAGACCAGATCTCAAAATATGTATTTTCTTGATAATAAAAAATTTGGGCTTTACCCATTTCTCATATTTAAGGAGACAGCCTTAACATTTAAGGAAACATTATCTTTTATTTGTAGTAGTGTTTTTAGTACTTTCTCCAAGTACATTTTAAAATTTGTATATAAAAAGGGAGTCTATTTCTAAAGAGTTCTCAGGCATTGAGAAAGTTAGAGGCATGGCTTTTAAAGTCCTGCATTCACGTGCATATCACTTACTCAAATATAAACCAGAGTAAAAAACACTTTTTCCTCTAAACACTGCCAATTCTATGAAACCAAAGTTTTTTTGGGGGAATGCATAATTTTCAGACTAATTTTCAGTGGCACTTGTTCAGCTCTCATTAGAACCAAGTTGGAAAAGATTCTTTTGACCTCAGCATTCTGACTATGTTACAATAAAATGTTGAAATGAAATATTTTGGGAAGATGAAGCAAAATATTCTGGGATACTTTATTTTCCAAATAAATCCTCATTTTTAAACTTTTTTCCTGAACTGGAATTGGATAAGGTATTAAAATCTGCATTTTCCTGCAAATCGAAACTTTGTTCATCAGCCATCCCTCCTACTTAAGTAGACAGCCATGATCTTTGGGGAAACTGAATTTTCCAGCTCAAGACCAATAGTTTAGTGCATGAAACTGTTGGGATGTGTCCAGTGAATTAATTCTGTTTACATCTCTGCTGTTTGAGAGATAACTGCACAAAATGCCTTAAAGACTACACCTTTAGAAGGACAAACCATTGCTATTTCAGAGACTTCTTCAGAGCGCTAAATACACAGTGTTTGTGAAATATGGGAAGCAATGGACTATGTATCAGATTCTCCAGTTATATACGATGGAAGTAATCCAGACTTTCCTCTCACTTTTGGCATCTTGTGCCATAACTTTATACTTGATTTTCATTTTTTGTTCTAGTGCCAACAATATGCCTAAGCAAGTAGAAGTGCGGATGCATGAAAGTCATTTAAGTCCAGTGGAGCACAGATCCAGGAACATATGTGTGCAGTTCTGCCAGTCGCTCCACAGGAATCTGCTCCTGACTCTTACAGTATTCGGTAAGCTGCATCTGCTGGTCTGGACGTTCTATTTGTATCTGTATTTGTTCACGTGGTGCCACAGACCCTGTCTGTGGCCATCAGCTGTTTCAGCTGAACAGCTAGAGAGTAAATAGGATGCCCACGGGCTTTGTCGCTTTAGTTCATGTGCGCAGGGTGTTACTGACACAACACAGAGCAGATCCACACTGCTGAGATACATTCTATACCTGGTTTTGGATGGGGTGTGATCTAAGTCCCAAGGCCAGTCAGATCAATGTCATTCGGTAGAACTAAATGCACTACGCATTTTTTCTCTCAGTTACTTGAAAAAAAGACAAAAACACTTCAAAATTTCCTTGCCTGCATCAGTTGATGCTCTGCTACCTTTAAGGTTTGTCCCCCTCTCCGTAGCTGTAAGCCAGCGCTCCATGATCGCATCCTGAATATTGCCTCTGGCTTTAGCAGCTTCCGAACATGGAACAGTTTGACATTTTATTGTGGTTCACTGGCTCTTTGCCTGTAGCTTTTTCACTGAAAGCCCAACAGCTAGATGCAGCAAATTCATAGACATACTCTATTTTGTTATTGTTTGAAAGACCAACTGCAGCTGGTCTTGAGCTGCAAATTCCACATCAATAGTTTTCAGCCTTCAAAACCCAGACTGCTGAAGTGTTTAGACAGTATTTGCATTGAATCAGCTTTAGAAGGTGCCCGATGTGGTTCCAGAAAAAGTTTTAAATACACATATATTTTCCATTGTGTCAAACTGATACTTCAAAGAGTCATAGTTGCTGCAAATCACAACTCAGGCTTTGCTGTCAAGTTTTATTACACTGGAGACACGGGCTTGGGATCAGGAAAACAAAGGCATCCTGGATATCCATTCACAAAGATCAGGTTATGAAAGTAAACATGGCCTTTTTTTTCCCCAGATAATGCTTTAGCAGTGTCAGTCCTGAGGGAGGTTTAGGTGCTATCACTGTACAAATCTAAGTAAGTGATGAAGAGATTGTTTGTGGTTTGAGCACGTTAGCACAAAGAGAAGAGAAGGATGCAGACCATCAAAAGGAAAGAGTAAGAATTAGGTACAGAGAATCAAGTTTTCTTCAATGATATGTGCAGTATTCCAGATCAGGCACTCCCTTCCAAAGCCCCCCAAATGAAACTTGAATCTGTTTTCCTCACAAGACTGTTCTAGTTTTCGTGCAGGTTTTTCTTAGGCTGTATAATTGCTGCTCATACTGACCTTGTTTTCAAGTGCTACCATTCTTATGTTGAGAGCTGGATGTCATACTCCAAAGAGCTGGGTCCTAACCTTGGGTCTTCTGTCAGTTCTGTGTGGCCTTATATAAATCACTGCACCTCTTAGTGCTTCAATTTGGCCAACAGTAGAATGATGATATGAATTGTATTTGACTATCCTTCAATGTTTTGCAAGGCCTACACAGTATTAGTAAACCTCAATAATATTGTGGTTTGCAGCAAGCTTGTATTTGCAGAGGCAGAGTAGTACATCAGGTGCAAGCTCAGATGGCAGAAGATTCTACGTCAAGACCACTTCTCTTTAATCATGAGATACATGGGAAGCATGTTACAGCCTCGTATTAATCAGAAGACTAAGCCTTCCAAAATCTGTCTCTGTACCAAAAATCAGCTGCCTTGTGTAACGGTTTTTCTTCTAGGCTGTTCTTCTGGCTAATCAATGTGTATTCATGCATATTTATGTTATGTATCTGCTCTTTTTTATTCTTCTTCCAGGTGTCATCCTAGGTGCACTGTGTGGGGGTCTTCTTCGTCTAGCAACACCTATTGACCCTGACATTGTCATGTTAATAGCCTTCCCAGGAGATATACTTATGAGGATGCTAAAAATGCTGATCCTCCCTTTAATTATCTCCAGTTTAATCACAGGTAGGATCTATTAGCCATAAATACTTTAAGATGCTTGCAACAGATATCACCTGGTTTGCTTCTTGTGATGTAGGAAGAATCCTGTAGGTGTGTGATCCTGTCAGGGATTTTGCAGTTGCAGTATGTATTTCAGAGTTCGTTTCTGATTAACCTCATTGGCTTTAATATGGAGATGCTTCCATGAATTTATTTTCAAACACATCCACACATGCTACCTGCTTGAATATCAGAAATTTCTTAATATGCTGTTTCACCTAATTCCTGGATTGGACCTTGCAAATAAGATGGCTCAATACTAGCAAGGCTAGCCTGTTTAAAGCTATGGTGTCAGCCAGACCACAACCAGTTTGCAGGAATCAAGGGCAAAAGATGGTATGATATCGTCTCTATTTTTTAATGCCTCCTCTGTGATTAGATGGAATCTTAAGTGGTTCTCTGCAATTTAGTAGCAACAGACATTGTTCACATAAAATCTGGAGGGAGAAGCTTCAGTAACCTATCTAATCGTGAGAATTTCACAAGGACAAAAGCAGGCACTGGTAGGCATTCATTTAACTTTGCAAATTATAAAGGATTTTATTTCATGATTATTGAATTGGATATTGAGTCTCAATGTATTTGTTTGTTTCTTAAAATAAAACACCTGCAGGACTGTCTGGTTTAGATGCGAAAGCAAGTGGCCGACTGGGTACAAGAGCCATGGTCTACTACATGTCCACCACTATTATTGCTGCTGTGCTGGGCGTGATTTTGGTTTTAGCCATTCACCCAGGGAATCCAAAACTCAAGAAACAGCTTGGTCAAGGGAAAAAGAATGATGAAGTGTCTAGTCTGGATGCTTTCTTGGATCTGATCCGAAACCTGTTCCCTGAAAATCTAGTCCAAGCATGCTTTCAGCAGGTAAATCCTCCTATTCCTTGGTAATATTTTTCACATATTTTACTGATCAGGGATGTCTGTAGAGTTAATGTCATTGTTTAGGTGAATGACAGAAATGGTGATGCAAAGAGAAATAGAGGTCTTAAGTCTGGAGCAGGCAAGTGAAACAACTTTATTTATAGCTGCTTTGTTTTATGTTGTAGTTATTACTTAAATTCATAGGTTTTTTTAAAGATTATGACTTCTAGTTTGTTATTAAGTAAACTGAATTTTTTTCGTCACTTCTTATACATGTGGTCAAGAGTGCTGGCTTGAGGCTGAACATCTGAGGAATTATGGGATCTTTCTCCCAGGCTGAATTTGATCTTGATTGTTAGATACAGATGTGATGGTTCTGCAATGCCCTGTTATTAATATATGGTTGGTCTTCATCCCAGCTCGTTGCCAGTAGAAAGTACCCCAAAACCTAACCTCTCATAGCTTCTATTGCTGTATCAGAGTCCAGCCTGGGTGGGGAAAATAGAGCCAAGTAGCTGACCTACCTCCAGGTGGCTCCATCAGGCCAGCTTTGAAGCATGCTGGGAAAGAAGGATGGCTGCACCATGTGTTGCTTGCTCTGTAGGTAGATAATTTTGTCTAAAAGTTTTTCACCAATGCATAATCAAAACAGCTTCACTGCAAGGGGTAAAATAAATTAAAAATGCATGCTTCCTGATTTATATTTCTTGCATGTAAGCTGCTTTTTCCTACAACTAAATTGTTTGGCAATAATGCAGACTTTTTTTTTTTATGGAATGGGGTTTGTTGCCAAACCTGTTCTTAAGTGTTTCTCTGTGAAATGGCACGATAGCTGGAGCTGTGGTTATGGCCAGATAATAAAATGCAGAGAAAAGGGGGAAGGGAGAAGAGGCCATGGGGGGTGGAGGAACGAAGGGCAACCTAAGCTGCCAAAAGGGCTTAGATTGCTTCACTTCTTTGTGGACTTCCACATAAAAACACACAGTCCTTGGGGGTTTAAAGTGAGAACATTCTCAATATTTCCAAATCATCATGGGAATGTCAGTCATGGTCAGACTGTGAGTGGCTAAACATCACATGTGGTGTGAAATGTATTTTTGTGAAATTGAGCGAGGGAAGAGCAGGGTGCTTATGTTTTTTTCTTACTTTCCCTCATCTGAACTGTAAAAGAGAGGAGAAATAGATTTCTGATCCATTGAAAGTGGTCAAATATCTCAACAAAGGGACAAAAAGAGGGAGGAAGAAGGATGAACCTAGTTGTGTCAGTTTTCTTGGAACATTAATATTGCTTTTTCAGTGTGTGCAATACTAGTCTTCCGGTCACTTCAGTCGCTAGGGATCACCAATTCTATGTACTGTTTTTTAAACTTCGTCAAAAAATCTACTGAGCATTTTGGCTTTTCAATCACAGAATCACAGAATGGTCGGGGTTGGAAGGGACCTCTGTCGGTCATCTAGTCCAACCCTCCTGCTGAAGCAGGGTCACCTACAGCAGGCTGCACAGGACCTTGTCCAGGCAGGTCTTCAATATCTCCAGAGAAGGAGATTCCACAACCTCCCTGGGCAGCCTGTTCCAGGGCTCCATCACCCTCAGAGGGAAGAAGTTCTTCCTCATGTTCAGACGGAACTTCCTGTGCCTCAGTTTGTGCCCATTGCCCCTTGTC